>Ga0247837_1001875_pt1 | contig 41925 bp, 15 predicted proteins | sample LaCtaG_2_FD_187115 | JGI IMG/M metagenome (GOLD analysis project Ga0247837, IMG submission 187115) | Freshwater microbial communities from meromictic Lake La Cruz, Castile-La Mancha, Spain - LaCruzMarch2015_14.5m | ecosystem: Environmental > Aquatic > Freshwater > Lake | place: Spain: Castile-La...
ACAAATACTCTTAGGAATGGGGAAAAGAGTGCATAAGCAGACCTAGGAATGACTAGTGAGCTTTTTAGTAGACTGGCAGTGGAAGGCAAAGCAGTTTCTCAGTGAGACAGTTCAGGTCTTTGGACTGTTGCTGTTATTACCTCAAATGAGTCTTTTGCCTGTTCCTAGAGCATCTTTCAGGCTTTCTGGACTGTAAAGTGCCTTTTAAATGCTGTTTTCATTCGAAATCAAGGCTAATCTCATCCTTCGCACTAGAAATCACAAGCAGGTCCCAAGCCTACCAGCCCAGTCCAGCTTTCCCTCATTCCCATTTCTCCGCCGAGCACAGTAATAATGGATAAAAAGCCCTACAACTCTCCGAGTAATCGCCAGGGAGCCATTTCCCTCCTCAAGCGCATCACCTTCGTCCACCAACTCACTAATGTACAACCCGAAACCCAGCGAAGTGCATCAGACACGGCAAATGTGTGCTGCAAGTGGATCTGTCTAGTCTGCTGCATGCTCCTCACTGTGCCTTTCTACCTGCTGATGGTGTTCTTGTTCCTACCGGTTTACTACTGCGTCTGGCCCTGTTTTGGTTGTTGTGCGTGTGTTGTGGAGGAAGGGAAGGAGAAGTGGGGAATCTGCTGTTTGGTGTGCTGCTCTTGGCCGTTTGGGCCGCTGGTGGCGTCGATAGTCGTAGTGGGGGCTTTGATGGCGAGGAATTATTTGAATTTGAAGGGTAAGCTAGAACTCTAAACTAGTATTTCGGGGATCCCGAATGTCGAAGTGAGTTTGGCGGATGTATGAGAAATGCGCTTTAGAAGGGCAATCGATGAGAAAAACACGGTTTTTGGGCAAAATAGCACTAAAGCTGCTATATCCTTTTCAAATCGCATGGAAAAGCAAGATCTCAGAATATAACTGCCAGAAAATTGCCCCTTATCCAGTTCAGTCCTTTACTTTGTATATATCATTATCGTTATTCAATGCATACAAAACTATATATTGAAAAAAAGATTTCCTAAAAAGCTGCATTTCAGACAAAATTTCGAGAATTTGCGATCTTTTGGAGGCTATATCGTCTGAAAAAATGGCTAAAGAATGGTTTTCATCATTTCTACAGACGGACATTCCTCTGCTATTGAGAAATTAAGAGCGATTCCTAGGGAAAATCTCAGTATTTTAGATAATTCCTTAGGGTTTTAAGCTCAAAATCGAACAATCGAGTTTGGATTTCCCCATAATATGGGCAAATTCAGGAAATTGCCCTTAAAAAGCTTAAATCTAGAAGAAAACTACGTACAGACCGAGAACCAGCCAGCCCGCCCGATCCCCCATAGTCCTGAATATAGTCACTTCTTCCCTATCAGACCGCTTTTTGCCTGCCGTCAGGTTCAAATAGACTACATTGTCATCGGTTGTACGCAGGGGAAAGCCGGGTAAGTCGTTTTCGCCTGCGAGCCAGGCTCTGTACCGTCTGTAAGGCTCTAAGTCTTTGAATTCTAGCACGGACTGACTTGCGTTCAAACAATAAGACACTTGGTATCGATTGGCCGGGACTATTTGGTTCGCTCCGTCCAGTCCATTAACTATCTGCTCATTGCTGGGTCTGCTCGCCGATCGATTCAGCAAAACCGCATATATTTTCCCCGCCTGATCCTGCACTATCGCAATAGCAGCGCTAGTAAGGGACGCCGACAAGACCCGAGGACCGACCATGAACTGAGGACTGGCCGATCTGACCTCAGAAGCAGTCGCAGACACGCTAACTGCAGGATCAAGTCCTGGTAAAAAGGCCTGCAAAGTGGCCATTCGCTGGTCTAATAGTGCTATTTGCGACAATGGAGAGCCGATTTCTTGTGACCGATCAGTCGTTAATAGGTATTCGTAGGTTATTTCTGATAGTAGGCGTCGACTATTGGAATTTCCCCGCTTCTCCCCTTTAAATTTCAGACAATTCAGGGAAATTGCGAGAGTTTGGCTCACAGCCTCAGCAGCTGCACTGGGAGAAGGCGCTTTTTCTGCATCCGCAAACACCAATACAAAAGATGCAGGGCTGTACGACTCCGCAGTGTGGAAACGGACCTGCGCCACCTCTTTTAGCCCGCTATAGAGGTAAAATAGCACATAGTCAGTGTCGTCTTGTAGGTCAGTTAGCATTTCTACTGCTAATTTCCCCTTAATTTGGCCGAAATGCTGCTTTACGCTGCTTTTTTCGCCTGTTCCGGATTCAAGTTGCTGAGAAGTCGGCTTGGAAGTCCCTCTTTTGGAGTACATATAGTAAACTTCTGCATAAGTGGTGAAATTGAAGGCTATTTTGGCGGATGTTCGCGTAATTTCGGTGATATTTATGGAATTCAGCTCGAGAGAAACAGGACTTTGAGCTGTTATTTGCAGGGGAATAGGGGGAATAGACTGAATATAGGGCAAAGCGCCGAGTTCGTTGCCAACTAGGAAGCTCAAAGAGCAGTTTTGAGCCTCATTTCCAGCCAAAACGGTGAAATTTACCTGTAAATCGCCACTTTTTACCATCAATACCTGCGGTTCAAAGGTAATAAAGGCTGACTGATTGGTCGCACTGGGCTTTATAGTGAATGAATACATGGCCCTTTGCACCAATTTCAGCTCAAATTGTGCCTTTTCCTGCGTAAATAGCGCTGGATTTCCCATTATTTCCATCCCAATTGCCTGTTTTGCCTCAATTACCTCGATTTCAATGCCTTTCGCAGGCAGAAATCGAGCAATTTGACCATATTCCCGCTTATTGAAGGTAACTTGGAAGGTGCCGGGCAGCGCTTCCCAGGCGGCGCCCACTGCAAAGGTGGCTTTGGAGTTCCAGGCATACTGGAATTCCAGGGTGTTAGGGGCAAAGGACAGGCCGGGGTTAGGGGAAGAGAGGTCGATTTTGACTTTATTGGGAGAGCCGGGTCCGAGGTCGATGGGAATAGAGTCTGAAAAGGTGCCTTTAGTGACGGAAACGCGCTTAACACTGCCCAGGGAAATGGCCAAGTCACCGCCCCTGATAGTAACGTAGTTGGCTCCCAGGGTGCCGAAGCTGCTGGTCAGCACTCGCCCAGCGTCCAGGTCCACATAGCGCACTTCGAAGGAACCAGTAGGGCCGTTGGCCTGGGGGTTGGGAACGCCCTTCAGAGTGACATTAAACGGTTGCGAAACCACTGTAAAGGCCTGACTCCTCGCAAGTGGCATTGGTACTTTAATCTCAGTGCGGAGACGGTTGCTTTCCCGTACCCAATTGCAGTCCTCACTAGTGCCAAAAGCATATAAAACGCTGCAAATTGGACTGTTTTCCTCAAATAAACCTGAGAAATCCTCAGGCCAGTCGATCCAAACAGCTCCATTTGAGGCTAAAACAGGGAGGTTGGAACTGATGTTTAGTCGGTAGGTTGAGATTTCGCCGGAATTGGGGTTATCTGCAGCGATTTGGTCGATATCCAAGCGATTTGGAAGGTCTAAAATGGAGAATTTGGGCGGAAATGATGCGAAGACGAGTACTGAGCCTGCACTTCGGTCCGTCAAAGTCACAGTAAAGTTGCTAATTTGGCCTCTAGCGGGGCTAATAACGCCAAAAAGCAGCAAATTCACTGTCTGATTTGCAGCAATTCCCTTAGGAAAGCCGGAAAAGCAGACATCGCGAGGCGCGCAAAGACCGCAGGAGGCAGACACAGGGTCCGCAAGGCAGTAAAAGCGCTTCAGGCTTTGCACCAGGCCAGCCCCATATTCCCCAGGGAACACCACATGCATAGTCACATTTGTCCCTGGCAAAACCTCCACTGGACACAGCACCGACAGGCGGTAAAGCCCCCGCTCTGCCGCATTGAGCGGAATAAGGGAGAGTTGAGGGGTAGATATAGAGACTGGAGGGACTGAGAGGGTGATATTGAGGGAGGCTGGGGGAGTAGCGAGTAGTTCGCTATCGTATACAGCCTGCAGAGTGATAGGGGAGAAGACCTGTTGGGTTAGGACTGGGTTGAGTATAGGGGCGAAAGTCAGTGCGAAGGCGGAGTTGGTAGGGAAGTCCTCATTAAGGACTACTGCAATGCTCGCAGGGGAGACGAGGGAGCAGGACTGGTAGGCGGACAGGCCCTTTAGGTCTTTGCACTGCAGGGGGGTTCCAATCCGGAAGGCAGTGGGGAGACTCAGCAGCACTGTGGTGCCTTTGGGCAGGGTGGTTCCAGCGGTAGCACTGAGGGTGTAGTTGGTCCATAGAGTGGAAGTGGTGGTCGCTGGCTTGAGACTGAAGCTAAGGACTGCCACAGGGTCTGCAGCGACAATAGTCAGCGTCAGCGGCAATGTGTGCGATACCACACTTTGGCCTTGTGCGTTGTTAGCAGTAATCAGGAAGCCGGAAGCGGGTCCAGTCGCTGGCGGGTTTTTAACGTTGTATAGGGAAAAGGCCACTACAGCCCCATTTGAGAGTGCGGAAGCGGTCTTAATGACTACTTTTCCACTCACTATATCACAGGTCGAGCCTTTCAACGTACACACGCAATAGGCGGCCGGCGCCCTGCTTCCCAGGTCCGGGTAGCCGCCAGGAAGGCTTAAAACCACTGTAGACCCAGCAGACAAGCGAGGAACCACCTTAAACCGCACCTCACAGGTGACTTTGACTGCCTTGGCTTTGAGGGAGGACGGGGTGAAGGTGAAATCAGAGACTTTACCAGGCATCAGGCCCAGTGCAGTCCAAAACCCGGTATTAGTGGTCAATCCAACGTCAAATTGGTCAGTTTTGTGACTATTTGCAACTGATGAGTATAGAATGGAGCAGTTGTCTCCACTGCTGCAAGTGGCGTAATACGGCGGACTCAGCACTCCAGTGAGCTCCAGGAAAAGGGCAGTATCGACAGGGAGAGTGGCAGTACCTGTTGGAATGGTGGCTGTTAGAATGCGGGCCATAGGGTACAGTTGCACTGCAAGGGAGGACAGTACACTAGAGTCGCTAAGTTTCTTTACAGTGGCTGAAATGGTCAATCCGGTAAGGTTAAAGCCAGCATCGGGGAGTTCTATGTAGAACAGGTCCTTTGCACTCATAGAAGCCGACAGATGCAGTGGTAATTTGAGAGTCCCTACAGCGTCTGGATAGGGCGCAGAGAACTGCGGAGTATTGGTGCTTCCCAGGTCACTATTCGAATACCCTTCAGTTTCAGGTGTTACAGGGTCCAAAACGACCTTAGTACTATCGTAAAGCAGCATCCTTAGGCCTTGGTAGTCAGTGGTATATACGGAAACTGCAATTTTAGGCTGGAAAGGTCGATATGCGTCCCCATCCACCGGGTCTGGTAGGTAAGATTGGTAGTCCGCAGGGACATTTGGAGGGACTCCAGGGTTCGTCAGGCCTGGGAAATGCACTTCCAAGGCAGTTCCCATAGGTATCGCTTCGAAGCCTGATATTAGTACTTTGGCAGGGAGCGGAGTAGTCTGAATCATGTCTCCCGGGTAGAATTGGCACCGAATGGGACGAATAGCAGTAAAGCCAGTGATAGCCTGACAGGGAATTTCGCTGCCGACTTGGTAGTTCATAGCTAAATCGTAGCGATACGACTCATAAGTCTCCATCTCGATTTCAATAGTGGTGTAGTTCTGAGGGACACCGTTGAGGAAACTGATATATCCCTTAGGCAGTGCTACACCGGTCGTAAAGGCTAATTTCAATATGCTTCTCACCCCTGAAGTCCTAATTACATTCTCCACTTTTAGTGAATTCGGCATCAAACTGGGCCGAAGTAGGACCAAGGCGGTCCCAGTCTCCAGCCAATTCATAGCGTTATCATAAGTACTGACCTGAACACTGTAGTTCCCTGGGCTTACAGGAGTGACTAGGCCTGGACTGCTCCCTCCGGTAGAGGAGAGGAACAGCCAGGTGCATTTGGTCCCTGTCCCGGACCATTCTTTAGGTATGACGGAGGGGTAGATGAGGGTGAAGTTGGAGTTGGTGAGGGAACAGGGCAGGGGAGTGTGGGGGTTGGGCCGCTGCTGCCAGCGGGGGAAAGCGTCGTTGTAAAGGCTGGAGTAGCGCACTGAGCAGGAAGGGACGGAGTTGGTGGGCAACGTGAAGCCTAGTGGCAATTGCAGCACCACCTTCCCCCCCACAGGCACAGCCTTCTTAGGCACCATCCTAACCCATAGTTCCCCAGTTTCCCCGCCTCTCACCACTCGGTCGTGCACCCCCGCTTGCACCCAGTTCACCCTGATATTGTGTGGATACTGCACAGTCGATATCATTACATTTGACAGGTCCACGGCCTCTACCACTTCGTCAAAGCCGCTCATAGACCGGTACAGTTTTAGCTGAAATCCACTCAAATTACCGCCATTTAGAGGGTTTTTTGCTCCTAATTGCAGCTCTATAGCGTCCGCAGGGTTATGCGAAAAGCCAGTAACTGTATATGTATTCGTGCAAGAAGTACTGGAGATGCAGTCACTAACACAGGAAACAGGAGTCGTTGGACTCGAAGGCTGCAGGCCGGATAGGACTTTACAGGTGCTTTCGGTCCATTGGTAAAGAGTTGGGAAGCGGAAAGTGACTCGATTGACCTCAGCAGAGGCTATTTGTGGCTCAATTCGGACCCTGTACAGGTCATAAGTGTTCCTATTGTAAACTCCACTGAGGGTTTCGAAGGCTGCCACCAAGGCGGTAGCAGGCTGCATAGTGGCCAAATGCGCAGTCTGACTACTATCCCACTTCCCAGTAGGCAGGTAAACCAGTGCAGTTACTGTATATCCCAGGGCTTTCGTATAGTCAGGACAGCGGAGCCCAGTGCCCTTGATAGTTCCCAGACTTGAGCCCTCTAGTAGCCGAATAACGATCCAGCGTAAAGTCGGGAACACTGCAAATGAGTACATAGCTTCAGTAGCGGATGGGGAAGAGTCGAATCGGGTGAATGCGGAGTCGAATTGCAGGACGACTGCACCTCCGGTAGGACTGACACTCTCGAGTCCGGCTAAAGTATAGGTGAAATCGCCGGAACTATCGCCGGTTCTGAGGACAGTTGTGGTCATTTGGGCTTGTTTGGGCGTGGGGATGTTGTTCATGAAGAAGCTTGGGTTGGTGAGTCTGAAGACTCCTTCCTGCACTGGAGCACTCTCTACCATCACTCTGACCCTCGCAAAGGCCTCCAAACGGCCACTCCAAATCGGGTCCTGGTAACTCAGCGGGACCTGAATCGGCCCTACCAATATATCATAGGAAGTAGAAGATAGCATACTTTGCATGGGAGTAATGGTGATAACCACAGGGGAAAAGCGGCTGGCACTGGCTGCAGGGTGGACTTGGCAGGGCAGAATAGTCGTAGAAAACGTCGGAGAGACGCATTCTAAGGAACTGTCGGCCGTTAGGCCCAAATTCAGGTCGAATAAAGGTGAGAAATCGTTCATTGTAGGGAGAGAAACCTCAATTAGGCTGGAATCCGGCACTTCTTCAAGCACACTGAAGACTAAATTCAGATAAGTAGCTGCTCCAGTCGACATAGTCCCCAAAACTACCCTTTTGGTAGGGAACTCCGCACCGTGAATAGGCTTAAATACCGCAGGATACACAGAAATTAGGCCGTCCACAGGTTCTATCAGAGCGAATTGCCACAGTGACTCCATGGGCATGGCTAAATCCTGCAATTCAGCTATAGAAACCAGCGAAATTCCACTATTTGATGGCGAATCCACCTTTCTGACTGATACACTTAAAGCAAACTCCGTGCTAATCGCTATTTCCGGCACTACAGCCGTAATAAGCCCTGGCACATACCCACACCCGCCCTCACTGGGCACCCGATTTGTCCCTATGAGAAATACACACTCCAATACAGAGTCTGCAGCAATTTCCCCCAAAATAGCAGATTTGACCAGTAGTGAAGCCTTATAGACAGGTGGGGAAATGAGGCTGTGGAAGTGGAAAGTGAGGAGACTGGGGAGGCCGTAGGAAGCTGGGGACTGGGAATTCAGCCATATTGGCATTGCCAGGGTAAGAAGCTCTGGAGCTGGGCTGATTTCCATATCCATGGTTATAGAAGCGGCTTCTATAGAGGTGGTTAGGACCCCTGCGACCCCGTAAGTCCCTATAGTGAAGGAAACTGGGTCAATATCTGCAGAGCTGGTGGCGTATAGGACTGTTCTGGCTGTGACAGGCTGAGCGGTAGGTGTATAGTCCCCGAACCCTGATATAATGTATGAATTTCCCTCTAATTTGCAATTTGCAGCTGCGAAGTATCCGGACAGTGCGCAATTTTCCTGCGCGGATTCGAATAGATCCGGGAAAGAAATGCGAATTTCTCCGTTTTTACTGATTCTTTTCGCCAAAGTAAAGCTAAAAACGTACAAATTGTCTCTATTGCTCGCGAAAGGGCCAGAAGCCGCCAATCCAGACACCAAATTGACCACAAGATTAGCTATAACTGCAGGAGTGATATGCACTGAATAGGTGTATTTATTCGTAACTGCCTGCAACGAGCATACATGCATTTTCCAAACTTGGTCTTTTTCATAGTCAGCGGTATTGTAGCCTGTGAAGGTCAGTGCACTGCCCATTGAAGAGGTGAGGGCGATGACTATCAAAGTCTTGTGAATAGGCATAATGAACAGCTTCTGTCCGGATATAGACAGGGCGGATAGGTCTGCAGTCGTGTCCTCCGAGGTCAGGATGATTACACTGCCGAAAAAGGAATCAGGGGCGGGAGAGGGCGATTTCAGCTCAAAGACAGCTATATTATCAGTGCTTTGGACGCCTGTACTGCTCAGAGTGAGCGTGGCAGTCACTGTGCTGGCCGGCACTGCAGAGAGCGCATACAGGAAGGACTGTCGCAGGTAGTGCACATAAGTCCACTTGCCCAGTGCAAAGTTGCGGATATAGACGTCCGCATGCACTGCCAAATCCAGTGCATTCGGGTTGAAAATAGGCCCAAGGATGACATTGAAGGACGTAATTCCTTGTCCCAAGGCCTCCAGTCCTCTCACATACACCTGCGTTTTCCCATTAAACGCTCTGCGGATATAGCACTTTATAAGTGGACAGACTCCGTCATAGTCCAAACAGTCCGTGAGGCCGAAGTTGTCGATGTCGTCAGCCAGACTTACCTTTGGACTGCCCAAGTTGGCGCCTAGGACTGCGGAGTCGAAGCTGAGGACGACCTCGCTGCTGCCGTTGTTTTCAATGCCTGCGGGGATGGGGAGGACTGGGGAGAAAACTTGGACTCCTATGACTGTAGGGCTGCTTTGAGTGCGGGAAAAGGGTAAAATGGGGCTAGCGAGTACTAATGGAGGGGCAATAAAGACGAAATCTTCAGCGTATCCGTCGATATCGGAGCCATTTCCCTGCAAGGTGAGGAAAACCTTGTAATAGTTCGCCATTGGGACTGCGTTTGTACCATGTTCGAAGGAACTGCCCTGCATTATGACATCCGCCCTGACTTTCCAGTCCACTTCCGCTGCAATTGGCGTCAACAAGGGCGCTTGCACCGTCAAAGCGTCACTTTCCCACACACAAGTACTCGCCAAATAGGTAGAATCCGCGTTTATCCATACACAGCGCAGTGCTCCAGGCGGGGAAATGCTCGCTGTGAGGAGTCCTGTAGGGAACTGCACAGTCGCACTGCCTACAAACTGGGCTAAAGTCTCTTTCGGCTTGATGGAGAACTGAATGTTGCCATAGTCTCCGGCTCTGAGGACGGTTGCAGGGTCGATAGGCAGGAAATAGGGACTAGAAGCGGTTATTTGTTGTGTGTTTGTGGCTGCATTTAGGGTGGAAGTCAGTTTTCCGGAGCCGATTAGCTGGTTAAAGCTAGGGAAGTCAGCGTAAACGTCCACAGTTGCGGAAATTACCCCTGTTACTGTAGGAACTAAGGCGACCCAGACCACGAAATTGGTATTTCCTGTGTATTTGGAGGGTCCGAGGTCGATGGTCGCCTGGAAGTCGTTGGAAACTCTGCAGGGGAACTGGCCGGTGTTGGACAGACTTGGGATTTGGTCGTAGGTGGCTGCGAAACATGTAGGAAGCAGGGAAACTGTGGGGAATCGCAGTTTGAACCCTCCTAAAGAGTCAATATCGGCCTCGAATTTGAAGGTCAGAAGGGCAAATATCGGAGTAAGTATCAGTTGAGTGCCACTTAGCGAGGTCAAAGAAGCAATTGCGACTACTTTGAGCTGGTACAGGACTACACTGCCGGAGTCAAACCAAGTTTCAGCCTGCAAAGCGGACTCACTGTACTGGTAAACAGTCAAAACGTGACTACTCGGGACATATGCAGGGTTCACAAGTCCTGTCAGAGGCAACTCCCCATTCACCAAATCAGTCCCGACATAGCAAAACAGGGCATTCGGCTGCACATATATACCCACTAGGCAGGAAGTAGAGGCTGTAGTGGGTGCGATTTCATGCGGAAAGACGAGAACTAGACATTGCCCTGCGCTTACAAAGCTGCCCAGCGCTAGAAGCGGGATATTGACGTTTGCAGCACTGAGAAGGACGGAAGTAACGCCGTTGGCAGGGGCCAGGAAGTAGTCGCGGTGACTAGAGACTGGGGCGGAGGTGGGGAAAGTGCGGTAGCAAAGGTGCATTTGGAGGGAATAGAGTAGGTTTGCAAGGCTGTCAAAGACGTGTATTCCGATCCATGGGATGATTTCCGCTGTATCCGGATTTCCTATCCCCCCAAGCACCAACCCCATCTCCCCATCCACTCCCCCACTCCCCTTCACCAGCACACTCACCACCCTATGCGTCAAATAGGTATACGGACTAACCGCCAATTCACAATAAACCGCATCTCCAAGGGTAGTACCACAGGCAGGTCTAGTGTTCAGGGCGGCTTTCCCTAGGTCTGTATGGAAGGTAGGGCCTGTTTCCGTGGATGTGGGGAAGTCAATGTAGATGAGTGCGTCTGGGAAGGCTGCGAGTTGCGCTGAGAAGGTGAGGAAAAAGTAGGTGAGGGCGGTTGGGGCGGAGGAAAGGACTGTGATGCTGAGGCTGGTGGGCGAGTCTGAAGGGTTGAAAAGACCTGCGGAAAAGGCCGAATCCGCGCCCATCTGCACATCAAGCCGGTAAGCAGGAACTGCACCAGGCGGGTACGCTAGGCCATTCTCCTCCACCAAGCTTTCATATCCAGTGGTAGAAAGGTGCAGCTTCCACAGCTTCGTTTGGTCTATGTCTTTCTTAGCAGGGGCTGTAACTGTCCACACGCCCGCAGCAGTCACCTGGCAGTCCTTCGCCCGGTACTCCAACTTAGTCGCAGGGTCCACAAATAGGCACAACTTGGTCTGGGACTCTGCGGAATTGAAGAGATTGGCCGGGTTGGGAGTTATAACGACTGTGTCAGTGGCCTGTACTAGGGTGGTTCTGGGAGTGAAAAGCAGTTCTAAAGCTGCATATTCGCTGGCTAGGACGGGAGTTGGGCTTTGGTTGCGAGGCTCTGGGAAGTAACAGTACTCTGGGGAGGACAGAAGAGACTGCTGCAGGAATAGGGCCTGGATAGTTGCATTGGAGGCCACTAGTCCATCCTGGACAGGGTCGAAGTAGGCGGAAAGGACGATAGGGGCTCCCAGGTCTTGGCTCCCGGTAGTGACTTTGCGGTACAGGTGCAGGGGAGTGTTGGCAGGCAGCGGAGCCTGCAGGATGCAAATCCACCTCCGTGTGTTACTGCAATCCGCTGGAGGGTCCGAGTAAATAGCACTATCATAGGACACAACAGTGCTTGGGAACTCCACAACTACCACTCCCTGAGTCGGCAAACTACACCCGGGAAACACTACATCCAGCTGCACGTACCCTGTGAAACCCAGCAACAGGCCATCCCCCAAGTCTGTGTACCTGTTTATATCAGTCACTCCAGTGCCGTGACGGACTGTCAGGTCTGCAGAAGCAGGAACCCATACTGGAATATCAGTCTCCAGGCTGTATTTGTGCATTTTGAAGGCGGAAAAGGTGTATAGTCGGAGTGCTGCCGAGGCTTCGGAGCCTACTCCAGGCACCATTGCTACATTTGTGACTCCGGAAAGAGTGAACTCTGTGCTGCCGGACTGGTAGGGAACTGCAGGGATACACACTATTGCAGCGCTTTGGGGCAGGATGTAGGTGTCCCCAGCACAGGTCAGGACCAGGGAGGGGCTCAGGAAGCTAGCCACTGGGTATATGGGCGGGAAAGATATATAGAGCGTATCAATTCCTGTGTGACTCAGCGTAATTTGGTAATTCTGCCCTGTCGCCCAGACTGTATTCGAGCTCAATCCAGTGGGAAAAGCCGCAGAAACGTCTATTTCCATACTCTCATAGGTCCAAATCGCCCCTGAATAGGTCATATAGTCCTTCACAATGCCCTCATCTAGTCCTGCGGAAGTGTCCATTTCCCTCGTAAATACAGTGATATCTGCTACTTTGGACCCTGCAGGGTTCTGCACTGTGCCTATCAGTATAGACACGAAATCCATAGGGACTATATCAGAAACAAGTCCGGAAATGACTACAAAGGCTGGATTTGAGCTGTACTGGTAATAGCGGCAAATTGCGCCTGTTTGGGGTATATTGGAAATGGTGATATGGCAGTCTAGAGACTGGGAGTTGACAAAAGCTTCTGAAGGGTATATGTCGACCTCGTAGATAGGGTCGGAAACTGGGAATTGGAGCACGATTTGAGCGTTGTTGGAGGCTAGAGCCTCGGTTCCGGCTCGAAAAGCCACTAAATAAGGCATTTTCTCACTGGATGCGTAGGTGAATGGCCGTATTTGGAGTGTTTGGAAGGCCTGGCAGCCTGGTGCGAAGACAGAATTGACTTTATACGTGTTTCCATTGATATTTGCCTCTACATTCATATCATTCCTCGCGAAAAAGGGGTAATTTAGGCCGTTTTCCCTATAATTATGCCCATTAACCACCAGCGTATAGGCCCCAGCCACCAAATCCTCATTCAAAGGCGCATAAACGGTTAATACCTGCGCAGAAAGGGCCACATATGAGGCCAAAAACGCCCTTTCCGAGGTTAAAAACACCGCTGAATACTCTGCAGACGTATCCGGCCGTAGCAAATCAGTCCCGCCGATATGGAATTGAACATAATCAGTGACTTTTCCGAAGGTAGCAGGTAGATCTAAATAGACCCGGAGTAGGGCCTTTAGCCTGCTGCTGCGTTGGTCTAGGACTGGGGCTTGGTGGAGAGAGGCAGTGGGGGAGGCGAAGTGGGGAATGCGGAGGTAGCTGATGGAGGTGTTGAGGGACTGGGAAGGGGAAGTGCCCTGGTCCACAAGTCCGTCTGAATACATGCCTTTTAGTGTGATTTGGGCGGATGTGGCTGTAGGTAGGAAAGGAGCGTATATCCCTGCGATTTCCACTGTTTCCCCTGCTTCCCAGGACCCACTCATCCCTATTACCTGCGAATCTTCCAGCCATACCTGACTCGCATCAGTCCTAATAGCAAACAACTGCACTGGTTCAAAGGATGCACCCGGGAACCCGATTTCCACCACAGTAGCTGCATGCTGCAGTGTAAAAGTCACAGATAAGAGTGTGTCTTCTCCATTGTACAGCTCTGCACTGCCCTGATTGGTCAGACTAATATCGGATATAGAGCCTGGGGTGACTGTTATGACGGTTTGAATGGTTTCCGCGCAGGAGTTTGTGGGCATACGGGTAGAAGTAATGAGAGCGTTGTATGAGCCTGAAGTCACAGGGAAGCCAATTGATCCCACTGTAAAGTCAATATTCAGTCCACTTTCACTGTATTGGATAATGAGGCAAGGAGCCACTCCCGGGACTACAGTCAATTCACTAATCCCAGTCCCTATGCTTGCAGAGGATATATCGAAGGCAGAATCCAGTGTAAGCACGAAGAAGTCCCCTGCTGTAACTCCGGCTCCTAGTGAAAAGCTGAAACTTAGTTCGCCGAGTCCTTGCACTTCCACTGATATTGGAGTGCCGTTGTCTGAGCCACAGGTTCCCGGACCGAAGGCAGACGTTGAGCCGTCTTTCTTGTATGCCAGTACAGCATTATCTCGCATAATTACGGCTGAAATAGACCCAGAGCCGGGATTGTGAGGGTTCTGCAGTTGCGGAAGCAGGAGATCAATAGCAGTATTGCTTGCAATAGTGGTGACTACAGGGCAAATAACAGCTGAATACAGGCCTGGGATAAAGGCGGAGCCAGTCCACAGCCAGCACTGCTCTGCAGCTAGTCCCACTGTATCGGAATAGGCTGGAAAGCCACTGTTGTCGTATACTCTTGGACTGAGGTTGCTGGGGTAGTTGGCGGTTCCAGCCCCACTCGTTGTAAATGCAAGTACCACTAAGTCATTTCGGCTTAAGTCTGCACTCAGTGTCACAATGAAGTTTGTGATGCCCACTGCATCAATTGTCTGTGCATCGGGCATTATGGTGACTGCAGGAGTACCGATTTGAGGCTCTATGAATACCCTCGCAGTTCCACTGCTTTTCACAGTAGTGTCATCAACATCCAGATGTATCACCCGCAGAGAGGAAAAGCCGCCAGTCGCAGGCGTGCAAACACTAGGAGTAAAGGTAATTCCTATAGTTACAGTTTCTCCACTAGCGTAAATTTCGCCAGACTGCGCACATACTTCTTGCCCGGTATAATCCGAGGTACTACTTGCATCAAAAGCATTGATATGCACTTCAAGTGTACTTGGAGTGGCCGTGCAACCCAGTGCTACCGCATTCAAATCCACACATATAAAGTCCGACACAGCCACTGAAGTCCCTGTAGGGACAGGGAAACTCACAGTAAGACTAGGCACAGGTAGTCCCATTGAGACTATTGTGGGCGATTCAATGGACTGAATGGTCTCTCCTATGTCAGTTGTAAGGGAGAGAGATGCTGTATCTGAGGCCGCAGTTGAGGAAGCAGGATCTAGTTGTTGTACTGTGATGATATCACCATTGTGGCCGAGGGCATATATGCGCACGCTTTTGGCAGTGTTTGCAAGGATGTTCGCTACGAATCCCCACAATTTCCAGCTCCCTGAGTCGTACTTCCACCTTAAAGTCTGCAAATCATCTGAAAAGTCAATGGGCAGGAAAGCGGTACTGTCCACAACCAAGTTCTCTACATTGAACACCAGCATATGCTCCTTCGGAATGTCCTGGTCTGAAGTCACAGTGATGATGAAGTCCTCATAGTCCGCTGCTGAAAGAGTGGAAAAGGTCATAGGAGCGATTGAAACTGTTAGAACAGGGGAAATGACTGGGGCGGGGGTAATGCTTAGAGCAGCTGTTTGTTCGCTGAGGACGTAGGAATACCCATTTATCCCGGTTCCCAACATCAATATGTGCAGGTTTATAGGAGCTATTGGAGCTGCAGGGACAGTAAAGCCGCTAATTTCCTCACTCCCACTCGCAGTCGAAGCATAGTAGACCATTGAGTCACTCAGTAACATTGGTGCAGCTATAGAAGTGACCCCGCCAAGTCCCAGACTCTTATCCGTGAGCAGCAAAAAGGCAATATCCGTGTAATCAGCCGGAACTGTGAAAGTGAGAGTGAGTGCTGCAGCTGTGTTTTCCTCCTGAGTGCCCCCAGTCCACGCCACACTAGTGAGAGCGCTAGTTGTTGTGGGCGGACTGTGGGGGATCACTAGCTCTGCAGTGCTTTCTTCCCTGCGCAGACCCGTGCTATCCTCAATAAACACACTAATACGCGAGGAACTGGGCCGGGGGTTGGTGAAGCCGCAGAAAAGCATAGAGGCTGAAGTGAGTTCCGGGAGACTTAGGCCAGAACAGCGGATCTGCACAGGCGCAAAGGCAGCCCTGTGTCCCAGCAGTACTTGGCAAGTGAGGGTGGACCCGTTCCAGGCCACTGCGAGAGTGGCTCCTGGCTGCAACGGCCACACACTAAACGCCTCTAGGAACAGTTCCGTGTCCAGGTCTGCCGCTACAGTGGGCAGTTCCACCACCACAGTGTCCGTCTCACTCACACTTTGCTGGGCTGTAAACTCCACTTTCAGGCAATTGGGCTGGTGAGGAGTCACATGTGCAGGGGTGACCTGCAAGTCTACCAAAGGAAGAGACACGGAATGGTAGAAAACTCCCAAGTCCTGTGGCACTCCATCGATGTAGGTAGTGAGGGACAGGGTCTGGAGCTGGGGAGTGGAGGGCTGCTTTAGACCTGTTAGAAAGGCAGGGTGTCCTGTGGTGGATATGTACAAAGAGTAGGATATAGCCGGGGACATGGAGGCGGCTAGAAGGAGCTGAATTGACCCGTCGCTTTCCACTGTGCAGCTAGTGAGTTCCACCTTTGGGCTGGTTTTGCTGGTTATCCGGCACTCTAAAGCAGCCATGTTGTCACTACTCAGTTGTTCGAAGGGCGGGGAACGCTCTAGCACTAGTACAGCGCCTGTGGGTAGGGCGGTTATTGGGTGGAATTGGAAGGAAAGCTCGGCTCGATTGCCTGCGGCTGCGTTTTCATACCGGACAGGACGATAAGAGCCATAGAAACTTGGCGTCAATGCAGTAAATTGGCGACTATTCAGCAATCCAACAGTCGGATTATCTGGACTAACAGTAATTTCCCCACTTTCAATCACTTGGTCGCCCAGCAAAGTCGCGATTTTGATATTGCCGCTTACCCCCGACTCCACAAACACACCTAATATGTGCTTAATCTCTACTTCAGTTCCAACCACCAAAGCCTCAAAGCCACTAATTGTAACTACCATCGAAGCAGAGTTGGTATTGATTTGAGTGTTTGGCCGGGCTATTAACTGAGTGCTGTGCAGTTTATGCGTGTGCACAGCTGAGTAGATAGATCCAGGGAACTCTAGTTGGATAGTGGCGCCTGCAGGGACTGGGGAGGTAGGGGTGAAGGAGAGACTCGTCCAAGCGTCTTCATTGAGGGAAAAGCTGTCTGAGCCTAGTTCATTACCCACTGTAATTGGGCCTAAAGTAGCAAATGACACTGTCAATGATAAGGACGTTGGGACAGTAGAACAGCCATTACTCAGTTGAGTATAGAGATTTATGTTGAACTCGCCATTGGTTTCTGGGTTCTTCATATTGGTGATACTGAGATTTGTGCTAGTTGATGTGAGTACGAGGATGAGATAGGGGGAAACAGTAGATGGGATGTATAGGACGGTGCAGTCTGCACTAGTAGGCAAGTTGCTGGTTCCTATGCTAGAGTCAAGTAGAAGAAGCAGCATATCTCCACTAGTAACACCCACCTCAAAAGTCAGGTCTAACGTATAAGTTGCAACAGCTCCTACAGTGTGATAAGAAGGCGAAACAGTGCCTGTGGGTACCAGACTACACCCCCCAGTAAACGAGTAAGTAGACAGATATGTCCCATAGGCTGTGATGCCCAGGGTAGTGGAGACGTGCACTACCTTGTAAGTGGGAGTTCCGGCTGTCGGAGTGGTGATTTGAGGGATGTATATGGATAGAAGTCCTGAGAAAGACGTTGCAAAGCCACAAACGATGGATGCAGGGAAGGATTTCTCATCTGGATAGGCAGTGGGCTCAGTCTTGGACGTTTCCACATAGCAGCCAGTCACACTGAGATCAGAGGCATGGTAAGGAATCTGCGTCCCTGTGCTGCCCAGGTCCATATCCAAAGCATATGTAGCGGGGAATTCAAAGCGAAGCAGGTCCCCGGACATACAGGAAGCAGTGACTGAAAGCCTAAGAATCGAGCTAGAGGCCGAAGCCTGCACAGCCGTAAAGACAGAGAAGTCGCTAAGGGAGGAAGTGGGTTCGATGTATAACTTGGCTACTCCTGCATCCAGCAGAAGGCCATTGTCTTTAGTGTAGATTAGAACTGTGGCCCAGCCGGCCTGCACACTAGCACAGTTTCCGCTGAAGGTAAACTCTACTGTTACCGACCCAGTAGGAATTGTAGTATCTGGTATAGCAGTGAGTGTGCCACTGTTATTTGCTGAAGTAGGTGAGGTCGAGGACGTAATGCTCACAGATGATATTGTCGCAGTACTGCATGCGAAGCCATTATGCTGTAAATCCACGAAAATGCCAGGACTAGCCACAGTAGTGACATCCTGTGTAGTGGTCATCTGTACGGATAGTGAGGTCAATAGACCGAGATCAGGCGGAATAACGCTCACCAGCAGTGGGTTTCCCAGTAATCCCGCAGGCGGAGTCACTCCAAAGGCAGCCGAAGTGCTCGCAGTCCCGAACATAGCTCCGTCACTATCGAGAACTTTCACTGCTACAGTGTTGGAAGGACCTAGTTGCACATAGGCTCTGACTGTATAAACCCCTGCTGCCAAGCCGTTCTGCCAGCCTGATAGGACTATGTTGAGCATAGTTACTTCCCATTTGACTAGGTGAGGAGCCGGAAATCCCTCTAACTGTATATAGTTCTCTTCGATGTCTGCATATCCCGCTAATGCCAAATTCAGCTTATAGCCGCTGGGCACCCGGTTAGCAGCCACAGTAATCACGAAATCATGGAACACCCAACACCCCTCCACCTCCTTCCCTCCCCAAGTACCAGCAGAATTCTCCCCTATCGCAACAGTCAGTGTCGGAGGACTGGGAAGTGATGTAGTTAGGAGTTCCTGTGTGACTGTGGCCAGAACAACACCCTGGTGTAGAGAGTTGAGTCCAAGGAGGAAACAGGTGACTGTGAAGTCAGCTGCACTGCGGTCGCTTAGCACGATTGTAGGGGGCAGGGGTTGGCCCTGCAGGTAGATCAAGTGGTCTGTAGCGTACAGAGTAGCTGCGTTAGTGTCATCTAAGACGTCTTCGCTGCCCACACAGACCAGTCCCAGGACAGAAGGGTCCAAAATATGAGTAATTTCCACTGCTACAGCACTTCCAGGTGCAGGACTAGTGGGATTCCACGCTATAGTCGTGCTAGTTGTGTCTACAGCCGTCATATCCACCACAAATAAGTCCGTGATAGTGCGTTCTTCCAGAATCCGCTGCCCAGATCGAGTAAATATGCGTAAACTGACGATAGTCTGGTCAGATAAGGTGCTTACAGGACTCGGATTTGCTATATTAGCAAGGGAAATTTCGATTAATCCAGCAGGGGCAGTGCCTCCAGTAATCACTATTTGGGCAGGATGGTCAAATCCGTCCCCATATAGTCCCTGTATTAATATGCAATTTCCGCCTGTGTACCCTGTTAGTCGGCAGCTAATAGCACTATAAGAAGGCCGATTCAGGCCTAAATCAGGTAGAAATAGCGGTATTCCTTGGTCTGTGGCCATAGGGAACTCCACTACTACCGAATCCGAGCTTCCCAGTGCATAGGCAGACTCCAGACTAACAGTAAACACGTTCCCTAGGCCTGGCGACACATGCAACACCCTCACTTCCGTCACCGCAAACTCTCCAAAAGGCACGTCAAAGCGCCATATTCCCTGATAATCTGCTACATTCCCTATAAATGTGGTAATTGTGATGGATTGAGGGACGCCAGAGCTGGGCTGGGGCAGGCCATTGTTGCCATTAGCGCCTTCCTTGGTGCTTAGGCCGATTCTGTAGGGAGTGGCACCATTTAAAGGCAAACCTGGGTGTATCCGGATACTGCCAGTGGACGTTATATCGCAGGGGGCCGGAATTCGCCCAGTAAGGGCCGTAATAGAGCAGGAAGGGAGGGCACTCCCCACTAAATACCACTTTTCCGAGGGTGCAAATTCCACATAGTTCCCAGGTTCCGCCGGAATTGTCGTTCTTAAGGTCAAATCGAACCAATATTCGGCTAATTCGTTAGCCAGAGCCAGTCTTTCGGGTAGTTCCGGCTCCAGAATTGTGACTACAAGGGCTGATTCTGTCTCTCCGGTGATAGAAAGAGGCGTTCCGTCGTCCATTTCTACAGGTAAAGAGCAGTCGAAGTCGTAAAAGGAGGTAAAGGTGACAGGGTCGAGGGTGGATTGGAGGGATATGCGAGTAATGAGGGAAATCGGGGTATTGGGAGGGACTGGGAAGCCTGGAAATAGGCGTAATTGGTGAGTTATGAAGGAAATACATCTCCAGTTCTCATTAGATATGGCATTGGATAGGGAAGGAGTGCAGATGGAAGCGTCTAGCTGCACGTCACTATTGGAAAAGTCAATTGCTATACAGCCCTGCGCAGGGAGTGCATAGAGCAGAGTGTAGTCCAGGCGGATATAGTGAAATTGGCCTTTGTAGGACATATCGGGAGTCGAGGGGTATAGCAAAGCCGCTGTAAGCGTCCCACCCTGCACTGCTGTTCCCCCTGTAGTGTCACTATGTTCATATATCCCTACTACGAGTCCAGCCTGGAGGTGGTACTCAGTGACTGGACTGGTGCGAGGGAGGTAGGGCAGCAGGCCCGCGGAAAAGGTGATTAGGACGCCTGTGGCAGTGCCAGGGAGCAGGAGCCAGCCTGTGCTGTAGTGTAACTCTGCACCTGGAATGTCCAGTCCGTCCTGGTCAAGCACTGAGTCTCCCTCAGCCAGTGGGACTGAGGTCTTCAGCAGTCTGATTGACGTGTCATCACTTGCAATATCCGCATTAAAAGTCACACTCAGCACAGTGATTCCCTCATACGGCGTTCCAGTAAGCTCAGGAGGGCTGCCCAGCCCACTAGTGACTTCCGGGTTTTCCAGCACAGAAAAGACATAGCGGAATATCGTGCCGTCCAGTGGAGAGTCTGCACTGTCGTAGGATATGGCTTTGAAGTGGACATGTACTGTGTCTTCTCCGTGTGTGGAAGGGTTCATCACTCCGTCAATGCTGAGAGTTATTTGCTCGCCGGAAAGGCCGGAAATGCCCGCCACTCTCACAACTGCAGGCTTGCTAATATGGCTTTCGCCCCACAATAGGGTACACATCGGCTCCAGGCCTTCAGAGAAACAAGGCACTTTCTCCCCTGGACTCCGTCCTAAGCCGAGATCATAGAGAAACAGGGAATTACCGTGTATGTCCATTGTGGGGAAGTATAGGTGCAAATACCCGTCTGCGGGCAGGGCAGTTTCCAGCTGCAAACTGATAGAGAAAATGTTGACTTGGTGGTGGCCGAAGTGAGCGGGATGCACGAGAAACTGCTGAAACGGACTAGCAGGCAGCACATCCACCCTCGCCAGTACTGATATACTCCCTACCTGCACAGTCACAGGGTACACTCCGCCCACTGCAGGGTAGACCAGTCCATTGCTAGCTGCATCCAAAGCGTTCACTGTAGTTACCAGTACATGAGTGTCGCCTGCAGGGATGTACTGAGGAGCTGTAATTGTGATGGTTAGAGTGGGAGTGAGGGAGGGTTTGCAAGAGTGAGACAGGTATTTCAGTCCTGACTGAGAGAAAGTGCATCGAAGTGCGCCTCCAGGCGCCACCGCAAAGCCCTCAGCCAGGCTAATTACCAGTTCTCCCACCTCTTTAACCAGTGGAACCGTGAGAACTACATACAGCTGCAGACTGCCGGTGCCGCCCGCCCTAATGTCCTCCAGCATATGCACCTGTTCCTGCACGTCATAGGCCAGTGGGGCGGACTTTGCATCGACAGGCAAAGGGTCGAAAGTGGTAGTTTCCATGAAAGTAGTGCTTTTCTGGGAGTCATATTGAGTAATAAAGGTCACAGAGCCTGGCACATTGCTAGTCTGCACACGTGCAGTGAGGACTAGGAGCGCTGGAAACTGGTCTGATTGGAATCTAATGGTCGCTTTGGTGTTATCCGCGCTAATTGCGCAGTCAATTTGACTGCTGACCAGACTTCCGTGCAGTGCGTTATTGTAGCAAATCCCCTCTGCAAATGTAAATCCCACTAAAGTGACGTACACAGCTCCACTCTGAGGAATATACATCGAAGGCTCGAGAACAAAGTCCAAGTCCACCCTATCATTGCTGTATATAACCTCACCCCCGTCACTTCTATGCACTGCTGGAGCGCTAATAGTGAGTAGGTCGAATAGGGAAGTTGAAGTGGGGTCGCTAGTGAAGGAGGCAGTCACTGCATTGCCTTGGACTACCAGTCCAGAGTAGACAAGGCCGGGGTCTGGCTGGTAGGGAGGGTTGGTGAAGGGTCCAAGGGTCACTTCTACGTCAGTACTTGCGGCTTCCATAGTCAAAATAAGAGAGTTGGACACAGGGTAATACTCCACACTTTGGACCTCTCCTGCTGTTACTGATACAGTGGGAGTAGTGGGCTTCAGCTGAGAATCGAGATAGAGATACACCAAATCGCCGGCTGTAAAGCCGCCATCAGGCAGTTTTATCTGGAAAGTGTACTGCGCATCACTAGCAGCTACATCAGCACTGGAAGCCACTACCATAGGAGCGGCGGGAGGCAGGTCGGAATTAGTGTCTTCTGTGAGGGCAAATAGGAAATTCACGTCCCGATGGGCGAGAGTAACGCCTGGCCAGCCTGTATTCACATCCAAGGCCTCCAGACGAAATGATACAATTGCGTCGTCACCATGTACTGCCGGGTTAGGGAGACTCTCTACTAGGACTGAGATATTGTCTGTGTCTGGAGCGATAGTGTAAAAGCCAGTCACCACTATGGCAGGGCCGGAAAGTGCACTCAGGTAGTAGCAGGATAGGGAGGAGTCTGGGAGCGCGGTAAGCCCTGTGATTTGGCAGGAGGCAGGAGTGTAGCTGAGGGAAGATAAGGACTGGTAGAGGGAGGAGGTCGGGTAGATGGCCAGACGACCGCCAGCAGTCCAAGAAGGCACCTCAGTCGCACCTATTCCAAAGGTAAACTCGAGTCTATTCCTCTGCCCAGCAGTTGTATGGTCCCACTGCACCTCCAGCCTGGGCAGTTCCTCCCTGCCCACACTCACCATCAGCTTGGCTGTGCTCGCCACTGCAGTGCCGTCTTCATTGCTGACAGCTACAGTGAGGTAGTAAGTACCGGAGGCAGTCCATTTCAGTCCGTTGGAACTCAGAGAGGACAGGGTCAGGTAGTAGAAGGCATTTGGGTCGATTGCAATTGGCGCCTTGGCAGTGATTTTCCCACCTGATGCAGAGCATATTTCCCAACTGCTGAGATAGGTGGTCCCTGCACTGTCAGTCCAAATGCAGCGCACGTCTGTGATGGCAGCGAGTCCTGTAAGAGGCATAGTGAGGCCTGGAGACCCGAGCACACTCACATACCCGGATTTGGCTTTCAACGCCACTCCTGTCTTTACCTTCACAGTCAAAGGAGCAATGCCTCCGCTTACGAAGATGAACTGCTTGGAAGTCGCGTACTGCACGCCCACACTGAACCCAGGCCTGAGAGCTGCGGGACTGGCTACAGTCGCATACCCTGTGCTGTCTGTATACGTATCCAGCCGTTTGGTCAGGTCGGAGACATGGTAGTAGGTGTTGAAGGAGAAAGGAGCGTATTGACCTGCTGCTAAATGCTCCACTGTGAAGCAAGTTTCTAGGCTTTTGCCGGCTTGCAGTGGGGTTTGGAACCCGGAGATGTATGTTTCGTGGTTGGACTTGATGTCGAATTTGATGTTCAATTGACTGTTTTCGGGACTGGAATTGGGTCCGACGTAGCAACTTGCAGTAACAGGCGAAAACCCAGGGAAGCCTATCACTATCAGTCCTGTGCGCGGCACTTCCGTCTCAAAAGTAAGCACAAAGCAGAGTTCCTCCCTTGTATTTTCCACCAAATCCAGACTGTCCACATTAGCCACTACAGTTAAACTGGGTATGCTAAACAAGTCGATTCCTTCAAAGTGGAAATCTTGTCTTTGCACTAGTCTCCGACCATGATAAAACGCAACTTGGAAAGTGCATGTTTCTGGTGCATATGCAGGAGTCAGTACAGAATTGATCACTAAATCTCCATCCTCTACTAGAGCATCCATCAGCAGGGTGATTTCCACTTGCCCCTGAATAGGCAGCCGCACACATGCAATGTCCACATTGTAGGAGCAGGAAGGACTGGGAGTGTCTGCAAGTTGCAGGTCTGCAGGCAGGGTAAGCAGCATCCAGTCGCCTGAGACTAGTCCATCGGTATTGATAGTCAGGATGAAATCGACTTCTGAGGAGTAAGTGGCGGGGATGAAGGATGAGGAGTCAGGGGAGACCGTGGAAGTGGCCACATCCAGCGCAGGCAGCATAGTGTCAATGTATGCAATTGTGACTTTGTCCAGGACTTTGAGAGACACAGTTTGTTCATAAGTCACTACCTCAATACGCAAGTCCGTGCTAGCAGGCGGGTTTCGAATTCCCACAAGTTTGAAGTCCAGCAAAGTTCCGCTTTCCAAAGCGGGAAAGCCTGTGAGAAGTACTGTTGGAGGGTCGATTCCCCCTAGTAGAATTCTGCACTCACATACAGTCGTTACCCCCATAGCCGGACAGTCCAACTTCTGCATATTACTGAGTCCAGTGCCCAGATCCGCACTCCAGCCCAACAGTCTGACATATATAACTGCTGGAGCCACAGGGTCGTCAAAGGCAGATAAGGCTGTAGACAACCTAAAATGGACCTGTAGAGACGTTTCCTGCCCTGCGTCTTTACAGCCCGACCTCGCAAATGCGTCATATAACAGTCCCTGGACCACTTGCACCCAAGGCGCAGTCTCCTCAATAGACCCAGACTGATCCCCGACAGTAATGAGAAACTGGTAATAGCCAGTCTCTATAGGCGCCAGGAAGCCTTGGCTGATTCCGTGTGAATCCACTGTATCTAGCAGTAACACAGGCTGGTCGAATTGCTCAGTGCTGGAGGTGTATACGGTAATGGCGGACCCGGAATTAGAGCATTTCGAAGCCAGGGTTTTGCCGATTCGGCAGATGAGGAGGGTGTTGGGAGGGGTGGTGAAGCCGGCAGTTACTGTGGCTTGGGTGGTGGAGAGGTCTGGCAGGCCGAAACTGGGAAGTTGGATGGTGATTTGGGTGTATTGCGTGGAAGACACGGTTAGAGGGAGGGAAACTTCTGGCAAAACGAAAACCAGAGGCCCTGAAGTCCCCGCCACCAGCTCCGACGCAGGCCTCCTAAAGTCCTCCACCGAAACCTCCGCCAAAGGCACAGTCGTAGGGCCCTGCAGTGCAGCCAGGCCCTGATCCACCAGCCTCATAGCCGTCATTTCCGCCGTAATAGTATAAATTATCACCGTCTGCAGGCTAGGCGTAGAGACTGGAGTCGCCCATACGGAAACAAGCACTTCTGAGCTGCTGGAGAGCGGAGCTTGCAGTACCAGGGAGTAGCTGAGCATGCCGGAAAAGACGGGATTGGCCTGGCAGGACACAGATATATTGACTGTATGGCATTTTCCGTCGATGGACTTGTACTGGGACGCTGGGAACATCAAAATCACCTTTTCCCCTACTAGCAGTGCTGAAGCGGTAGTGAATCCAATTGAGTAGAGACGTCGATATCCAGCCGAATTGTCCACCTCAAAGGGAGTTGCGAGAGTCAGGCCTGTGAGTGGCCGGTGCACTGCGTCAATAGAAATCTGCTGGATATAGGCCACTCCCTGGCCCTGCACAAGCACTACGTCGAGCAGGACTGAGGACTCGTAGTCCAGGTGTTGGGGCAGAGTGAAGCAAGGGTGTAAGGGCGATGCAGTGGGTACAGGGGAAACGTAGTGCACAGCGCGGTATAGGGAGGAACTCAGCAAGTAGTAGGCTGGAAGTTCTTCCCCTTCACAGGCTGCTATGGGCTGTGGACTAGGACTGGAAGGCCAGTCGAAACGGGCATGTGGGAATTCGAATATGAGACTGTCGCCGGGGTTGAGTGCGGTTTGGAGAGTGAAGGAGAGACCCACTGAGCTGCGCACTGGAGCGGGACTCGGTAGAGTTGACAGGGCTAGGCCGGGGAATGAGGTGAAGGCTTGGGCGGTGAGGGCGGGCAGCGCTGCTTCGCCCCACTCCACTGCCTCTCCAGTCCCTACTCTCGTCCTTACCACCACTTTCCCTTCGACTCCCACTTGTGAGCCAGTGACTAGTCGAGGCAACAAGACCAAGTAGGTACCCACTTCTAGACTTGCACTCGCTCCCACTAGTCTAATGTAGGCGGATTGAGTCGTAGACCCAGCCTGCGCCCTGCAGGTTTCAAACTCGCCCAAAGGAGCAGCATAGAAACAGGGTATATCCGCCTGCTGTCCATAGGCCAGGCCCAGGCCGAAATCCGGCTGGAAAGCCCCAGTCGGCATTACCTCAATTTCCACCGCATAGCCCGGGCCCAAAGGTACACTAGTAGTGAGCTGTACACTTAGTACAGTCGGTAAGTTGACTGTGTGGTGCACTGAACTGACTACAACTGTCCCCGGCGCACTCACTCCAATAGCAGAATCGAAGCGCTTGGGAGGGACTAGTAAGTTGTAGAAGGCCTGCTCCGTGTCGACGAGTACCCCTCCCACAGTCTTGATAGATGTCGTGATTTTGAGCGTTTGCTGGCCTGGAGCTGCTACAGGGAAGGTGAATCCATGCACAGAGTCATTAGGTCCGCCTATCACTGTCAGCACAATCGCAAGTGGACACTCCTCCAGTCCAACATCCGCCGGAGTCCATATATGCAGGACAGGACTAGAATCAGTAGTCATCCAATCGCATTTCATAGCCCTACGCTGGGACTTGCCAAATAGACAGGAAACCTTGGCCAGGCTTCCCAGGCTGTACCCACTGTTTAGGCCTGTGGCGATGTCAGCAGAGGAGAGTTGGGTGGTAGGGGGGAATTCGATAGTGATCAGACCTTCGGTGGCTGGGTTGAGAGGGACGGGAGTTCTGGGAAGTAGAGTGTTGCACTCTAAATAGAGCTCTAGAGGTCCGGTTTCCCCTAGTACCAGGTCGGTTTTGGCCTTGTACAGGTCTGCAGCTATGCTTCCAGGCTGCGCCACAAACTCATATTTAAGTCCCCCATCTATACTCCCCACATCTATGAAGTCTCCATTAACATCCATCGTTTCCAGCTTAAAAGCACCACTCAGGGTAGTATTGGGGTTCCTGGCTCTGATGTGAATATCCCCCTGCTTGAAATCCAGCGCTGCAAAGCCTGTTAGTAGGGCGGTATTGAAGTTTTTCCCTAAGGAACACAGCAAGCCAACAGGCGGTAAGCAGTCTCGAAGGCCTTGGAACTGATGCGGGAAGGTGATTCTCAGGTAGCCTCGGGGGACTATAGGGTCTGGAAGGGTGAAGTTGAGACTGTACCAAGTGTCTACTCCTTGTTGCAAGGGTGCACCTGTAATGTTCACATTGGTAATTACCCCGGGGGAGATGGTGACTCCAGTGAGTAGTTTGGAAACCTGCTGAGTCGTGTAGACTTTAGGTTCCAAGGCCTCTATGAGGAAGTAGCCTGTCGGACTGGTGCTTGCTGGGTTCTGCACTCCGGCTATGCTCAGTTCAAGTGCACTGCCAGGGTCGTACCCCTGGCTTGTAGGACTCCACACCACTACCAACAGGTCTAGTTCCTGCGCCTTGCAGTCCAGACTTGCAGCGTTAATAGCGCATTTGAGAGCTGCATTCAGCCGATATCCCGCAGGAAAGTTAACCCGGAACCAGGCTCCTAGCTTTAGCGGCAGCGCAGTAGTCACACTAAAGCTGTACGTCTGAGTTTGATTATACACTCCAGTCTTAGTGTTTAATCCCGAGGCCAGGAAGAACTGCGGAGTCGGGGAGATTCCAATGGACGCGAAGGCAGGGTTGGCTTCTATCTCATAAGCGGCTTTATAGGTGGAGATAGCAAAGTCTCCTGTGCCTCCTGGAACCTCAGGATTGCCGACTTCCTCCACTGCGAGTTCCACTAGTCCTGGAGAGAGCGAACCTGCAGTCCAGGTGAGGACGCGGCCGGAGACTTGGCAAGGCAGGGACTGTGGTGTGGGGGATAGCATCCGGCAGATGCACTGGGAGAGGCCGAGCTCTGGGGCTTGGAACTCTGAGGGGAAGCGCACTGCTACGAAGGCGTCGTTCGAAATGGCGGTCTTGATCTCAAATCTAAACACATACCGAGAGCGACTTCCTGCGTTAGTGCTGGTCACCACCACAGGAGGCTGCATAGGCGCCAGTCCTGCACAGTTCTGCAGCAGTACCACTAGCAGCGTCCAAAACTTCTCAATGCCCATTCTTTATAATGGCCACCGGCCCAGGTGCTATTAGGAAACTAGGAAAGGGTGCATTGGCAGTTTTTGCTGGTTTGAGGGTCGACATGGCTGCGACGGGAAGGCAGGGCACTGCGCTCTAGTTCTTCCAGCCGGGACAGGAGCCGCTTGATGCTGGCTTTGTGCTGCTTGCAGCCGACGCACTGGTTTTCATCAATTGTTTCCAGCCTGCCTGCATGACTAGCGTCTTTTAGACCTGGGTGAAGTGCCTGCAAGTCCGCTGCGAAGGTCTCCCCATGCTCATGTTCTGACTGGGTCTCTTTACTTTCCTCAAGTACAGTCAGAAGCAAGGGTGCAAGCACACTAATGGAGCCCACTCGCTGTATGGACAAATCCACTCTACTGCCTGCTACACAGCACAGCAAAGGACCGGATAGACTCAATTTCTTCCCTATGCTCTTTTCACCAACCACAGGCGAAGCCCGCAGTCCAGACACGTTCATCTGCTGTGGCGGAGATAGACTCAATTCGAGTGGATCAAGTCTTAGCTTGGAGGGCGAAGTGCGTCTTTCTGGGCTTAGGATCTGTGCCTCTTCCGCTCTATGCAGACTCAGAGAAGAGGCGGCTGCTCCTTGCACCGAGCTGTCCACTTTCGAGGGAGATAGAGACGAGTTGACTGAAGCCTCCTGTAGACTGCGGAGAGCGCGTTCCAGACGGGTCTCAGCTTGCTGTCGGCCGATGATTTCCTTGGTGAGGCGGGTTTCTATCTCAAATAGCTTGCTGGAGTCGGGGTAGGCTAGGCGGATTTCCTTGTTTACCTGCTCTTCTTCGCAATTCTTGCAAAGCCTTTCCTGGCGGCCTGTCGATTCTGCCTTCTTTTTGGCAGAGCACTTGAGACACACTGCGTGTCCGCAGACTTTGCAGCCTCGCTTCTTGGCTCTGCTGTAGCCCAGTTGAGCCTCGCAGACACAGCAGTGGTCTTCACGCTTCCACGGCTTGGAGGACCAAACCTCAGGGATAACGCCTGTGGTCGAGTGAGTGAGTGTGGAAGTGGAGCTGTCATTGTGCCCTAGCGACCCCTCCATTTCTCAAAGTGATGTAGAGTTATATGATGGAGACCACTAATTGGAGTAAAGGACCGGCAAGCCGCACGCTGAGTTTGCGATCTCGCGTGAGCCGATCATTATTCAGGACTTCCACAGGCCAAAGACAGACCTTCCTGATGCCGCTACCTGAGCAAACGCTGACACACAGGTTAGAGGCAGCCAATGCACTGCAAGTCATTCTGGGACTGTCTTGGGATACTCGTTTGCTCTTAGTCCGCGCACTCAGCACTCACCCTCTCTTCCACATCCTGGCCCAGGCCGACGTGTTCCACCTCATCTCCCGACTCAAGTACTACGAAATCGGGTGTAACGAGTTATTATACGAACAAGGCTTCCCACCCACTTCCTTCTATGTCTTACGGGACGGCAAAGCCTTAGTGCGTTCGAACGGAGTGGAAATCAGGACTTTGGAAGCAGGGGAAAGCTTCGGCCACCAGGACCTACTCCATGGCAATCCCAGATGTCATACAGTCATTACCCTTGAGTGTACTTCTTACTTCTCCCTCGATATGGAGGACTTCAGCTTCTTTCTCAAGGCCGCGCAAGAGCACAACTTCGAAGAACTCCGGAACTTTAACTACACCTTGAAGCAGTTGGAAGGATTGCCCAGTCACTACATCGATGCTCTGTCCCGCTTTGCAGCACTAGAACGATATTTCCCAGGGGAAACAATCGTTTCCGAAGGGGAGTCAGGCGCACTTATGTACTTCATCCAGCGGGGAGATGCAGTAGTAACGGTGCTTGACCAGGAAATTCGCCGCTTGCACCCTGGAGACTGCTTCGGAGAGCAAGCGCTACTGTACGACGGCATAAGGACTGCTACAGTCACTGCAGTGTCTGAACTCTATGTGGAAGCAGTGCCGAAGCAGGTCCTGTACCGGCTATTCGGCCCCAATTTAGACAATTTTATATACACGAATACTGCTCGAATAGCGCTGGACAAGTGTCCAGCCTTCCGCAAACTCACAGCCAGTGATAAAGAGAAGTTAATCGACTGCATGTCAATCACTACTTTCGGCTACGATGAAGTGGTAATTGCCGCGGGCACTGAGCACGCTGCAGCACTGGTGGTACTGCTTAACGGAGCAGTGCGGAAACGGAAGGGTATGACACAGCGGGAGTCGCGGGCAGTGGCAGCTGTGTATGACTGTCTGTGTGCGGAGGAGGTCTTGGGCAGCACTGCGGAGAGCTGCTTCAGAGAAGACATTGTCTCGGACACTGACGAAGTCGCAGTGGGGATTGTGACTCGCGACGACTTCCTCGCCTGTCTGAGTTCCAGTCCCTGCATTCGCCCTCTCTCCACCCAGCAGTTCAAAGGCATTCCCCTGCTCGAGTCTCTCCCCCGCGAGAAGCAGCTTGCTCTGGTGAAAACGCTCGCTGTTCGCCAATTCCACGACAAAGCCACTATCTGCCTGCAAGGTGAGCCCGGCACTTCCCTCTACATCCTCAAGTCCGGCACTGTCACAGTCACACGGAATGGCCAGCCTTGGCGAACTCTAAGGAAGGCTGACTACTTCGGGGAAAAGGCGCTTTTGCTGGACCAGCCTAGGACTGCCTCAGTGCATGCCGCAGGGACTTGCCAGGTGTGGGAGTTGGACAAAGCCAGCTTCCTCGAAGTGTTTGACCAGGCCACTCGCGAGGAAATGAGGACTCGTCTGGAAAGGGCGGATGTCACTCTTGTCCTTGGAGACTTAGTGCCAGTGCAGCGACTAGGCCACGGGCAGTTCGGATGTGTACTGCTCGTGACTGCCAAAGGCACAAAAGAGCTATACGCTATTAAGGCTGTAGACCGCAGGAAGGTCTGTTCTTCCAACCAAGCCAAATATGTGATGATGGAGCGCAGCATTCTAATGCAGATTTCGCACAAGTTCATTATGAAGCTGGTGAAGACTTTCAAGGACGACAGTTACTTGTACTTCCTTCTTGAGTTCATACCAGGGGCGACGCTCTTCACAGTGCTGCACGATGCAGGACACTTCGCAGTGTCGGATGCAACCTTCTACTTCGCCATCATTATCCAGATTCTCGAGTACTTGCACGAAAGGGAAATCGTGCACCGCGACCTGAAGCCTGAAAACATGATGGTGTCGGAAAGAGGCTACCTCAAACTCATCGACTTCGGCGCTGCCAAGATCGTCTCCGGCCGCACATACACTCGTCTGGGCACTGCTTGGTACATGGCTCCCGAAGTTATCAAGAACAAGGGGTACGGCCCTACAGCGGATATCTGGAGCGCCGGGGTTATATTCTACGAGCTAGTGACTGGTCGAGTGCCTTTCGGAGAAAACGAAGAAGACCCTTACCTAGTGCTGAAACTCGTGTTGGAGCGCAGACTAGTGCTGGATGAAGTGCCGGAGGAGTGCAAGGGACTGCTAGAGGACCTGCTGCAGAAGACTCCGGAAGACCGACTGTCTCTGCACGAAATCAAGCGACATAAGGTGTTCCGCAACTTCGACTGGGAAGGACTGATGGCAGAGACTTTAAAGCCTCCCTGTCTGCCTGAGAAGGAACAGTGGAATGAGGCAGTAACATCCGCTCTCAGGAAAAGTGCAGGGATGCAGGAGGCGCTAAAGGTACTCTCTATACAGCAAAGTAACGAATTCGATGCATCTGAATTCGCTATGGACCTGCGTAGGCCGCCGCCTCTACACTGGGACGAAGGCTTCTAGTCTGTCTCTTAGTCAATGAACTATTACTAGTCTCTGCCCCGCAGCACTTCTTCAGTGAACTGCCGGTACTCCTCGTCGTCGCAGCAGCGGTTGATGTAGTCGTATAGCAGGAAGTTGCGGCGATCGCTTTCGTCAAGGACTCGGCACAGGGCTACGAGCTCCTCAGTCATATATCTTCGCTCGGCTATGGACACGTAGTACCGCCTGGAACTCAAGTGGTACTGCCACACCCCTAAAACCCAGCTCATCAGGTTGCCTATGCTCTGACCCACCTCCGCTGCAGTCCCCAGAGGCATATTCGCCTTATCCAGCAGAGTCTCGACCTCTTCTGCCTTGCGCCAGGACATGGAAGTCAAAGGCACTGCCTCCATACGCCGGAATATGCTCGACTTCATTAGCATTTGAACAGCTGTTTCCCAGTAGTTCAGCTCCATGTGGCCGTCTGGATGTCTGCGCCTTTTCGGCTTTTCGTCCATCACTGCTACAAACGGCGCTACAAGTTCGTTGTAAACTGCCAACGGCTTCTTGATTCGCTTCAACTCCCCTACATCTCTTTGCTTAAATGCACGTAACAGCCCTCCTGCACTTTCCTCTGTAGGCCTGGGCGCTTCATTGCGCTCCTCATAGGTCTTCCTCCGTTTCAGCATATCCTGCAGACTATCAGCATTATCAGCGAGGAGTTGGTCGAGATGGGCCAACTCGAAGTGCAGTCGAAGTCCGGAGTGCAGTTTGACAGCATTGCACCAAGGACGACTGACGAGGGAACAGCTGAGGTAGAGCTCAGGAAGGGACAGGAAGTACAGGATGGACAAAGGCAAGGCTTCCGTGGGGAAGGATAGAAGAGAGGAAGGGTCGAGTTTGAGTGTGGAGGAGGGAATTGCGTCAGTGGAGCGGTACAGCAGGGACACCAGAGACCGAGCAGTGTTCCCGCCTTCAGAAAGTCGCTTGTTTGCAGGACTTATGAGCGGAGTGTATTGGTCTGTCCGCTGCAGTGCGACTTGTTGGTCATAGCCGGGCTGCACAGGAGGCAGGTTCACCTCTGCAAGCAGTGTAGCAAGGCAGTCCTCTACCAGTGCACAACTCAACCCTCCTGGCAACGCACTCAGAAACCGCTGGTGCAGCCGGGCTGTCACTTCCGAGGTCGGATTCAGCTGCACAATCTGCTCGTACTCAGAGGCGCGGAAGTGGCTGTCTTGCTCGCGGAGCTGCTCTTTGGCGCGTTGCACGAGTTCACGCAGGGAGTAGGAGGCCAGGGCGTGCTTGCGGATGGAAGCCAGGGCGCGCAGTTTGGCCCGGGCTTCCGTGAGGAACCATTTCCCGGTGAAACGACGAGCTTCGTCTGATGTGAAAGCGCCGCAGTCGAGGAAGAGCAAGGGGTTGGCTAGTTTTCTCAGCAGCACCACTGCCTCTGCCCATAAAGCCAGGCGCCCAGCTTCGCTGTTGCTGCGCCCCACATCCCTGCAGCTCCCCAGAAGCGTCTCAGCCGTGGCTAAAGTCGCCGAGGGAATGTCCCGTTTCAGTATGTTTTCTGCCTGCGCGACCAGTCCATACCTCAAGAACAGCTGAGAATGTGGGTACTTCAGCTCTACATCCCCCTTCGCTTGCTTCACTCGCACAGGCTTCATACCCAGTAGTTCACACACAGCGTCCAGCATCACAGACACTGAGGGCGTCAGAGACTTCATGGAGCGGAGCTGGTCAACTAGTTGCTTGCTGATGAGGAGTTGCAGGTAGTTCGGAGAGTTCAGTACTTCGTCGAGTAGAAGAACTGCAGGGTTAAGATGACAAGCGAAATGAGCAGGCAGGAAATCACTGGAACTTCGAAGAAGCGACACGTTTTCGAGCTTAAACCGCTCGAAGTCAATAAGAAGGGAAACGAAGCGGGGCAGCCAGTGGTAGGACACCGAGCGGTATGCGTGCAGCGAAATGAGTAAAAAACTGTGCAGGGACCTGAGGTCCAGATAGGGCAGTAGTGACTTGGACAGCAGTTCCTCAGACAGCACCTGAAGGCCTCGAGACAGAGGCTCAGCAGCACTGGGGATTTCTGGCAGTCGGAAGGTCAGGTCGTATTCCTGCTCCCTAGGCACCAATCCTGCAGTAAGCAGTCCTCTCTTAGCCCGGTAGTAGCTTTGGATGCATTCGTCTGCGGTTTGTGCGAAGGCTATGAGGTCGGCTGGAAGGCCGGAACGGACACGTATGCGGAAGGGGTGTGTAATCACATGATAGGCGACAAGGGCTCGACCCCACTCCACGAAGTTCGCAAGTGCGGGACTGAGAGTGCGCACTACAGAGTCTTGCAACAAGGGTGAGTTGAATGCACTGATCGCCTGCATCACTGCCTTTTCAGATATCAGTTCCTTGGGAATCGCCCAGAGCATACGCTTGATGGACTTGTCACAAATAAGTTTTAACACGACGTCAGAGTACTTGTTGTAAAGGGCGCCCTCTGCAGTTTTGAGTCTCGAAGGGTTTCTGTCGAGCAGATATGTGAATGGTCGGAAAACTTCATCGTATTCTGCAGGCAGCTTTTTGAGTGTTTTCAGCTCTGTGATTTCTTTCTTGGTGAATTTCCAGGTGAGGGCGTATACGATTTGGTCGTATGTTAGATGCAGCCAGTTGTTGTCGGTGGCGGGAATTTGCTGCTGCACCTGACCCAGATATTCCCGACATTGCTCGATGTGCGATTCGAGAAACGCCTCAATGTGGTCATACTGCAAGGAAATGTAGAGCGGCCAGCAGGCCCTATACACCGCATTAAAGGTCAAACACACTTGCGACAGCCTGGCCACAGAGGACAAGTCCAAATACATGCCCAGACGCTGAAGAAAGTCCTCATCATTCCACACGCGTCCTTTCAGTCTGCGGAAATACGCTTCCTCAACCACAGTTTCCGCTTGGGGCGGAGGCTTGGCTCGGGGCTTGGGAGCTGCAGGTCTCCGCACTCGCTTGCTGGCTTCTGACACGTAGCTAGCCAGGTCAGAAAGCAGCTGAGCAGACAGAGAGTCTTGCCCACTGTAAAGCTGCTTGTGGATCTGGTACAGTAACTGCTCGCCTGGACTCAGTCCAGCCTTCATATTACTAGTCTAAGTCAGTTCTCATGCTAATCTCTGTGGGCAGGGAAGGTGTAGAGACTTGCTAGCGCTCTGCTGCGACACCACTTCAAGAAGCCCTGGTTAATGCTGCGAGTGGGTCGTCCATGCACAAGTGGCTCAGCGTGTTCTGCGTAATAGAGCGACACGTTCCTACGGTGGACTGCAGAGCTGCGGTGCTGTAGTCGTCTGGCTGGAGTGTTGCCTCCTGGCTCTCCACAGTACTCGCATAGTCCTCCTTTTCCCATTAATAGATGTCCAAGAAGAGTTCCAACGAAGTCATGCGAGACCGATTTTTCAGCGTCGTCTTGCGATGCATTACTGAAGCTGCCCCTGTGGCCGCCACTACCTCCGCCGGAGACAAGTACCAGGGACTACTGGACACAGTGACTAAGGACGGAGTTGTACTCAAAGACGTCAGGAAGGCTGGAGAGGAAAGACTACTGCCGGAAGTGACTCTCGAGGACTTCATCACGCTGGACTTTCAACTGAGCGAGAAGCGGCCTGAACAGGCAGCGAAGTTCAAGAGTGATGCGGAGATAGCCCGGAGCAGGGCGCCAGGCCGCAGAGAACTGCAGAAGTACGCCGCTGAAGCTCCAGTCCTGCTGTCTCTCGACCCACAAACCACTCAGTTCGACCAGTTCGAAGCCAACGAGAAGCTGTTTGGACTCACAGCCCGCTTCAATGAAGCCCAGTACACCACTCCTCTGGTCAGGCCGGAAGACCTCACAGCAGAGCAGCTCCGACGTTCCGAAGCAGTGCTGCAGTCACTCGAGAAAACGCAGACACAAGATGATACTGGAGCCGGAGAAGACGAAGAAGAGCACTTCGCAGCGGTCAAAGGCACAGGCCGATTCCCAGTTGAAACTGCACCAGAGCGACCTGCAGTGACCATCAATCATCGCACCTATCGACGTCTGAGAGATGACATGCTCACTGGCAAGCGACTCCACCCGGGGCTGGTAAGTGATCCAGCGCGCATTGAAGCGTTGTTGCTTGAGCCTATGCCTTTCCGCAACGAAGAAGTCGCTGACGACTTGAAGCGCTTTAAGGAGGAAAAGGCGGCGAAGGAGAACTGCAAGCGGACGCTCATGGAGCTGCATGAGTTCAAGCGAGACTTTGAACAGCGGACTGTGCCTCAACCGCTCAGTGCTGTGGAGGCGTTAGACGTCCCTGCGAGTCTGTTAGACCTGTACCTGGACAGTCTCGAGGCTGCGGGAGACCAGAACTGCATGTGGCCCGCCCCTGCAGAGCACCGGGCCCAGACCATGCCTCCGCTCAACCCTCACGCCCCCGAGTTCAGTTCGCAGCTAATGTAATGGCGGAGGTGGACTGGACTGCAGTCTTTCAGTTCTGTGCACAGCACCGAACCAGCTTCTCGCCCGAGGACCAAAAGGTACTGACTCGCGGGATGTGGGGCGTCAACTTGGCCCTAGTGGCTGGGGTGTCTTCGGCCTTAGCCACGGACTACTATGTGCTTCGACTGCCAATTGTGCGAGCGGCTTCCCCGTTTATGCGCTTCAACGTGAGTGCTCTCTGTATGGTGGTTCCTGCACTGTTCTGGTGTCAAGTGGGAGTGCGACGCTTCCTGAAGCCCGCGTTTTTGTCAGTGTACGAGAAGAACAGTGGTCTAGCTAGGCCCTAACGCCCGCCATTTGGCTTATAATCATGGGCAAGGTGACCAAAGCCAAGGCGCCGCGGGACGGACCCAAGCGGCCCAAGTCAGCCTTCATGTACTTCTCTAGCGAGCGGCGGGTGGCACTGCGCGAGGGCAAGCCCAACATGACCATCACTGAGTGCAGCAAAATCATTGGGGGCGAGTGGAAGGTGCTCACAGACGAGCAGAAACAGCCCTACGCGGAGATGGCCAGCAAGGACAAAGAGAGATATAACGACGAGAAGGCGGCCTAGTAGTTGTAGTCTCACCTATGTCTTCAATGTCGTAGAAACTGCGAGAAGATGGTACAATAATGAAGCAAAGTCCTAAGTCCAAGTAGTCGCCACACAGAGTATTGATTCAAACTCTCACCTGGGCTCGTGACTCCAATGGCTTGTTCGACTACGAGTCCAAGACTCTGCATCGGAAGTCCTTTGTGACTCGAGCCACCGTGCGATTGGTACGTCTGGGCAATGAAGTCATGCTGAAGGAGGAGGACTACGAACTGGAGTCGGAGGCTGTGGCGGGGTTGGGGTGGGTGTGTGAGTCTAATGGTGAGCTCTAGTCAGGTGGGTTTGTGGTCAAGCCGGATCAGTTGGCGGAGCAGCTGTGGCAAGTCGTGCCTCCGGTGCGGACGCCCAGGCAGGGCGAAGGCTGCCAACTAGCTGAAGGCGATGTGCTTCGTCTGGGACGTATCAGCTTCACTGTCAAGCAGGTTTCGCCCACTGGACAAGACCTGCCGTCATACCCCGCAAACCTACCCAAGGACATCACAGCCCAGCCGCCCACTCCAGGCCCAGAGAAATTCCCTTGCCGTATTTGTCTTTCCGACCAACAAACCCCTGAAGACCCATTGATCTCCCCTTGTAAATGCGCAGGCACTATGAAGTTCATCCATCTGAAGTGCTTACGGGAGTGGCTGCAGAGTCGTCTGAATATCAAGCAAAGCGGCAGTATTGTGTCCTACTACTGGAAGTCCCTGGACTGTGAACTGTGCAAGGAAAACCTCCCTTCCAAAGTACTGCTGGGTGGAGCTATGGTGGAGCTTGTGGACATTCATAAGCCAGATGTGCCCTTCATAGTGCTTGAGGACGCGACAAGAGAGCGGGAGCGAGACTCAGGCCTGGGCATTCACGTGCTCAGCATGCCTGCAGGTGCGGTAATCAACCTGGTATTTACCACTTAGGGTCGAGGACACGAAAGTGACATTCGTATCCAAGACATCAGTGTCAGTCGTCTCCACGCCTCTATTCAACTGAATGAGGGCTGCTTCCGCATTACGGACCGCAGGTCGAAGTTTGGCACTCTTGTGCAAGTACGCCGGGTCCTATCGTTGTCTCCCGGAGGAGACCTATCGCTGCAAGTGGGCAGAACAGTGGTAGTCATCAAAGTCAAGCGGGATGTGAGCTGTATGAGGTTTCTGTGCGGCTGTTGTCTCAAGACCGCCAAGGTGTTACCCGCAGAGTTGACAGGAGCAGACAAGGCCTACGAAGTGAACGAGCGCAGTGGCCATCTAGACGATGGCTCCTTTTCAAGACTCATGGCTCAGCCTCAGCCCGAGACTCCGATGAGTCGTCCGCCGCTGCAGCTGGAGCCCAGGCCGATTGCGCAGGATTTCGCTGAAGGTGAGGAGCGGCCCACTACGAGAGCTCGCACTGTTGGTGAGACCAGCTTCATAGCGAGGGAACTGGATGAGCCTCTAAGTTCGTAGCTTGTAATGACGCTCTTCATAAGTAGGGTGGATATGTCTATGCGGGTATTTGTCTCTATGCCTTACTCTAAGACCTAAGGTTAGAAGGTACCGCCCAGCCACTTTTTCGAGTACTCATAGGCCAGGAAGCCCCAGCCATTGGCCAGCATGGCCCTCAACGCACAGGGAGTGAAGCCCCGCCAAAAGCCCCGCCAGCCCTGTGTGCGATACACAGCCTTGCAGGCTCTGTAAAACCCGCCATCCCAGCCTTTCACAGGCTCCGAAGCCACTTGCAAGTGAGTCTTGATGACGTCCTGGGGGTAGCTCCACACCCAGCAGTTCAGTCCCCCCATCATCCCCGCTAGAAAGCTCGCCCACAGGGGCAGGTCTTCATCCTCCAAGTCCAGCACATCCTCAATCACGTCCTTGGTGAACTCGTAGGCTGCGAACTGTCCAGCGTAGGCGGGAATCTCACGGTAGATTGTAGCCACAGTACCAGCGTACAGCTCTCGAATGCCCCCTGTGCGCAGGATTTCAGCCACACAGTGCAAAGAGCTGCGGTAGCGCGGAGGCAGTCCTAAGTGGGAGTTGTGGGACTGCACTTGGAGTCGGCATTTGACTAGCTCCACAGGCGCTACGACGAATGTGTTGAGTAGCCCTGCGTAGGCGCCAGCCAGCAGTCCGCCGCTGAAGTGGGTTTCCATGTCGGTGAATGTCTTTGCGTGTGCGTATGCGCCGAACACCACTGCATTCACCAGAGGCGTAGTGAGGAGTGGCGAGTTTATCCCCTGGAAAAGGGCTCGGAAGCCGTCTTCTTTGAGTGTGAGGACCAGACAGTTCCACATACTGCCCACGTCGCCAGTCTGCATCCTGACTTTGAGAGTGCTGTGTAGTGCTTACTCCAGCGGGTAGCCCGTGACCGTAATTGCGATCCCTGCGAAAATGCCAGATGTGAACTCAGTTGCCATTGCTCCACATTAATTTCAAATGGACTCTGACATTGGCAGACAATGGTAGTGGACATACAGTCACCTCTGTGCGTTGCGGGACTACCTGCCGCTGCTGTGCCCGGACTGCGGATTTTCCTTCTGTCGAGAGCACATCCACACGCATAGCTGTGTGGCTTCCGCAGTCCTGCCTCCCAGCACTTCGGAGTTCCTGCTGTGCGGCTTTTGTGCGAAGATTAGATTGAGTGTTTGTGAGCGCTGTTCCAAGGCCTTTTGTGTCCAGCACCGGGTCCACGGCTGTGAAGTGCAGGCCCCTCCTCCAGTGGCCCCTCGAACTCAGCCTTCTAGACCTCAGCACAAAATGCCGGAAAAGCCAAAGAATCCCGCCTTAGCCGCCAAACTACAGCGTATGATGGTGCGGAAACGAGCAACCGGAGACGAAGGAATCCCTGAGGAAAGCCGAATCGCCCTCCACTTTGAATGCATAGAGGGAAACTTCCCTATCGACATCTTCGTGGGTGACTTTCAAGTGCTCGGAGTCGCTGTGGATTTAGCGACTCGTAGAGGCGGAGTGGCCAGCAGAGGGTTCAGAGCGAAGCAGCAAAGTGGAGAGGAGCTGGATTTGAACAGCACTGTTGCTGGGCAACTACAGAGTGGAGACACAGTGGTGCTGCAGAGGTAGGATAACTGGGTTGGGCGGTAGTCTACTCGTTTAGTAGAGCACAAATCCATGTACAAAGCAGGAGCCATTTCCTTCGTTAGTCTCTTTCTCAGTCCTTCAATTTCCTCTCGTTTCTTATATGGATTTGTCTCTCTGAAGCCTCGCAAGTCTGAGCCTGACCAACAACTCTCAGTTCCCTCTGCTGCCCATAGATGAAAACCTAGTCTAAGTATAGCTTCCCATCCAGATCCGTCTAACTTGATTTTTGATAGCTTCCTCGATAGCAGAGGTATAAAACTTCGTTGATGCTGTCTACGCAAGGAGGCATGTTGGTATTCGAATAAAAATGACGTTCTTGATTGAAACGTCCCTAGTGGCTGATTGTATCTGCAGTCAGAGTAATCAGTTCTTCATTGAAAGCGAAAGTAATGGTTGCTCCATTTTGTAGTAGCTCGATTGGGAGTGTCTCAAATTGACCGGAAATCGGGTTAAACACTTCACCAGTAGTGTTATGGCCTCCTATCAGGGGCACACTGTCCCTCAACTCGCAGGGGGTGAAATCGAACCGTGGTCTGTGCATGTCTTCGATTTGTTTCCACTGTCCGGCTGGCATTAGTGGTGCAAGGACTTCGGAACCGGCGATTGCTATGTAGGACTAACGAGCTGTCTAGTAATTACTGAGTTTGTCAAGCCCACTAAAGCTATAAATCGCTCCTTCAATGCCTCTAAACCAAAGGCCATGTCTACCTCGAGGCGTAGTCATTTGGCATAGTCTTGTGACATTCCAATCTCCCTGAAATAGGTAGGCAGCATACCTGATAAATGAATTGTCAGACGTCCCACCACTCGCAAATAGTCCCGATGTGGTCCAAATGTATCGGCTATCATCGTCGACTTGTAGTTCATCCTGAACAGGAAAAGTGTCCCAGACTTGGCGTGAGAGCGACAAAGCTCTAATCCCACTCTTTTCCAAAAAAATGGGCCGATTCTTGTAAGACTGCATGATTTCGAAAGCTTCGTAGAGAGCACTCCTCGCTGAGAAGCGCTGAATCTCTGGGACGAGTTCATTTGGCTCTAAAAACAGGCCACAAAGTCTGTTAAGGTTGTTGGAGACTCGAGTGAGTCTATCCACGATTAGTGGGTCACCTACTAGCGTTCCCACATTGTAATCGAAAACGTTAAGTTCGTCAGGGTCTAGCACGATAAGTGCTTTGGACAAAGGATTACGAGGAAAGTCTCCGCTACAAACACTCTCGTAAGCCTCAGTTATGGCTTCTTCAATGCGCTTAGAGGTTTCTTCTCTCTCTTGCTCCATACTTGCCAGCCACTCCCTCAAATACTCATTTTCTTGGGCGACTGCCACATTGAATGCACTTCGAAGTTCCGAGCAGCATTTAGATATTTTTTTAACGTTATTGCGCAGACTTGAAGCTGTTTCGTACAAATGATCGATCTGAAGTTGATTGTCTTCCTGGCTTTTCAACGGCCTGATGAAAGGCTGAAGGACGTGGCGCAGTGATAGGCGCTGTGCAAAGTGGACATACGCACACTTGGTGCAGAGCAGGATAGGTGAGCTTGAGCAGAAGCACTGGAAGGAAGCCCACTTCCTGCAGCCATGGCACGTTTTCGCCTCAGCAGAGGCCTGAAAGCTCTGAGAAGATGCCATCATCAAGGAACCATACGTTCTGCCAACACCTTTCCTACCTCATCGTATCATTCTACAACTCGATTTACTCAAACTAGAAACTGATGAATGTGACTGCAGCAGGTATATGAGGAGAGTGCTGTATATACGTATTGTAGCCCTCAAAGAGTGCAGGAAGCCAAAAGATGGACGAAGATGCAAAAATGCTTCTCCGTGAAGGCCGAGAAGACTAAATAAACTGCTTCATTCTCACAATTCTCAGCCCCGGCTACAATTAGATATAACCTAGATGTCAATATGTGCAAGTAGTGCAGAACCAAGTACTCACAGTCCACCGATTTCTTGATAGCTTTGGATCGCGTCTATAGAGTTAGTATGGAAAGGTCAGTTTCCCTTTTTTTGCTTCTTTGAAACAAATGGCCGAGACTATGTTTCTTTCTTATTTTATTATTGCTTTTAAAAATGCTTCTGAGTGAAAGTGATATCAATAATAAATATTCAAGTAGCCTAAAACTGAAAAACGTTAACTATCTTGCAATTATAATGCATAAATAGCATAACATCCGCATAACTGCAATTGGT
>Ga0247837_1001876_pt1 | contig 41916 bp, 33 predicted proteins | sample LaCtaG_2_FD_187115 | JGI IMG/M metagenome (GOLD analysis project Ga0247837, IMG submission 187115) | Freshwater microbial communities from meromictic Lake La Cruz, Castile-La Mancha, Spain - LaCruzMarch2015_14.5m | ecosystem: Environmental > Aquatic > Freshwater > Lake | place: Spain: Castile-La...
GACCGGCATGCGTGCCGAGCAACTCATGAGCGGTGCGATAAGCAAAGTAACCATCCGGTCTTTTCGATTTTCGATAGTGCGTGTGGCCATGATTCCTGGTACTGCACACGCGAAAGAAGACATCAAGGGAAGAAATGACTTTCCACTGAGGCCGACTGAGGACATCAGCTTATCCATGACGAAAGCCGCACGCGCCATGTAGCCGCAGTCTTCTAAAACCGCGATAAAGAAAAACAGTATCGCAATCTGCGGCAAGAACATCAGCACGCCCCCCACGCCCGCGACAACCCCGTCCACGAAAAGGCTTCGAAGGGCACCCGGTGGTAGAACCCCTTCCACTTGGGCACCGATCCAACCTTGGAGCGTTTCGATTCCTTGCATCGGCAAAGCCGCGAAAAAGGTGATCGATTGAAAAACCAAAAACATGATCAGTACGAACGCAAACATGCCAACCCAACGGTGGGTCAGCCACTTGTCCACTTTGTCGCTCCAGGAAACCGATTTGGATTCACGCCGTGTGACCGCGCCCTCAATCGTCCGACGTATCCATGCGTAGCGAGTCTTGGTTTCGAACATCGGGACCTTGCAACCAGCTTCCGCCAAGCGATTTCTCGATGCCGCGATTCGATCATTGATCTCATGCAAACCAGATTGGCAAAGCGAACGTTGGTATTCGCCATCCGTGTCAATCAGCAGCCGATCTACTTGAAAGCGAAACGACGATTTCCCTTGCGAGGCAAGCCAATTCCCCAATTCTTCCACTTCGGTATGAAACACTTCTGGAAATTGAGCCCGGGCAAACCGATTGGGTTGGATCGCTTCAGGCGGCGACAGCAACAAGCGTTCAATGGCTTCGCGAACCAGCTCAATCCCTTTTCGTTTATTGGCAGAGGTGCAAACCACTGGCACACCAAGTCGCTTCGATAGCAAATCCGCTTCGACCGTGATGCCTTCTGCATCAACGCGGTCCCACATATTAAGAACGACAAGAACGGGTAACCCAAGTTCATAGATTTGGCTGAACAGATAAAGATTCCGCTCGATATTGGCTGCATCCAAAATCACGACGGCTAGCTCTGGTTTGGCCTGGTTAGGAAATGTCCCTGTCAGCACATTGACCGCAACCGCTTCGTCTGCGGACCTTGCAGCAAGGGAATAAGTTCCTGGAAGGTCGATCACATCGACTGTCAATTTTGAGCCAATCAGTCGACCGACTTTTTGTTCCACGGTCACGCCGGGATAATTTCCGACCCTCGCGTTCATGCCGCACAGAGCGTTGAAGAGGCTGCTCTTGCCAGTATTCGGGTTCCCGATCAGCGCTACGGTTCTTAGGGCGGCGGGTGTCGGAGAAGCGGGCTCGTTCCCTAGCATTCTTTTGTCCGGGCAATTTGTACGCGTGCTGCTTCCGTCTTTCGAAGGCTGATACGGTAGCCTTGAACCGAAAATTCAATCGGATCACCCATGGGAGCTTTCCCAATCATGGTAATGGGTTCCCCATCGATGATCCCCATTTCCATGAGCCTGCTAGCCAGTACGTCATTTCCCAAGACTTCGGTGATTTCGGCAGTCTCGCCCTGGCCGAGTTCGTCGAGACGCATGGTTCAATTACGCTAACCGTTGGTGGGAACGACAAAGATGTCCGCCGAATCACCCAACCGCAGGCTGATTCGCCGACCTTCGATGCAAATCAAACAAGGCTCGCCACGACACACCATCCGAACGTTGCAGCCTTGCCGAATACCCAGTTCTTCCAGACGTTGAACTTGGCACGGGCGCCCGCACATTTCGACGATGGTGCCCTCGGAGTCGCAGGGCAGGAATTCAATGGGGAGGGGAACCGAGTCAGTGATCATAAAACCACGGAGTTGGGGTTAAGCTTCATCTTTTGAAACCAAAGTCGCTTTGCCATCGGGCACGCCTTGCTAACGAGAACTCTTCTGCCGGGCTTTTCATCCAGATCGGCGTTTTGGCCAATCTTTATTGAGACTCGATTTCAACAACGACGTAATGAATCATACCCCGCTGGGACATTCGTGAAAAGCTGGCAAGCACTCTTTTCGCCCTAGTATCGGAAATCTTTTTCACATTTCCAGCTGTGTAAAAGCATTTCGGGATGGGGAGGAAACGCCAACTTTTGAAAAACGGGCATGATTTCCTGGAAAGTAGTACAGCAAAAGACGATGACGAGCGAGGAAACTGACAGTTCCCAAACGGTAAAATCGTTTTTTTCGCGAAGGGAGTCGCGTTACGAACGTATTACCCGATTAGTCTATTCTGAGTCTCGCATGGCGGATTCTTTGGGGACGAAGTCATTTTGAAACTGTCAACGATGGTTTTTTTTAGTAAACTCCTGCTAGTTTCAGCGTTGCGGAAGATTTTCAGGTGCTTGAATTCGAGCATCGAAAGAAGTCGAAAGGCAATAGTAGAGTGCAACAGCCGCAGGCCAACAAAAAGACTTTTTACGACCGATGGGGATGGCTTATCCTCATTGCTAGCCTAACTTGCGTTCCTTTCGCGTTCTTCGGCGCTGGTAAAGCGATCCAAAGCAACGTCAATAAAGTCGAAGATTGGTTACCCAAGTCGTTTCCTGAAACCAAGGAACTGACTTGGTTCCGAACCAACTTTCCGTCGGATCAATTCATATTGGTCAGCTGGGAGGGATGCAAGCTTAGTGACGATCCTGCTTTGGGCGCCGACGGTGACGATCCGCGTATTGCCAAATTGGCGGAGCTAGTTGCACCTGAAGAAGTGGATCCCAACGATCTAGATGCGGTCGAGGCCAAGAAATTCTTCAAGTCGGTTTCAACGGGTCGTATGTTATTGGACCAGTTGACTCAGGGTTCGATGGATTATTCAGCAGCTGTGGAACGGCTCAAGGGATCGGTTTTGGGTCCCGATGGACGACAAACGTGCGTGATTGTATCGCTTGATCCAGAAACCACTTCCAAGTTGAAGCCCATTCTTGGTCGCGGTCAGATGCGGATTTTCCGTCCCAACATTCCGCCGGGAGTCCTTCGGAGATTAATCGCACGAGTTGGAATCGACGAAGACAAGCTTCACTTGGGCGGGCCGCCGGTAGACAACATTGCCATCGATGAAGAAGGGGAGAAAACCCTTATTCGGCTGGCTGGTTTTTCAGGGCTCCTTGGCTTGGGGTTGGCTTGGTGGTCGCTTCGCAGTGTTGTGTTGACGATGATCGTTTTTGGTTGCTCCGTTTCAAGCGCGGCCGCCTCGCTGGCAATGATCTGGGCCACAGGAGAGACGGTGGACGCGATTGTTCTTTCGATGCCTTCGTTGGTTTACGTTCTGAGTATTTCCGGGGCGGTTCACTTTATCAATTATTACCAAGATGCGGTTCGGGAAGGGGGGCTTACGGGCGCCACTGAACGAGCTGTCATCCATTCCTTGAAACCTGCAATCCTGTGCTCGTCCACAACTGCACTTGGGTTGCTGTCCTTGTGCGCGTCCGAATTAACCCCAATCAGGAAGTTTGGTTTGTACGCAGCTACGGGAGTCATGATTCTTCTGGTGGTTTTGTACCTGCTCCTGCCTTCTGCTCTCCACATCATTCGCTACGCCAGGAAATGGGTGGCATCGCCAGAGTCTGCGAAACAAGCAGAGCTTTCTCGCAACGCGAGTGCTAATGCCCCGTCCAAAGCGGAACTCCTGTGGGGAGTCGTTGCTCGCTTTATCGTTCGTAACCACTTGGGTGTTGCCACTTGCAGTGTTTTGGTGACGGCTGCGATCGGTTTCGGCTTAACACGGACAAGAACAAGCATCGACCTCCTTGAGCTTTTTGATTCGAACGCAAGGATTCTGCAAGACTACCGATGGCTAGAGAAAAACTTAGGGATGTTGGTTCCGCTTGAGATCGTGATTCAGTTCGACCCAGAAAGCATTGCCAAGAGCGGCGAATCCAAGGCCGAAGAAGAGAACACGGACGCAACGCTTGCGGATCGTCCCACCATCGACGATCCAACCAAACTGACGTTCCTGGAAAGAATGGAAACAACCATCCAAATCCAGGAAGCAATCACCAATCGGTTCGGCGAAAAAGGGGCAAACATTGTAGGGCGTAGCATATCTGCAGCCACTTTTGCACCGAGCCTTCCCGCTAAGGGTCTAAGCACGTCCCAGTACCTTCAAAGGATGCTGTACAACAAGGGACTGGAAAGCAAACGTGACGAATTGATGAAGTCCGGATTTTTGCGAGTGGATGCAAAGTCAGGTGCGGAACTTTGGCGAATCAGCTTGCGAGTTGCAGCATTTGAAGGTGTCGACTACGGCCAGTTTGTGCACGAACTTCGCGATGCCGTATCTCCTATCGTAGATGCTCACATTGATCGAGTTCGCATTCTGAAACAGATTTCGGCATGGTCGGGAGATAACAAGTTCAACGGCAAAAATGTATTGATTTGGGACCCAGCACCGGCAGCGGCACCGGCATCGATGAATGGAATTGCTAACGATACTTCCAGCAGAATCAACAGCGTGACAAAACAGCGGTCCGACGAGATTTCGTCGCTGCTGACCAAATCAAGGCTCAGGGTTACGCGAGGTTCCGTTGATCCGTCCAGTATGCCTTTGGTGCAAATCCAAAAGCTGAGCGAGTACGACGCGATTATTCTGACCGGAGCGTTTTCGGATGGTGATATTGGAACCTTGGGTGTCACGCTGGGAAAAGTGATTGACTTGCAAGCAAACGATCCGGCAACTCCCAAGCATTGGGTTTCGTCCACTTATACGGGCGTTGTTCCAATCGTTTACAAAGCTCAGCGGGCGTTGCTTCAGAGTCTTGTAGAAAGCACTCTTTGGTCCTTTTTAACGATTACCCCGTTGATGATGTTTGTAACCCGAAGCTTCCGCGCTGGTATGGTCGCAATGATCCCCAACGTTGTGCCCGTGGTCGTCATCTTCGGGTTGATGGGTTGGTTAAACATCGCGATCGATATTGGATCGATGATGACGGCCAGTATCGCGTTAGGAGTTGCCGTCGACGATACGATTCACTTTTTGTCTTGGTTCCGTGAAGACTTGAAAAAGTGTGGGAACCGACAGCAAGCCATCGTCGCGTGTTACAGTCGCTGTGCAACGCCAACGCTTCAGGCAGCGTGCATCAGTGGTATTGGATTGTCTGTTTTTGCTTTCAGCACTTTTACGCCGACACAACGGTTCGGCTGGCTCATGTTGACCATCTTGGTAGCCGGGGTTGTCGCTGAACTCATTCTGCTGCCAGCCATTCTTGCGGGACCGCTTGGGCGAACCTTTGATCTTAAGTCGTCGCGTCACAACACGGCCTCGCGATTCATGTTGATCATGAAGTACGAGCTAAGGCGACGTTTCGATCGCCGCTCGAAAACCAGTGTGAGCTCGGACGGCAAGTTTCAGAACGCCGCATGAATCGGTTGGTATCGTAGGACCTGACCGAATAGGACCTGTAGCTTTCGTTTTTCCAGCGTTGGAGTGCTCCCGCTCAATCGCCCGCAATGCACCAGTACCTGACCCAGTACTAAAACGTAAACGCTTACGTAAGCTGAAACGCGTACTCGTCCTGAAACAATTGACTACAAGTTCTCCCCGCAGCCTTGCCTCTGGGGATATCTCTACCTGTTGCTCCGTGATTTACGCTACGTCCGAGCCCTTCTCTTCCGCAAGATTGTTACAAGTTGCCTCTTTGGATTGTTGTTCCGCTGCGTTGCCAACTCTTGCCGATGAACTTGCTGTCTGCGCAATCGATGTAAGAATCATGCGCTAGTGTCGCAATGTTGGTAAGCCAGGAAGCGGTAGGGGCTGGTGGACCGAATGCGAACAAAAGTACAACTATCGGCCTCCGTTGAACCCAGCAACGATATTTCGAAGATGGAGTAACCATGTTTTCACTGAAAAAGCGATACGTGGTCGTTCTTGGGATCTTAGGGGGCTTGGGAATCGCCCATCAAGATTTCCTGAAATCCTCGTGGTTGCGATTGCAAAGCATGACGGCTCAAGAATCCGGAGCGATGCCATCGAATCGTGATTTGCAGCAGCCATTTCTAGCTGATGAATCAGTGACGGACCGCTATCGTTCGCATCCAGCCCAGGCTGGCCTTTCTCGCTCAAATCGCTATACTCCGGCCAACACATCCTTGGACGGAGAGGCAACTTCTCATTTGCCTTCCACCTCGAGGACGACCAAGTTTAGTCCCGCGTTCGAGGGCAGTTCCGCAGGAATGGTTTCGGCAACGAATCGCAATGAACCCTCCCGGGCGCCTTCGGATCTGTTGAAGATTCGAATCGCCACCTTCAACTTGAATGCGTTTGGGGAATCGAAGCTACAAAAGTCCGCTGTGGTTGAATCGATAGCCATGTTGATTCGCAAGTTTGATGTTGTTGCCGTTCAGCACATTCAATCCAGGCAGCAGAACATTCTTCCCGAACTGATCGACAAGGTAAACATCTCGGATCGCAGATACGAATATTGCATTGGCCCTCGCGTTGGCCCCGAGGGGAATCAGCAGCAATTTGCCTTCATTTTTGATTCGGATCGGATTGAGACCGACCGGCAAATGCTGTACACCGTCGAGGACCCGCAGCAGATGCTGACCTTTGAGCCTTTGGTGGGTTGGTTTCGAGTCAAGACGGTTCGTGCTAGTGAGGCGTTTACTTTTTCTTTGGTGAACATTCGCATCGACCCATTGCAGGAAGCAAGAGAGCATCAGGCTTTACCAGATCTTCTTCGAAGTGTGCGACAAGACGGTCGGCTTGAAGACGATGTTATCCTGGCTGGCGATTTCGGCTGTTCTGAAAAGGAGCTTGGGGCGTTGCGTCGATCGGGGGTCGTGTTTGCGCTGGAAGGTACTCCTACGACGGTAACCGGCGAGGCGATGCTGGACAACATTATCGTTCCTGCAAGAGCCACCGATGAGTTTACAGGCCGAGCGGGCGTGGTCGACTTCCTCAGGCAAAACAATCTTTCTATCGATCAAGCTTTTCAGATAAGCACGCACATGCCAGTGTGGGCGGAGTTCACCGCAACCGAGGGCGGTCTCTCGGAAGACTAAGCGGGTCGGTATGCACGTTGGGTTTCAGTCTACCGCCCGGGCATCATCTACATGACTTTCGCCTTCGTGGATCAGCGAAAACTGGGAAAAGGCTGTTGTTGGACGATATTCTTGGGGTGGGACAGTTGGTACCACACAAGATAGTATCGGTTTACTATAATTATGCCCCCTACATGCTTCCTACTTCCCCAAAGGGTATTCTTGTGTCCGAACCAACGAACAATGGCAAATGGTGGAGAGATCTTACTCCCTACCATTGGTTTGTATTCTCCATGGCTTCGCTGGCGTGGCTGTTTGATTGCCTGGACCAGCAGATCTTTATCCTGGTCAGAAAAGAGGCACTGCGTTTTCTGTTGCCTCCGTCGATGGACGGATCGGAAGTGCAGGCCTACTCCGGGTATGCGACCAGCATATTCATGATCGGTTGGGCGACGGGAGGGATGATTTTTGGATCGGTTGGAGATCGATTTGGTCGAGCGAAAACCTTAACCTTGACCGTTCTGCTTTACTCGTTTTGCACAGGCTTGTCCGCTTTCTCGGTTGGCTGGATCGATTTCGCCGTTTATCGATTTTTGACGGGACTTGGGGTGGGTGGAGTCTTCGGTTTGGCGGTGACTTTGGTTGCGGATACGTTGCCACCTAGGTCTCGAACAGGAGCGCTTGGAATGTTGCAGGCGTTGTCAGCGGTTGGCAACATCGGTGCCGGTTTGGCGTATCTCTTTGTTACGAAGGTTGTCAAATTGGAACCCGCTTTCAGCTGGAAAGTGATGTTTCTCTTGGGAGCGTTGCCGGCCTTCCTTTGCGTATTTCTTCAGCTAAAAATGAAGGAGCCCGAGGCTTGGGTGAAGGCGCGTGCCGAAGGGAAATTAACTGGGGTCAAGTTTGGGTCTTATGGCGAGCTCTTTGGGACCCCCGTTCTTCGTTACAACGCCATCATGGGGATGTTGCTGTGCGTCGCCGGAATCATCGGAATCTGGGGGATTGGTTTCTTTTCACCGGATTTGGTTCGCGACGTCATCACGTTGAATCTTAAGAACGAAGGGATTCCTCAAGATCAAATCGCGGAGCAAGCTAACATGCTGGTTTCGTTCAATAACATCATCCAAAATCTAGGAGCGTTTGTTGGTATGATGGGGTTCACCGCCCTAACGCAAGTCATCGGTCGGAAGAAAGCGTTCATGATTGCGTTCGTTGCGGCTCTGGTGGCAACCAACGCCTATTTCCAGATTTTCAACGGTGTCCGACATCTGTGGCTAAGCGGACTGATGGGCTGTTTTCAGATGGCATTATTCGCAGGCTTCGCGATCTATTTGCCCGAATTGTTTCCGCTGCGTTTGCGAAGCACCGGTACAAGCTTTTGTTATAACGTTGGCCGCTACTTTGCGGCTGCTGGTCCGATCACTTTGGGATTGTTGCAGCTTCAAATGGCGACCAAATTCAAGGATATGCCGGAACAGAAGATCGATGCATTTCGTGATGCCTGCAGCTATATGAGTGTCGTGTTTGTAATGGGTTTAATTGTGGTTTTCTTCCTTCCCGAAACGAAAGACAAACCCCTTCCGGAATAGCCGTGGGTTTTCAAGGTGTGCCATGGAGACTCGATTTCGTCCTGATCTGATCGCAGCGGATTGCTTTGTTGCTTCGAACGCGACTCTGCGAGGCGATGTGCAATTGGGAAGTAAGTCTTGTGTTTTGTTCGGTGCCGTGGTCCGGGGCGATTCAGCCCCAGTTCGGATCGGTTCGCATAGCAACATCCAAGACTTATGCTGTTTGCATGGCGATCCTGGTTTCCCGTGTCACGTTGGAGATCGTGTCACTGTCGGCCATGGTGCGATCGTTCACGGGGCGACGGTCGAGAACGATTGTTTGATTGGCATCAAGGCCGTAATCTTAAACGGGGCAGTCATCGGATCTGGGTCGATCGTCGCAGCGTGCGCCTTGGTACCGGAAGGAAAGATCATTCCACCCAATTCCTTGGTGATGGGCGTGCCGTGCAAAGTGGTTCGGCAAGTTACTGCCGAGGATGCTCTGCTGATCTCTCATGGTTCTGAGCACTACGTCGAGATGGCTCAGCGGTATCTGCAAACGGAATCCAGCCCTGCGGGAATTGCAAAGCCTTAACGCGTCGTTCAGCTGGGAACGCTCATTGCTCATGTTCTTCGGGGGGCAGGGGCCTACAGAGCTTCTTGGTGAATCGGTCGTTTGTGTTCGACGGAGTTGGCGGCCTCTGGAAGGATTGGCGCCCAAGCTGCGGCGACCAATCTTCTTTCGAGCGATTCGTGTTCCATGATGGATTCGTAGAGCCGCTTCATCTGACGCCACATTTCGTGCGTTTCACTGGATAGCTTGCCGCAATACTCCAGTTCATCTAATTGTTCACTGAGTGCCGTGCAATGGAGCATCAAGCTGACATGTTGACCGATAGCTTTAGTGACATTTTTGTCTTGGATATCGCCTGGACCGACAACGTACCCAAAGGTTTCTTCTAGTCGGAACTGGCAAGACATTTGTTCGCGAAGTCTGTGAAGCAATGGGCCTGCGTTCTGCTCGATCCATTCGGCGGAGAATGGTTCTTGAGCGTAGGAGCCAAGCAGGGCCACGTCTTCCCACAGGGCAACGTTGCAGTCCTTGAGTTCGTTCAAGAAGGCGTGATTAATGACGCGTGTGATTTGATCTGAAGCCATTCCTTTACCCCCAGTAGCAATTTTTGTTTTCGAACCAGTCATTTTCTTTCTGATGGGCAGCATCTGGTAGGGTAGCGATCTTCAGATCGGCACGCAACTATTTTGTCATTTTTTAAGATGCGCTGCCGCTTGAAGGGCGAAGATACTCGGCCGCTTGAAGGGCGAAGTAGGTCAAGATGCAGGAAGCGCCGGCGCGTCGAAACGACATCAGGCTTTCGAGGACACACGCGCGTTCGTTGATGGCACCCTTCTCGCTTGCAAACTTGAGCATCGCATACTCGCCCGAAACCTGGTAGGCAGCAACGGGAATTTGAAAGGTGTCGTGGATGCGACGGATGATATCCAGGTAAGGCATACCTGGTTTTACCATCACGATATCCGCTCCTTCCTGAATATCCAGAGCGACTTCGCGCATGGCTTCGTCGGTGTTGGCTGGGTTCATTTGATAGGTCTTTTTGTCCCCCCCCTTGAGGGAGCTGGCCGAGCCAACGGCGTCTCGAAATGGGCCGTAAAATGCCGAAGCGTATTTAGCAGAGTAGGACATAATACCTACGTCGCTGAATCCGGCTTGATCAAGCGATTTTCGAATCGCGCCCACGCGTCCGTCCATCATGTCCGATGGGGCAATGATGGTCGCTCCTGCTTCGGCTTGCAACACGGCTTGCTTGCACAGAACATCGACAGTCGCATCGTTGACCACATCGTTATCGATCAAGAGACCATCGTGTCCATGCGAGGTGTAAGGGTCGAGCGCCACATCGCATACGATTCCCATCGATTCCCCTAATTCGGCGGCGATGCTTCGAGTGGCACAGCACATTAAATTGTCAGGGTCCAGAGCATGCGACCCGTCATTGGATTTCTTGGATGCGGGGGTTACAGGAAAAAGTGCAATGGCGGAAATACCCAAGGAGGCGGCTTGGGCAGCTGCTTGAGTCGCCAAATCGATACTGAGTCGTTCAACACCCGGCATACTGGAGATAGGTTCTCGCCGATTCGTCCCTTCGATCACAAAGATTGGCCAAATGAGGTTTTGGGCAGAAAGGTGTGTCTCTTGCAGCATTTCGCGTACCCAAGGCCAGCGCCGGTTGCGACGCATGCGGGTTTGCGGGAAAGACGGGGATTGAAAGTGATCAGGCATTGGAAATCACTGGTAGATAAAGAGGGCGAATCCAGATAAACTTAAGGAACGAAAGTCTATCCTACCCACCTCTCCTGAAGAAAGTCCTTCTATGTCCAGAGTGTACCGAAATTCAGCTATCCGATCCGTTCTTGTCGGTTGCATTGCCTCATCCGGTCTTTTCTTGCAAGTCCAGGCTCAAGACGACAAGGGCCCGGCCGTACGGAATCAGAACGCATCGGCACCGGCAATTCCGTCAGGCGAGGGGTGGACTAAACTTTTCGATGGCAAAACGCTGGCCGGTTGGAAACAAAAAAATGGGTGGGCTACTTATCGGATCGACGGCGATGCGATTGTTGGAGTCACGTCGAAAGACAGCCCCAATTCGTTTCTTTGCACGGTGAAGGATTATTCCGATTTCGAACTGAAGTTTGAAGTGAATGTCGCTAATGAACTGAATTCGGGAGTCCAGATTCGGTCGAAGAGCATTCCTGAAAAGGATGGCGGCCGCGTTCATGGGCCTCAAGTGGAGATCGAAGCCAGCCCCGGGGAATCGGGGTACGTGTATGGGGAAGCGACGGGAAGAAATTGGATCTCGCCAACTCAGCCACCTCACGAAGCATTGAAGAACGGACAGTGGAATCAATACCATATCCGTGCAGTGGGAACTCGAATTCAAACTTGGATCAACGGCAAGCTGATCGAAGACATGACCGATCCACAGTCTCACTTGTCCGGTTTTATTGGCTTGCAAGTGCATGGCATCCCATCGGATCAAGGACCGTTCCAAGTCAAGTGGCGAAACATTGAGATCCGAGAAGTGAAGAAATAGTCTGCGTGTGGACACGCAGCGACGAAGTTGACTCAGTACCCTTATTGATTTTGAGATTCATGAAGACCTCTTTGTTTACGTCAGCCGTTTCGGCATGCGGTATTCTTTTGGCGATTTTGGCTTGCTCTGGTTGCAAGCCAGAAAACGGACCGCCGGTTTTGCATGAGCCAAACTATCTTTACACGCATGCGATCGGGACGGCCGAGGATACTGATTTCGAGAAACCTCTTGCCGACACTCAGGATTTGTTGGTCGAGTGGTTCGGCACTTTGGACGAACCCACGCTTCCACCGTTGTTGCAAGAGGAAGATTACAAGGATCTGCTATCCTTGGAATTGCTCAAGAAAGCAGCCGGACCGGCGGTCGCAACCGTCGAGCCCGGCGAAACAGGTCTTTATCGCCAGCTTTGTTCGTCATGCCATGGTGACACCGGGCAGGGACGAGGCCCGGTTGCTGCTTCTCAGAATCCATACCCTCGCGAATTTCGCCACGGTGTGTTCAAGTACAAAAGCACGCCTCGGCGGTACAAACCGTTGAAAGAGGACCTCGCAAAGTCGCTCCGAAGGGGGCTTGCTGGAAGCCAGATGCCTCTGTTCGATAAATTGCCAGACGACAAGATCAACGCATTAGTCGATTACGTTATCTTCCTTTCCATCCGTGGTGAATTCGAACGGAAGTTGATGTACAACGCTGCCTATGAATTGGATCTGGAGAAGGATCGGGTTTATTCCGCTTCCTTAAAGAGGATGCCTGACGAAACATCGAAGAAGACGCTGGAATCCCAAGTCGATTCCGCAACGGAAATTTTGACGGAGATCGCGGACCTTTGGGTCGAAACACCCGATAGCCTTGAAGAATTTGACTTGCCGGATTTTCCCGTGTTCGGATCCGAGACAGATGAGAACCGTGATCAGCTAGTCGCTTCGATTGAAAAGGGAAAGGCGTTGTTCGCGAGCGAGATATCAGCCTGTTCGAAATGCCATGGGGCAAATGCGATGGGGGAGGGGACTCAGCAACCCGATTATGACGACTGGACCAAGGACTGGACTTCCAAGATTGAGATCAACCCGACGAATGTCGAGGAATTGATGCCGTTTATGGCCCGTGGGGGCATGAAGCCGCAAGCGCTGAAACCTCGGAACATCGTGGAAGGTAAGTTACGAGGTGGGCGAGAACCGATGGAGATCTATCGACGAATTCGTTACGGAATTGTTGGTTCCCCGATGCCAGCTGCTACCGTCGTCAGTTCGCCTGATCAAACCGGTCTCCAGGAAGAGGATGTTTGGCACTTGGTCAATTACGTGCTTTCGATCGCCCAACCCGCGGAAGCAACGCAGCCAGCGAGCCCGCCCAAGCAGGCCTCGCCTGATGACCAAGTCCTGAAAGTAGGGTCAAATAACTAAGGTTTGACGCAAGCTCTCACGCATCGATCCAAGTCGAAATACAATAGAATTTCGACAAGCGACTTTCATCTCACCCACGATTCTGCACCGAATGACTTCCCTACCTGACCCCGCGTTCAAGCATTCGTCCGTTGCCAGGCCGGTTTCCGGCACGAACATCCCGGCATTTTGCTTCGAAACCATCCATGAACTTTCTCACTATGCGGCCCACTTGGTTGCAGGGCTTGTCCGCGAACGTGCTGCTCTTGGGCAAAAAACGGTGGTCGGTTTGCCCGCCGGTTCGACGCCGTTGACGACATTTCGCGAACTGATTCGACTTCATCGCGAAGAAGGGTTGGATTTGTCGAGTGTGGTTTTATTCGCTCTGGATGAATACTACGGGCTGCCAGCCAACAGTCCTCAATCGCACCGCGATTGGTTGCAGACTCAGTTACTGGTCCATGTGAATATCCCAACGGACCAAGTTTTCTTTCTCGATGGCCAGTTGCACGCAAGCGACATTGAATTGCATTGTAGGCGGTACGACGAGGCCATTCAGCATGCGGGTGGCTTGGACTTGGTAATTTTGGGCATTGGGATGAATGGGCACATCGGTTTCAACGAGCCATTTTCGGTGCGACGTAGCCGAACAAGATTGTGCACCTTGGATCCGATTACACGTCGAGGAGTCGCGAGTGATTTTTTTGGCGAGGAAAACGTACCTACTCAGGCGTTGACCGTTGGAATGGGTGGGATTCTTTCAGCCAGACGAATTCTGTTGCTGGCCATTGGGGAACATAAAGCCAACATTGTAGTAGAGACGTTGGAGAAGCCGGTCAATGACCGCGTGCCCGCTTCGTATTTGCAAGAGCATGGTGATGTTCGAGTGTTGTTGGATGCTCCGGCTTCGTCGCTGCTCAAAGGTGCATCCACCCCGTGGCTTCTTGGAAATGTCGTCTGGAGCGACGAACTTATCAAGCGAGCAACGCTTTGGTTGTGCAAGCAGACCGGAAAGGCGCTGTTGAAGCTGGATTCGGACGATTTTCGTGCTCATGATTTGCATCAGTTGCTTCGGCATCACGGTCCCGCCGAGATTATCGCGCAGCGTGTTTTCCGATGGATGCTCGACACGATCGATTACCATCCTGCTGGCCAACAACCTAAAAAGACTCTTTGCTTCAGTCCTCATCCTGACGATGACGTGATCAGCATGGGGGGGACTCTAATCCGTTTGATTGAAGATAAACACGAGGTTCATATCGCGTATATGACCAGTGGCAACATTGCCGTTTTCGATCACGATGCGCGACGAGTGGCTGAACTGGTCGCTGACTACAACCAAATGTTCGGCATCGACCAAGCTCAATCTGGCGCTTTGGCAGAACAGGTTCGGACGGCTATTCACGAAAAGAAGCCTGGTCAGCCGGATGCTGAATCTATTTTGCAAATCAAGGGGCTCATTCGAAGAAGCGAGGCAAGGGCAGCCGCCATTGCGATTGGATGTCACGATTCGAATCTGCATTTCTTGGATTTGCCTTTCTATCGCACGGGTACGATTGCGAAAAAGCCAGTTGGACCAGAAGATATTGAGATCATTGAACGGTTGCTTCAGTCGCTGAAACCAGACCAAATCTATGTTGCGGGGGACTTGGCGGACCCCCACGGAACCCACCGCGTGTGTGCAGAAGCGATCTTTTCAGCCTTGATACGTATGCGAGAGCGAAACGAACCCACTCCAGATGTGTTGCTTTACCGTGGCGCTTGGCAAGAATACCCACTGCATGAGATCGAGATTGCTGTCCCGTTAAGCCCCGGCGATTTGGCCCTAAAGCGGCAATCGATTTTTATGCATGAAAGCCAAAAGGACAAAGCGCTCTTTCCGGGAAGTGACCCTCGTGAATTTTGGCAACGCGCCGAGGATCGAAATCGAGGAACGGCCGACTCTTATAATAAGATTGGACTTCCCGAATTCTTTGCGTTGGAGGCGTTTGCACGTTGGAAAGGCAATCCGATCTAGGCTAAGGATCGCGAGGTTGCGATCGTGGTGGGTGAATTCGATTCAAATAGCAGGAGACGTAAAGGACGATCATGAAAGTAGACGAAATCCCCAATCCATCGGTAGCTCAACTAGCGGAATTGCCCAGACAGATCGGTTTTGTACCGTCGGTTGTCTCCGATCCCAAAGTTCTTTCTTTGGACCAGATTCGTAAGTACAACGAAGAAGGCTATTTGATGCCTTTTCAAGGCTTGGACCGCGAGGAATCGAGAGAATTGCGAGCCTTCTTTGATGGTGTATTGGCCGCCTTTATCGAACTCGGACGGACCAGCTATTCGATCAACACGGCTCATTTGCGGTTTGCGCGGATCTACGAATTGGTGCATCATCCCAAATTGGTTTCGGTGGTTGCGGACTTGCTTGGCCCAAACGTGGTTTGCTGGGGCTCGCATTTCTTTTGCAAGATGCCACGCGACGGAAAACGGGTGCCATGGCATCAGGACAGTACCTATTGGCCGCTGAGCCCAACCAAGACGGTCACTGTTTGGTTAGCAATTGACGATGCCGACCCTGAAAATGCGAATATGAAATTCATTTCCAAGTCGCATTTGCATGGTTTGATCGACTATGACCTGACGAACGATGTCGACACGGTCCTAGATCTCGCAGTGAAGAATCCGACGTCCTATGGTGAGGGAGAGGTGGACGTCACCCTTACTGCTGGGCAGTTTTCGGTGCATTCGGACCTACTTTTACATGGTTCCGAAGCGAACCTTTCTGATCGTCGCCGCTGCGGGCTAACCATCAGGTACGCGGCATCGGACGTAACCACGTGGTACGATTGGCACAAAAAGGGTATTGTCGTTCGAGGTGAAAATGTAAGTGGGGCCTGGGCTAACCCACCGTGCCCCGACCACTGAGCCTGCGGCCCCCCAGTGGTGTAGCCGCCTTTTAGAAAAAGGTGTGTTGAAATTCTGATTTGCACAACATCAAAACTAGTATCAGAAGCAGGCCACGTTGATGGATGCGGTTTTGCAAGTCACGGAATTGCTGTGCCTGTCTTTTTTGCTTTTATACTAATGCTTTGTTGCAATAAAGAATGAGGGTTGAAGTGGACTTGTACGACGGACTTCCAGTCCGTCGGCAGCACCCTTAGCCGACGAACTAGAAGTCCGTCGTACCTTAAATCCAAGTTGCAACAACGCTTGGGCGGGTTGTTGCAGTTCTGGGTGCGTATCTACTCACGTCGCAAGCTGAAGGCGGTGTAGTGCAGCCCATCTTCTTCTTCGGTAACGAAAGCACCTGAAGGAGCCAAGTACTTGGCGATGACTTCGAACGGTGGAAGTTCTTTGCTTTTCAAGGCTGCCACGAGCGACGAGAAGAATGGGTTGTTGGTCGCCAGTTGTTCAAGACGATTCACGTTCTCAGGGTCGCTGGCAAGGTCGTAAAACAATCGAAGAGATTCTTCGGGGCGTTGGTAGAAGATAATCGAGGTTTCCTTGTCCTTGATCTGCGATTTAATGCGATCTTGAACTAGCTTGAACTCGATCGAATCGCTCAGTAGATCATCGCCGCTGGAATCCGTGTTGATGGCTTGTTCGATCGATTGCAACGAGTCACTAAACATCAGCACGTTACCAACCATGCCAAAGGTCGGCTGAGGTGCCCGGACGGTGTTGTTGTTGTTCGCAAATTCAAGCCAGTAGATCGTCGAGTCCCCGATGAGCTTAGAAGTCCATCGTGCATCTGCCGTTTTGGCTTTTTCGAAAAACTTAGGCAAGACATCTGTTTTCATACGTTGCGCGTCAACGATGTGGATTCCAAATAAGTTGCTTTGGCTGTTGATTCGCTTAGGGGGCAGAATCAACTGGACCAGGGAAACCCGACCTTCCAGTTGTTCGAAGACATCCTTTCGTAAGTCAACGCCCAATTGCTTGCTGCCGTTGGCGATCACGTTATTCTCGAAAAAGTTTTCCCCGCCAAAGGTGTCCGCGATTTCAGCGATGGCCTTGATTGTTTTGGCAAAATCCCAGTTCATCGTTCCGTAGCTTACGACTTGGTCGTTCACCCACGTTTCAGGTTCTGTAGGTCCGCTTTTGGGGCGTACTGCACGCAGCACTCCTTTGCGGTTTGTATCCAGTAGCAAATGCGCGTGAATGATCGAATCAAAATCGTTGGGAGCCATGATCGCGCTTCCGCCAATCCCTTTGATCCCTTCGATGCCGAGCGACTTAAGGGTCCCGAGAACGAACAAGGTGCTGGCGTTTTGTTTCGCGCTTTCGCGATAGAGGGCGATGGGATTCACATAGAATGAAACCTGAGGTCTTTCGCCTGCGGTTCCGACGCATCGGCTTAAGATCGAGGTGAATTCGCGGTTGTCCGACAATGGTTTGTGATCGATGCCGCTACCTTGCCAGATTTGCGCCAAGGATTCAGCTTGATCGGGGGAGGCAGCAAAAACAAGCACTCCGGAATCGACGAAATAACCGAACGCTCCACGCGTCCCGCCACTGAACATCGTGACCGTTATCTTTCCAATTTCCTTGGTCTTTTTCTCCGCACCTTGAGACTGCAGTCTTTCTTCCAGGCGTCCAACCATGATTTCCAAGGCGGGTAGCTCGTCACCGGCTTCAATGAGCCCGCAGAAAATGGGCTCTTTCTTGGACGGGACCAAAGCAATGGCCAATTCCCCGTTCGGGATCGAGAGCAATTCATCGAGGTTGACCCCGACGACGTTTTGCATACCTTGAACTAGCTGACTAAAGGTCGAGTAAAACGTGCTGATCATCGGTTTCAGTTGCGGATCTTCTCCCAGTCTTCCCATGCTGGTTTGGGAAAGCTTGTCTTTGAGATCCCGCGTATCGTCAACACGGACGTATAGCAGTGTTTTCTCCGGAAACAGGCGTGGCGCCGAAGGACGTTGTCCGAAGGCTAAAGCTGGCAGCCAGCACGTCATCGAGGTGCCCAAGGCAAAAAACGCAAGGCCCTTGAGCCTACGGGAAGCGGGAAGAAGACTTGAACTTTTCATAATGATAGGTTTCGTGAGACAGATTGGGTGGGGGGCTTATGATGCGTTGAATGAGGTGGTGTTAAAAGCTAGGCATTGGGCATTCGTTTTTCGGTGTGCGATCTTGGAACTTTCGATGATGTCTAGCTCCAGTCTTGGGCTGATTCTCTGCCGAGTTCGACCATGGCAACGTATTGTTCATCGCAAAATCGATCGGTCATGCCAGCCAGGTAAATGGCAACAGTGTGTTCGATGCCGGATTCGTTCACCATTCGTTTGAATCGCTCGGGTAGGCGTTGCGGGTAGGCTTTTAAAAGTCGAAACAGTTGGTTCAGCCGAATTGCAGCGCGCGATCGAACTTCGATCAGACGCGGGTGGCGATAAACCTGCTCAAACAAAAAAGCTTCCAGTTCGCGTTTGTCGGATTCCAGTTCAGGTGACATTTGCAATTGGATGCCGACATCTTGGACGGATTTGCTATCCAGTTCCGTTGCATCGGCCAGTTGCAACATTGCGTGCTGGATAAAATCTCCCATTTGCAGGTCGATCAAGGAGTGCACCAGGATTTGTCGTCGGTGAGCCGTGTTCCCCTGATCCAAGGAGGTGAATCTCATACCTCGCTGGACTAATCCCAGTCCTTGCAGTTGATTCCAGTGGAGCAGGCCAAGCTTCAGGGCGTCGTCCAAATCGTGAGCGTCGTAGGCGATGCTATCACAGGCGTCGACAACTTGGATTTCCAACATAGGAACTGTTCCACCGTTTTTGTCGGATCGAAATTGTTGACCTTCAAGCACTTCGTGAGTTAGGTTCAAGCCAGGATACGATGTGTGTCGCTGTTCGATTCGGTTGACCAGCTCCAGCGCAAAAGCATTGTGAGAGAATCCGCCGTGATCTTTCACGCACGCATCCAGAACATCTTCACCGCAATGTCCAAAGGGCGGATGGCCGATATCGTGTAGTAGGGCCATGGCCTCGATCAGATCTTCGTTGAGTCGCAAAGTGCGGCCGACGGTGCGAGCAAGCGACGCGACTTCGTTGGTGTGAGTTAAACGCGTTCGGTGATAATCGCCCATGTCACCTGTAAAGACTTGCATCTTTCCGCTCAGGCGCCGAAAAGCAGCGCTATGCAAGACACGATCGCGATCCCGTTGAAATGGTCCACGGTAGGGATGGGATTCTTCTTGAACCGCTCGGCCTTCGGAGTGAATCGAAAACATCGCATAGGGTGCAAGCAGCAATCGTTCCCGAGCTTGCCAGGATAAAGAAGGCTCGATGCAGCGTGTTGGCGAGTACGTTGGTAGTGTCATGGGCGGAACTTAAAAAATATATTTGAGCGGCAACTCCTTTTGCCACCTCAGTTTAACGTCAATAGCCCCAATAATTCGAGGTCAGTCTGTAAGTTTTCATCAAATCCAGCCTTCGAATTCTCATTTTTGAGCGGTGTAGGCACCAATTGCGATGGCGGCTAGACTTGCACCTCACGGACGCGAATCGAAGTTTAGGTGCGGTTCGAGAGTCATTTCGAAGTGGAAGAAACGAGGTCATTGTGTCAGAAAAGGAAGAATTGCAAGAATCGGCTTTGGATCGTCAGCCGGCATTGCTTCGGGATCGTTCCTTCTGGGGGATCGCGTTCACTCAGTTTCTGGGCGCGTTTAACGACAATGTCTTCAAGCAGATTGTGCTGCTTCTTGCGTTGCCAGTGGCAGCCAATGCGATGGTTGCGGATGGGGACGCAGCGGTCAATGCGATGCAGGCGAACGATGATATGCAGGGTTGGGCTACTTTTGTATTCTCCATTCCCTTTGTGGTCTTCAGTGGCTTCGCAGGTTACCTTTCCGATCGCTACAGCAAAACGCCAATCATTGTTTACGCCAAGGTGGCCGAGATCGCGATCATGGTGCTGGGGTTGGTCGCATTCTACTTCTACGGCTCCTTGGGGATGTGGGGAACGTGGACGGTCTTGTTTTTGATGGCAACCCAAAGCGCTTTTTTTGGGCCGGGAAAGTACGGGGTTTTGCCCGAGCTGTTTCGCCCGACCGACCTTCCGAAAGCGAATGGTTTGATTCTGATGTCCACTTTCCTGGCAATCATTTTTGGGGTGACGTTTGCTGGAAAGCTGATGACTTGGCTTGTGGGTGAGGACATGTCCAGCACAGACCAACTTTGGATCGGGTCGATGATCTGCATCGTGATCGCCATTTTGGGTACGTTGTCCTCGTTGATGATTCGATTGACTGCACCAGCTCAGCCAAATGCAACATTGACAGCAGATGCGTTTGGTTTGAATAAAGACATCATCCACCTGCTTCGAACGGATAAGCCACTTCTGTCGGCCTTATTGGTTTCATGTGTTTTCTGGATGGTGGCATCGATCGCGATGCCAGCCGTGAATCAAGCGGGACGTAACATGTTGCAATTGAGCATGGAAGAAACGAGCCTTTTGGTGGGGATGATTGCGGTCGGAATCATGGTAGGGGCGCCATTAGGTGGCTATCTTTGCCGAGTCATTCCAAGCCGAATCGCTGTCACGCTGGGGTTGTGGGGGATCGTTGTCAGTTTATTGCTGCTTGGATTTTGGCAAGGGAACGCCCTGTGGCTCAGCGCCAGCATGACTCGATTGACTTTGATCGGTTTGGGAATATCGGCAGCCATCTATTCCATTCCGCTCCAAGTGTTTCTTCAAGACCGCCCACCGAACGAGCTGAAAGGTCGGATGATTGCAACCATGAACCAAGCTAACTTTCTTGGGATGATGTTGGCGGGGCCGCTTTACCAATTGTTTTTGCAGATTGCAAAGTGGCTTCAATTTCCGGTATCCTCTGTGTTTTGGATGATTGGATTGATGGTGATCCCCTTGGCGATCGGTTACCGTATGGGCGGCCGGACCCCACCCAGAGTCTAATGCACAAGTGGGCTGAATATTTTTTACCTTCTGGAGAGTAAGCACGAATGAATCCACCCACCCATGATAAGCAGTACCAGTCCTATCGCGGTTTACCTGTCTTGGCAGGACTGTGCTCCATGGAGCGTGCGGTAGAGAGCCAATGGAGCGTCGAAACCAGTACAAGTCAATTGAAGCGAATACATTACTTGACGCGTAGGTTGCATGAAACCTTAACGGCACGCATCACCGCGGAGCCGATCTATGAGCTAAAAACGGCGTATAGTCATCATGCTTACTTGCTGGCAGAATACACTTCCGCTATTCGTAAACGCGTGAGTGAAATGCGTGTGCCACCGCTTGGTTTGGAAGATGTGCCACATGATTCCCTTAAGCTCTTGATGGATGAGATCATGTCATCACCGACAACTGAAACGTTGTTGGTAGGGGCTTACGAAGTGGTTCTTGCTGCAATTCTGGATGCTGCAAAGCAACTGCAACAAGCTGCTCATCCTCTGGCGGATGCGCCGACAGTTCGTCTGATGAAACTGCTTCAGTTTGAACTGCTTGAGGTGGCTGAATTTGGGAAGCAAGCTATCGCTTGTCTGATCAGTCAGCAACAGAGAGCAGATATGGCGGATTGGCTTGTTCTGCTTGCGAAGTGTTTAAAGCATGCAGGGAATTTTGAGCTTGCGGCGGCAAAGGACCCATCGCTGCAGGACTCGCTCGCGGACTCACTTGGGGATGTTCCAGAAGTCGCTCCACACTATTCGAAAACTCCGTTCCAGTACCATGCGGAGCCTTGTCGGGATGAACGTTTTCAAGATAGTTACAACGCAGGGGTCAATCCCGAAGCGTTTCTATATGACGAACGGTTTTCGGCGCGAGACAAAACTTTGATGATGTACTACAAGCGGATCCGGGAAATTGATGTTCCTGAAATGATGGCGAGCATTCTGTACGAGCTGCGCGACGATGAGCCGTGGGAATTTCATATGGAAATGAGCCGCCAGCTGTGGGATGAAGCTCGGCATGCCATGATGGGGGAAGTCGGTTTCGTTTCGTTGGGGTTAGACTGGACAAAGATCCCAATCAATTTCACCTGGTCGAGAAATCTGAATCTGCAGCTCAATGCACGCGAACGGCACGGGGTGCTATTCTTTATTGAGCAGGGGTTGATGCCAAAAACGGGAAAGAAGTACGAATGGGAAGTGGGCTGCGACAGCGGTGATGGATTGTCAGGCATGTTCCAGGATTTCGACTGGGCTGATGAAGTTTTGCATGCGCAGATCGGCCGACGATGGTATATGCCTCGATACAAAACCCTACAAGAATCGCTAGCCTTCGGCGATCGAAGCTGGACCAAGGTCGTAAGCCAATGGCAAGCCTATCGTGAGCAAGGTCTTACCGAGCATCGCAACTGGTGGCCAGATCTGTATCAAGAAGCATGCCGCCGATGGAACGTGGCTCCAGATCCGGTCGCGATGGCGTATCACACTACGTATGAAGAGTCACGTGCGGATCTTAAGAAGATTTCGCATTAGTGTCGTTCGTATTCCTTTCACCAGAAGCCTTCTCGAGGAAAGGTAGTTCGATCAAAAAAGAGCTGCCGCAGTCTTCTCTAGGCTCGTAACGCAGTGTGCCACGATGCGATTCGATGATGCGTTGGCTAATGGCCAGTCCCATTCCTAGTCCAGTTGATTTGGTCGTAAAGAAAGCTTCGAAAAGCTTCTTGACTTCCGACTCGGGAACCCCTGAACCGGTATCACGCACTGCGATGATGATCCGATCGGATTGGTTGATCATTTCGACAAGAACTATTTTGTCGGAAGCTGGGCGGCCAACCATCGAATCGATTGCATTCAAGATAAGGTTTACCAACACTTGCTGAAGTCCTACTTTATCACCAAGGAATGGTGAGGTCCGCGAGTCCATCTTGACTTGAATCTGCATGCCACGACGTCTGGCTTCCCCCTTAAGCATGGCTGCTGTATCTAAAATGATTTCGCAAATATCGATCTGTTCTGGTTGGTGCTTACCCGTCGATACGAAATCACGCGTGCGTTTAATGATTTTGGCAGCACGAGAAATTTCTTTGTTGAGTTGATTGATTATTTTTACCGCAGAATCTTCGTTGGGTAGGTTGCTGGCAAGTAGCGATAGACTTCCCACGTAGTTTTGAATGGCATTCAGTGGTTGATTCAATTCATGGGCGAGCTCGCCGGATAACTGACCAGCTAGACTTAAACGCTCGACGTGGTCGAGTTCGGAACGTTTTTCTTCCAGCATCTCTTCCGTGTGCCTTCGATGTTCAATCTCGATTTTTAAGGCTTCATTGGCTTGGAGAAGCGCTTGCGTACGGTCGAGTACACGTTGTTCGAGCGATGTATTTAATTCAAGTAACTTTTCCTGAGCCTTGATGCGTTCGGTAATGTCAATGGTATTTCCTACCACTCCTCGCAACTCTCCTTCCATCGAGTGGATTTGTTGTGCCGCTACCAAAGTCCATCTCCAATCGTGGGCGTTTCCCAACAAACGACACTCAAAGCTGCAGCTCTGTTTTCTGGACGTAAGAAGATCACTTAAATTTTTCTCAACAGCTGATCGATCCTCCGGGTGTACCGATTCAATCCAGCCATTGCGGATTGCATCTTGGGGGGAACTGCCTGACACAACTCGCCAATGATCGCTGATGAAAATGCAACGGCCATCTAGACTAAGCTGCCAGATGATTGCGGGAACGGCACTTGTCAATTCTCTCATGAGATTGACTTGCTCTTCCAATTGCTTTTGAGCTTCCAGCCTGCTTGTTAGATCAACCATGCTGCCAATGTACGACACGGAATTGCCATCTTCATGCATGCAGTGATTGATCGAGAGCTCGACCCATCGTTGATCTTTGCCGTGAATTAAACAGTCTACACTGATGCTAGGACGCGTCGTTTCCGTTGGGCCAAGGATGGTTTGGACACGAAGCTGATGCTCGGCAGAGAGCATTCCCAGCCATTCCTTTCCTAAGATGTCTGACGAGGCCACCCCTGTGATTCTTTCCCATTCGGGATTCACGTACGTGACTTGGTGGAATGGATTGCACTCAAAAATGCCGACGGGACAAGTTTTTGCAAGCGTGACAAAGCGATGTTGATTCTGTTCATATAAGGCAAAGGCCTGCTTGATGGGGGAAACGTTGCGATAGCCGGTCATCACCCCAACAACTTCACCACGTGGATTTCGTACGGGGGCACGCGACACCAATAACGTTCGAGTATCGTGTTCGAATTCCCAGACTTCTTCGGACACATCGAATTGACGATTTGTCTCGATCCATTTCATTTTTGCCCGAACTGTTTCACTAATCTTTTTCGGTAACAGGTCGTAAACATTTTTTCCAGGCAAATCGTCAATGTCGATCCCGAAAAAATCGGCTACCTGTTTGCTTCCAAGGATGATTTCTCCTCGGAGATTCTTGATGAGAATAGCTTCCGGAAACGATCGGATAGCCTCCGATAGCAGCTCGACACTTAGTTCCAGCGTGGGGATTGTCTTTTCGTTGTCCATGGATTTCCTGCTGCTGCAGCGATAGTTGCCTCTACTTTTTCAACACCATTGCGAACTGATGATATCGCGGAATGTATAGCCCGAGTTGTTTAAGTGTACCTTACTGGTTCGCGTTGGAAGCGGACATGGCTCCATTCGGCTAAAATCTGGAAGTTGAGTTTAGCAGTGTACTGCTTGATTTTATGGGTGACGCGGAGCGGGAAACGGATCGTGGGAAACGGATGGAGAACATGAATAGTACTTCTGGTTTAATGAGTTTTGCTTTGCTGCTGGTGGGACTAGGTGGGGCCATCGGCAGCATCGCGAGATTTGCAATCGGCAATTGGCTGGTTCCGTGGTTGGTGCCTGGGAATTTCAACCTCGGTACGACCGCAGTGAATGTGGTAGGCTCATTTTTACTGGGATGCTTGGCGGCCAACTTTCCTGATCGATCCAAATCACTTTACTTGCTTTTTGGCGTTGGGTTTTGCGGTGGGTTCACGACTTTCTCGACCTTTTCGTTAGAGCTGCTTGAAGCTTTGTTGAAGGGAAATCCCATGTCGGGCATTCTGCATTGCTTAGCCAATGTTTTTTTAGGATTGGCGGCTGTTTTTGTCGGTTTCGTACTGTTCCGAGCAGCATGAACACACGTCATTTTCATTTGATATACTCTATCCATCGGGATAGTGTTTTGATTCGTTCGCCCTTCAACTTTAGGAAGTATCATGTCATCCGGAATGCCTAACAATCCATACAGCAGTGGCCCCCTGCAAAATGCTCCAATGAGTGGCATGGGGCCAACCGTTCCGAATTATCTCGTGCAATCCATCCTCGTTACGATTTGCTGCTGCATTCCGTTCGGGATTGTCGCAATCGTTTACGCAGCCCAAGTCAATTCCAAAGCGGCCATGGGAGATTATGAGGGTGCCCGAACCAGTTCCAACAATGCCAAGAAGTGGTGTTGGATCGCATTGATCACGGGAATCGTGGTGAACATTCTTGCAACGGTCGTTCAGTTCCTGATTGTTGGTGCCACTGCTGTGCAACAGCAAGGCATGAACGGAATGTAATTGGCAATGCCTAGAATCAAGATTGCGTTGGTTGCATGTGCGGCGATCGTTTTGTCGGTCGCAGCACTGGCGCTGGTCTCAGCCTTCCCACCATCTCAATTCAACTTCTATCCCAAGTGCATGATGTATCAGTGGACCGGCTTGCACTGCCCCGGTTGCGGAGGCACGCGAGCCGTCCACGAGTTGTCGCAAGGGCGTCTTCAAGATGCAATTCGGATGAACGCGTTGGTGATTTTGTTTTTGCCAATATTGATGGCGGCTCTTGTCTGGCAGTACTTTGCCCACGACCAAAAGAAGCCATTCTTTCAATTGGTCACAGGCCCTAAATCCGCATGGGCGATTGCAACCCTGGTTATCGGATTCTGCGTCCTCCGAAACATCCCGATCGCACCGTTCACTTGGCTTGCGCCGATGAGTCAAACGCAGATTCAGGTGCCAGTTCCATCAGGGGAACCAGCTCAAACGGGTTCGCACACCAAGCAATGACCTTTGACCAAGATCTCGCTGATACGCGAGATGTTTAAGGATTTGCGTTGCTTGTCGTCGGGCAAGTTCATCCCTTCCATGCAAGACACTGTCCCGCATTCTACGCAAACAAAGTGAGGGTGGCTGCTGCGATCGTGATTGGGATCGCGAATTTCAAATCTCCAAACGTGGTCTCCGAGCTCCGTTCGGCTGACCAGTTCGACATCCGTTAAATCCGTTAGATTTCGAAAAACCGTGGCCTTGTCGAATCCCAACGGCACCAAACGTTCAGATAGTTCAGCGTGAGTTTGGGGTTTGCTTCCCTTCTGCAACGCGATGAGTACTGCGATCCTAGCGGGCGTACTTCGCAGTCCGGCGGCTCGCAGAATTTCTCTCGCAAGCTCGATATCATTGGCTTCGGATTTTTTCTTCATGCCGTAACCTTTTTGTCCAAATAACGCGATAAACGCTCGTGAGTTGCACTCTCTGCGAATTGCAGTTTCCCGAAACCGTACTCGGCGCCGGCTTCCACCGCAGCTTCCTGGTGTTCAGGGTAATTGGTAATGATCATCACGGGAATGACCTTCCACTCTTCATCCTTCTTGAGCACCTTCAAGATTTCAAGTCCGTCCGAATAATCCATATCCAGTTTTCGGTTGATCAAAATCAAATGGACAGGTTCTTTTTGGAGCAGTTCTAAGGAGTCCCTCAATTCATGCGTTCGCAAGATTCGGACGTCGTAGGTGCTGAGTAGCATTCTTGATAGAGCGCTATGGTCTGGATTGCAGTTGCCGACATCGAGTACAGTCTTCGTCATTTGGTTTTGTTCAATTCGCTTTCGAGATCTCGCACGAGAGTGTCCTGCAGATATTTCTGCATCATTTGGCGAGTTGTGTCCAACATCTTGTCGATTCGCTTCAAAGCACCTGGCGAGACAAGTCCTTGTTCGGTTGACAGTGCTCGGCGCTGGATCCCTTCGATTTGTTCGGCCATTTTGTCGTACGATTTTACCCGTTTCAAGTCATCGAGTAAACGTTCAGCCTCCTCCCGCTTTCCTGTCTTTGTCTTTTGTTTGATTCGAGATTCTAAGATCTTCCTTCGAACGACAATGTCGAGCACTTCACCCTGCAAGCCGCGAAGGAATGCTTCTGTTTCCAACCGACGACGATCGTCCGGCAGATCTGCCTGTTCCATCTTTTTCATGCCGGTCACAATCGGTAACCTTGCCAATAAAGTTTCGCCATTCTTGACGTAGTACAGGTACAACGGAATGTTGAGCTGAATCGCCCCTTTGTACTTCGGGGGATCGGCAGGTTTCGGGGGAGTTGGTGGTGGTGCTGCTGCTGTTTCTGTGGCATTGGCTTCCCCTGGCTCCGACTTCAGTTCTTCTTCGGTGGAAACCTCGGCTGTGGTCTTGGATTCTTTTGGGGCAGCAAGTTCCTTCTTAAGATCGACGCTCGCTGCAGCGGTTGCAGAGGAGTTCTTGGGGGCATCTTTGGGTTCGATAACCATGTATGCGGGCGGAGGAACGGCTGATTTCGAAAGCTGCCTTGCATTGGCAATACCCGGTGTTTTACTGGACTCCGGGGGATCATATTGAATTGTTGGTAGGTTGACGTTGGCTAACGGAAGCACTCCGCGCCAGTCTGTTCTTCCCACCATGTTTAGATCTTCTGTACCCGGCGTTCTAAGATAAACCTCAGCCCCAGGAACAGAACTATCCGGAGTTCTTTGGATTGCAAGTTTCAGATCGGTGCCAAGGTTTCGAGGTTTTATCTTGAGGCCAACTCGTTGAGTTCTGCGGTTCTTGGCCGATGCAAGCGAGCCACGACTGGCTGTAAAGATCGCTCCGTACAATCTGGAAATGTCATCGATTCTTTCGGTAACTGCAACGAACGTGAATGGGATTGTTTGTAGAACGGTTGGGTTGCCGTTGGAGTCGTCGCGCCGCAAAATGGGCAAAAGGACATCGCCGGGACCTATGCGAATCGGATGATCCGCTTGAGTCAAAAGACCAGCTGCACGAACCCGTAGGACTGCCGATTTAAAGTCCGTTTCTTCAATGCGTGCAACGGGGGAGAAGCAGTCCTTGGCTAGTTGTGCGACGCATCGGGAAATCTCAGAGGGATACAAAACCTCTTGCGAAACCGACTCGCTCATCCGGCGAACGAAGGCATCGAGCTCTTTCACCTGAATTCGAATGGAATCGCCAACACGATCGACCGAAGCCATGAATATTTTGTCGTTGCTTCGCAGCAAGGACTCAGGTTGCCAGGGCAATCGGGTCGGTAGCTGGCGAGACACTTTTTTGAACTTTTCTAGATCTATTTTTTGAATCAAGGCTGCTATGGTCTCGCCGGAGGATAGCTGGGCCATCAGCTGTTCATTGGTGCCATCGAAGGGCTTGACGATCGACTTGAGCGTAGCCCATTGCTTTTGCGCAACATAAGGTTCAATGTCGCGCTGCAAGCCCGTGAATTGCAGTGGCTGGATTGCAATCGACTTGATCTTTTCGATGGCAGATTCCAAGGTGCGAACGCTCTGAAGGCTCGCTGCCCGTGCTTCCAAGTCCGCCAAGTTTTCGCTTTCCTCTTTACTTATCTTCTTGGGCGGTTGCTTCGGATCGGCTGGCGGTTTCGGCGGCGGGGGATTCATTCGCAAGAAGGCTTGCTTGGCTTCCTCGGATTTGCCAACGACCAAAATCAACTCGCGCGACAGAAGCTGTTCGACAGTCAATTCATCCAATCGGTACAAAACCGAACCATACAAAGCGTCCGGCGTCGGCTCTACATTGATCTCCCAGGTCGGGCCAAAATGAATCTCCGCGTACTCTTCAATCTTGCGATAAATTTCGGTCTCTGAATCTGGACTCAACGACAGGCTCGGTGAGATGCTTAGCCATACTTTTACTTTGTAGGGCGAGTACTCCCAAATGTCGGCACTGCTTGCTCTTTGAAAAGTACCGAGCAACATGCAGCCAAGCAAGGCAAAACCAAAACGGCAAAATTGCATGAAAGTGTGCCTATCTGCATTCCAGTTTCGGAATGGACGTAGTGGGCTCATCGCGCTTGATATCTCCACTTTTGTATGTCTTGATAAAGGCCGATCGGCTTCTTCGTAAGACCTACCACTTCGGTACGGTAGGCAAAGGATTCGCCAACTTGCCACAATGGCAAGATGGGCAGATGAGCCCCCACCAACGCATGCAGATCCTGGCAACCCTGCCTGACTTCTCGCCAATTGCGAGCAGCGCTTAGTTTGCCTAACTCCTGAACAATGTACTGATTGTTGGATTCCGCCGGACCACCTTTGCCGAACAAACGCTCTGCATCCGTGGCTGGTTCCCAAACCGATGCGGAAACATAAAGGATATCGATCGGCTTAGGGTCGTCTGCGGCTGGAGCTTTGTCTAGTACCACAAGCTCGGCCGGAATATTCACCAATTTCCAAGCCTGAATAATGGCCTCGGCCGCAACTCGAGCCGATTCATAATCTGGCACGCCCAGTCGTATCAACGGAAGTTCGGGCATTGGCTCTTTGCGTTTTTCGGCCATCCCACGAAGCTTGGCTTGCGTCAGCATCACCAAAATCTTCGCCGCTCTTGGGTCGTAGGCTATGTTGTCGACCGAGTTATTGTAGGCGTAGGACAGCGGATCCGCGTCGCTCGCGCCTGCTGGAAATGGCCCGCTGATAACTCGACTTACCGAAGTCGATTTACCGCCCAAGATTTCGCCATTCAAAATCCCGTCTCGATTGATCGCATAAAGTAACGCTCGGCGAAATTCAGAGGAATCCAGATAAGGGTTCTGAGTCCTTGGAATCAGCATGTGAACCATTGGCAATGCATACTCATCGGTCTCCACACCTCGAACATTGCGGAGCAGGCGAATGTCCGCTGGGAATAACCGATCGATCATTTCGATCTCGCCCTTCATCAAATCGGAAACCGCCTTTTGAGGATCGTTGTAAAGAATCTCTTGGATTTCCTTGGGTTGATAATCGACCGGAGGAATACTGCTGGCCCACTCGAAACGCATTCGATCCGATTCCTGTTGGCTCAACTTGTACAGACCGTTGACCGTTGGCAAATTTGCTTGGCTTGGCATTTGCCATTGCAGAAAAGCCTGAGGAAGAACGTGCGGACGCCGCAACTTCAGCTTCAATCGTTCTGGTCCAAACACAGAAATGGAATCGACGATCGACGCCCAACCAGGTACGTACGCTTGGTTGCCAACCAACGCTCGATTCAGCAGAGCTTGTGATATCTCCAAACTGTCCGGCACTCCGTCTTTGCCTGGATTCTGAATCATCAAGTCAAGCTCAGTGCGGTCATCACTATGTTGGAACGACCCAAACGAGAATCGATATTGTCCCCCTTCAGGTCCAGTGCTTCGAAACTCAAACATGGGTTTCGTAACCAATTGGCCGTTTCGAAAAGAGGGCCAGTCGGCAAGCGAAGACGGATCGGGCGTGGAAGACTTTTGAAAGACTGCAACTCGAATCATGGGATAGGCTAAAATCAGCTCATTGAGAAGCTGCTTCCCTCCCTCAATGTCGGGCTCAACTTCCAACATCTTCACAGCTGCTTGCCGAGCCTTCGGGAAGTCGCCTGCATCTCGGAATTCTTCGGACTTGGTCTTTAAGTCGGTTGCCATCTCCAAGAATTTGCCTTTCCACTTCAGCACCACCGGAAGCGGATCCTTGGCGTAATCCTTCTCCAATCGCGTGATCATCGCCTTGGCAGTCGCCAGTTCATTCGCGGCAAAATACGAATCGATCAGCTGATTGCAAACGTTGGAAATGGCCGTTCGAATCTTGTCTTTATCTTTGTCGTCCGGGAAAGACTTCTGAAACTCTTCCAAGACAGCCAACGCGTGTGGCAGTTTCCGCATCCCAGCCATTTCGGTTGCGCTTCGGAAAAGAAAATCTCGCCTCAGCTTCGAGAGCCCTGGTGTTTGAGGGTAATTCAAAAGTAAAAAATTCAGGTGCTCGAATGCTTCAGAAAACTGCTTTTTGTCCAACAGTTTGTTCGCCTGTTGTAGGATCAATTGCTCGTACAGAATCACCGCTTCAACATCCTTCCAAGCGATGTCGTAAATACGAGATGGGAAGATGGGGAAGGTGACCTTGAAGCGATCGTTTTCTTTGGGTGACGATGGAACCTTGCGATTTGGAAAATCGATCGGATTCACGCGAACGCTTTTTCCGCCGGCCTCCTTATTCAAAGTGATGATGTCGAAGGGTACCTTCTCGTCGAGAACGGACCCTACGATCCCCACTTCTTCAAGTAGTTTGTCTTGCTGACCGAACGCTTGACAGGCAAAACACCCCATGCCCAAGCCAAGAACTAGTATTACCTCCGACTGGAACCATCGCACCATTAGTTCGCACCTGCTGTGTCCGAGCCAGAATCAAGGGAAGCATCAGGGATAGGCACCGTCATGACAACCCCTTCATCGCATGGAACCAACATTCCTTTGGACAACAACAAAGGTGTTCCGCTGATCGGTTCACCGATCTGAACCCGAGCGATCGTCTTGCCGGTTTCGCTGGATAGCCGAATGATTTCGCCACTGGTTGTCGCGAAAAGGCAGTCGGATCCAATCGCTTGAGGCCGCCCAATGAAGACGACTTGGCCAAGTTGTGCAGCCCAAAGCTTTTTGCCGGTCGAATCGCAAGCAACGAGCCCTTCGATGTCGCTGAATGCGAAGACGATGTTGCTGTTCTCCCCCTGAAGGGAGTAAGGCCCCCAAGAGAATCTTCCCTCAACCGGTACCGAAGAAGTTCTCTTGAGTTCGCCAGAATCAAAGAAATCGAGCTGATCGCCAGAGGCCGTCGCGGATACCGCCACGATCACATCATTGATGATCGCCAATCTTGCCTTCAAGGGTCGATCCAAGGGTTGGGAAGTGATCGTACGAAGCTGTTTGCCAGTGGAGAGCTTTACCATGTTGCGCTTTTCGTCGGCAACCACCACGCTTTGCTTGTCTGCCAACATTACGGGATTTAACCAGACGGGGCGCTCCCCTGCCTGGACGGTTGGCTGAAAGGGGGTGCCGATCAACTTGCCTTTCTCTGGGTCGAGCATGGCAATCTGAGCATTGTTCAAGGGGACCAAGACGGCCCCATTCCCTAAAGCCAACGGTTCGTTCGATGGAACGCCCCCCCCAAGCTCAATCGCTACCAATCTGGATGGGTTCGAAGAGCGACGGGCAGGATCGATCAACAACAATTGATTGCCATCCGCTTGATTCAGCAGCGCAATTTTGGAATCCTTGAGAACAACCGGATTGGAAAACGTCAAGGAACGCTGATTTCGGCCGAGGTTTTCGATGGGCTCCACGGCGACTTCCCCGGAGAACGATTTCGCATCCAAAGAGAATACAGCCCCCTGTGCTGTGGATGCAATGAAACCCTTTCCGTCCGTTCCCAGCGACATCACCGGGGATGCAACATCCGTCTCCCAAATTGGCTTGCCAGAGGTTGGGTTGATCGCACTGACGCGGGTTCCCAAATTTCCTCGTACCAAGCGAGTGTAAATCACGTGATCATCCACCTTCATGGGACGATTTGTAAATTGATCACCATCTTCATTAAGCCATTGGCGATTCAATTTTTGCGATGTCACTTGGACTTGATAATAGATAAGCCGGGTCGAAGCCAACCACAAGTCATTCCCAGCCATTAACGGCCAAGTGGTCTTGGGGGTGGTTTCGTTGCCAACCAAGCTAACCAACTTGAATACCCGGTCATTTGCATTGGATGGTTCGACGTCCAGGATTGCAACCTCACCAAGGTTGGTCGCAACCGCCAATCGCCTTCCGTCCACCTGCGGTTCCACGACCACGTGACCGCGGAAGATCACCGGGTTCTGTGCCGGTGTCAGCCCCAAACCTTCCTCGTCGGTGTTGAAGACTCGCATCGTGCAAAAGTCCGTGCCGTCGTTCTCGAACAAAATCAAATGGTTCAGAATCCAGATTGGCGGAACCGCAATCGTGGAAGGATTATGGCCAAGATAAACAACTTCATCGCATTGGCCGCTAGCGCGTGAAACCACGTATAAATTGGAGTGATCACCGACTAAGTATCGCTTTTTCTTGCCAGGAGATCCGCCAAGTCCGATATCAATCGCCTGAGGATATTTTTTGCCCCATCGGCTTTGACCAGTCACGGCATCAATACAAAACACGTCACCGCTGCGGGCCGCAACAAAAATGTCGTCACCATCGATCAATGGTTCCACGATCCGCCCTGGAATCGTTGTCTCCCAAAGAACCGATCCATCCGCTGCCGCAAGTCTTTTCAGCAAACCTTGCTCTTGCACATACACCAAGACGTCGCTGTCGTCGGTCGAATTCACACGTTTGGGGGAACCTGTCCAGTCGCGTCCGATGTGATGACGCCAAAGAACCCTGCCGTTGCCCGCATTCATGGCTACCACGGAACCCGCAACACGAACGTAAATGGTAGACCCTGATTCACCATCTGTTCCACTGATCGTTCTTCCCGCCAAAATAGCTTTGTTGCCAGCCAGTTTGGTTGCGACTTCGCTGTTGACTATCGGCATCGCGGACGATGCAGTGACCAACCCCAGCTGTATTTTGGTCGCTTCGCTAAGCAGTTCGGCAAGCTTTGAATCCGCGGAAAGCTGAGGGTACTTTCGCACCAACGTTCGGCGCAAATCATAAGTCTTTGAGACGTCTTTGGCCTCGACTGATGTTTTCATCGCCTCAAGTGTCGATGCCAAATCTTCGCCACGAGTGATCTCGCGAAGCAAGCGATTCTGGTCTTCTTCGATCTTACGAATGCGAAGTTCGTTTTGCGTTCGTTCTTGAGTTCCAACGTACCTAGGGTCTCGAATCAGTTCCAACTGCTGATCCATTTTCGTGATCAGTTCTTTTCTACCTCCGATCGAGTCGGTATTTTCAATCTTTGTGACGAATTTCTCGGAGATCCTAAGAAGCGTATCCGTGACATCGCCCCGAAGTTCGTTCAGTCCTGATTCGTTTGCAATTCCAGGTAGAATATCTTGGCATGTTTTGAGGGCTACGTTCGGATCCGCTGCCTTTTCAGCATCTTGTCGGATTTTAGCAAGGCCCGCGAATACTTTGGATTTGGAAGATCGAGTGTCGTTTGCGTAGTTTGCTGCAAAGTCGCCAAAGGACTTGCTGGCTTTCTCGTAATCTCTGGCTTTGTAAGCATCCTCGGCTCGGGTGAAAGCCTCGTCGGCAGAGCCCTTCATCAGCCAACCCAACAGCGGGACCAGCAGAATCAAAAGAAGCAAAAGAATAAAGGCGTAGCCAATGATCCGAAACGATTCCCAGGCACTCCGGGATTTTACCTTGGAATCGCGTACCACTCGCTTCGGTTGATCCTCTAGCGGTGCATCCGAACCGAATCCTGTGGACCCTTTGGGGGATGGAGCCGATTTCGGCTCGGCAATGTCGACGATCTCGACTTCATCGATCCCGTTCTCGACCACCTCGACCACCTCGAACACATCCTCTACATCATCCGGAAGCAGATCTTCTACGGAATCATGCTCGGACGGAGCGGTTTCCAACGGACGCCCGCCTCTTAGGGCCAACGAAGGATCGGGGCGACCATCACCCAAGGATTCGTTCAGCTCGGTAACCAGCTTGGTTGCTTGAAAGCGAGTGAGTTGTCCGTTTTCGACCAAGAGCTTCGCGATTGCCTCAGGCGTAATACGACCTTTGGTCTGTTCGACCTGGCGATGTAACTCAGCGATGATTTCTGGATCGAGCAAGCCTCGGCTTTCCAGAAGTGCTATGAACTGCGACGCTGCCATCGTTTAATCAAACTCCTCAACCACAGTAACTTGAAAACTACTAAACCCTTTGTCACGCCCAGCATCCAAAGCCGCAATCACGGCCGCATGAATGGAATCCACGTGGGCTTCTACGGCCATCTTGAGTGCATCATCATTTGCCCCCGTCACGATCTCGCGACGAGCGTCGTCCAATGCCATCAACAAGTCTTGTTTGCTGCTCGCTTGCCGGTCTTCCCCACCTGGCAAAATGATGGTGTACGCATTGAACTCGTCAACCTGGACTCGAACTGTGTCCAAAACTTTGTCGGGTTCTTCCTTCTGCTGTGCGGAAGGTTTGTCCGACATGGAGGGAGGCTCCTCAATGACCTTCTCGCTCGAAAACGAAGCTGTGATCATGAAGAAAATCAACAATAGGAATGTGACGTCCACCATGGGGGTCATATCCATGTCGTCTTTAGGAAGTTCCTTTTTAGGAAAGGTAATCTCCTGGACCTCTTCCTCATCATCGTCCTGAGCGCTTGATCCGTTTCCGTCCCGGTCGTTACCCTCAAACCCCGTTGTAGCCGCCAAGGATCGGCGGAACTTCTGAATTGCTTCTGCCCGCTCGTCGACGTCCGTCTCCGAATTGTTTTCCACTTCATTGATTAGGTTATCGCTAAGCTCGATCGCTTCCACCAGTTCAGGTTCATCAACAAGTTCAGTCGATTCGACCAGATCCTGATCGACCAGATCCTGATCGGGCGAAGTGGCTTGCTGAGCGACCTCAATCATGGCATCGCACGAAGGGCAACGAATCGATCGACCGGCTAAACGGTCATGAATTGAGTGCTGAGTGTTGCAGGCAGTGCAATAGATGCGAATGGACATTAACTGGACTCCGATACAGCGATATTGAGCATCTTGCCCTCTTCGAGAATCTCAGAAACCACTTGCTTGACCTTTTTCATTTGGCCAGAGGTGACGTTCCCCTCGGCCCTAATCAGCACTTCGGTTTTTCTTCCGGATTCCAGTTCTAGCAATAGATATTCTTCAATCTCCGCGGCTTGCTGCTCTGGATCTTCAGCGAACACGGAACCGTCTGCACGGGCAACGATTGGGGTGTCGCCTGCCCCTCGGGTCACAAGCAAGGTAACGCAGATCTTGGAGGAAACACTGCTTCCATTTTTAGCTGGTGGAACGTCGTACGTTTTCTCGCCGGTCATCTTCGAGGTAAGAATAAAGAAAATGAGCAACAAAAACGTCAGGTCGATCATGGGCGTAATGTCCATCTCATCGTCCATGATCGGACGCGGAGGAAGCGAAACCTGTTCCGGTTCCGAGTCCTCGGCTTCAAAATGGATTCCTGGATCGTCTTCCAGCGTCGCATCAGTGCTCACGTGGGTCTACCTTCGATTCTTGGGTGACGGGACGATTAATTGCCAGAACGGCCGCTGCGTTCAATCTTTGCTAGCCCAATTTTGTAGGCTTCGAGAACCCGTGCCAACCCCGACCCAACAAGATCCTGCATATGCCGAATGCGGTTGTGAATACTCGCCATCGCCATGACAAGGGGAATTGCAATGGTCAATCCAATCGCAGTGGTTTCCAGCGCAACTCGAATGTCACCCGCAAGTTCGGACGGGCTAACGTTCGTTGCAGAAGCTAACTTCCCGAACGCCCCCATCATCCCGACAACCGTTCCAAACAACCCGAGCATCGGTGCCGTTTTGATGACCGTGACGATCCAAGCGATGCTGTAGTCTAATTCGGCGATGACGTCGCGTTGGAAGCGGTCCAGTGTCATCTGACGAACTTTGTTAAAGCCAAAAACTTTATTCTTGCAAGCAAAGGTCACCATCATTGGTAATGCTCTTGCTTCCCCTTCGCAGGCTTTAAGGACTGCATCAAAATCGCCTCGTTTGAGGTCCGGCTCAATGGATTCGACAAATTTATCCTGAGCATCTTCTGTTTTGAATCTCTTGCGATTGACGCGGGTCATCACCAAAACCACAAAATACGCGCCCCATAGAGCGACCGCAGCGAGAGCGCCGTAAGACGCTTGACCAACAAGATTAAAAACGGCGCTTGCATCCATGGACAATGGGTTCCCAGCGAGAAAAGGTAGAAAAGCTTTGTCAAAAGTGCAAGTTCTTCAGCTTGGGCAAGCGCTTCATTGCACTTCTTTACGAGCTCAATGATAGCCAAGCAAACTCACTTTGAGGATTGGTGGCTTCAAGAATTCACGGGAATCCAACGATTTAGTTGGTTGAAGTGCTCGCCATGCCGTCTGGAATGAATCGCCGTTCTGGCTGAATTACGAACGGATTGCAGGACATTTCTTATCTCTGTCTCGTTCGTGCTGGCTTCGGTTTTGCCCGCTTGCTGGACGGTTCTGGAGGGTAGACAGCCATTGTTGATTCATCATTGTTCAGGAACGTTCCCTAAGCTCCTAATCATCACGTTTCGTACCCTCACTTTTCGCCTGGGTCCCCCTGAAACTTGCTGAAAAATAGACCATAACGATCACAACGATTGCGCAAAGCCATCCCCAATACGCGCCCCAGTCAGTCCCGTTTTGCGTGGTGCAAAACGCCAGCCATGCTCCGCACCCCAGGTAGCCCGCCAGATTGCCAATTCCCCCGGTCATCATTGCTAATAAGGCCTGAGCTCGAGTTCGCCACTGGGCGTCAATGCGCTCGGCCAAGTAGATTTGCATACTGATGTACGTAAAGGTGAATGCAACACCATGCAAAGAAAGCCCCAGCAGAACCATCCACTTGGAATCGGTTGCATAAAGCAAGTACCGAAGCACGCCAAATCCGATTCCCGCAGAGACAACCCACTTGAACTTCCATCGCTGCAAAATACCACCGATGCAAACCAAGGCCATCACTTCGGAGATCTGCCCCAAGGACATCCATGCGCTGACTCGCTGCAACCCGAGATCCGCCAAATGAGGAGGAGTAAACGGATAGAAAGCCGCGAAAGGAATGGCCACCAGCGTCGAAGTGATAAAAACCACGCGATGATCATGATTCTTCAATAAGGAAAGCGCGTCCCAACCAAACCGTTCTCGCAAGGTCAGTCTGTGGACTGTGCTGGAAGAACGGGATGCGTGCGAGAGCCTGACGGTGAATGCTGCTAGCAGGCACCATAGCAATCCACTCAGCAAGAATGCCCGGGGGCTCGCATCCAAAGAGAACATGCTGACAGTCCAACAGCCCGCCATCCAGCCAATCGTGCCCAGCGCACGTACAGTTCCGAATTGGCGTTGGGAACCGACCAACTGCGAGAAGACAATGGAACCCGCCAAGCTCGAGGTCGGACTGCAAAATAAAGCTTGAAGCTGAATCAACAACAACACTGACCAACTGGACCATCTGGCCTCGATTGCAACTGCAATCAAACTGACGGTCGCAGCGGTGGCGATACTGATCCAACGCAAGACTTTTGCCGGCGGAACCGATCGATCCGCCATCGCACCAAAGAACAAAGGCGAAAGCATTGCGGCCACAGCAGAGGCAGCAAACGCCATCGACTTGATGGAACCTAGTTCCGCCTTGTCCAAAACGATACCGAGCGGCACGAACCAAGAAGCCAATGCCATTCCATGCAGAAACAACAAGGCCATCAATTCAAGCTCACCCTTGCGTGGCAGCGTGCGGTCAAAACTCACTAGTGCTCTCTCCAGGGATCGATCCAGGTGACATCGGCGACGGTCGATCCGTGACCAAAACGAGTCTCCCATTCAACGACGGCTGCCGAAAGAAGTGATCGCGCGACGCGACTTCTCGCGAAGGTGCACGTTTTACCCTGCCGGTCCATTTACGTCGATGCGTCCGCAACCGAGCGGCCAATCCGCGAATCGTTAAGAGGCCCATTGCGAGCTTTAGGATTCATTATTGCTAACCACGGACCACACGGAACACACGGAAAAGAATCCTTAATATCTTGTGCCCTTCATTCCGTGTGTTCAGTGTGTTCCGTGGTTCCAAATTCGGTTCGTTGTTGGATAGTCGAACAGTGAATAGCACAGATCGAAGGAACCATTGCAAGCTTCAGGATTCATTATTTCTAACCACAGAATACACGGAACACACGGAAAAGAATCCTAAATATCTTGTGCCCTCAATTCCGTGTGTTCAGTGTGTTCCGTGGTTCCAAATTCGGTTCGTTGTTGGATAGTCGAACAGTGAATAGCACAGACCGAAGGAACCATTGCAAGCTTCAGGATTCATTATTGCTAACCACAGAATACACGGAACACACGGAAAAAATCCTTAATGTCTTGTGCCCTCCATTCCGTGTGTTCAGTGTGTTCCGTGGTTCCAAGATCGGTTCGTTGTTGGACAAAGACTTCATCAGCCCTAGGTGTCATCCGCAGGGTGAACGCTGCGAATCAGTCAACGCCGACCTGGACTGCGAATCTTGGCCAGTGCATCCATGCGTTGACTGGCCGCAACCCCTAGGCGGTCGGTGATTCGATCAAGAACCACATCCACGTTCTCGTCGATGTCTTCTAAGACGAGCGAGTCTTGGTGTTGGATTTGAACCACGATACGACAGGCCTTGTCGACTCCACCTAAAAAGGGCCCGTTGGTATCGACTAGATAAACACTAACACGGACGATATCGTCCTCCATACGATCTAACGCAAGATCAAGCTTTTGCGAGGCTTTAAGCTTGAGTTGCTCAGTAAGGTCAATCCCCTGCGCATGAATGCAGAGCTGCATGGTAGAGTTCCAGTCGGTTCAAAAGGTCTTGGAGGGAAACGTGTTGAGCTCGCATCGCCAAGTGGCAATCCGATAGGCTATAATACGACCGTTGAAGCGTTTGGTAAGAATAAATAAAAGACAAAGTTGATTTGGTTTTTTCAAACAGTTGGTCGCACGTAAGACATTTTGAAGACTGAATCATGGCTCGTCAGCAATGCCCTTCCTCTTGGTTACTCCTGGATCTAGATCAATTTCAAATTTTGCACAACGAATGTGGAAATTCGATTAATGCTGGTACTGGAGCTTTTTCCGGGCGACCTCGGAAATGGCGAGCACGGCCGGATGTTTGATTTTGCGTTCTACCGACAATGCGTAAAATCGCTCGGTGACACCAGGGACTGTCGCGATGGGGTCGACGCGGTACATGGCTTGAACTTCCTCGCTGATAATGGCAGTCACTGGAAAAATGCCGACGCCAGCTTTGCCCATAATCTTCATCATGGCGCTATCTTCGAATTCGCCTCGTATCTGAGGCCTGATTTGATTTTCATCAAACCAGATATCCAGCGAACGGCGAAGGACCGTATCCTTCATGGGCAACAGGATGGGTGTTGAATTGAGCGAGTCGGGAAAATCCTTTCGGACCTTTTTGGCTAAGTCCTTGGTCCCGACCAGCACAACGTCCGATTCCCCCAGCAAGTGCGAGTACGCTTTGACTTTCATGGAGGGGTCGATGGGTGTGTCCGACAGGACCACATCCAGCTTGTGAATCGCTAGGTCGGCAATGAGCCGGCTAACGTCCCCTTCGTGACAGGCTACTCGGATTTCTTGAGCCGTTTGCAATGTTGGTTCCAGAAGCTGATACGCGATCAGCTTCGGCATAACGTCTTTGATACCAACACGAAAAAGGATCGGGCCTTCTCCCGGTCTTCCGTGCACCATGTCCAACAATTCCTGGCCAGTTGCAAAAATATCGTTGGCATACGATTGCACCGCCGTACCCATTTCGGTCAGGGCAAGCCCACGGCCCGCTTTGCGAAACAGCTTCACACCTAGCTGCTTTTCCAGGTCCCTTAGCTGAATGCTGATCGTCGCGGGAGTGACATGCAATTTCTCGCTTGCTTTTGCAACCGATCCTTCCTGCGAAACGGCCCAAAAATACTGGAGATGGTGGTAGTTAAGCCAGTTCATTTGCGGGACTCCTCAATTAGAAATTTCCAATGCATCGCGGTCGAATATTCAATTTGTTTTACTCGTGTGTGCGTCGATAATCAATGCATGGCGTACCGTGATGAAAAAAGTTTTGTTGCGTATCAAGCAACAAGTGACCAACAGAGTTGGTTTTTGAGTGATCACTTTGGGAGAAAAAGAAAATGCTGATACAGGTGAGTGGAAAAGGCTTCGATTTAAGCTCGGAACTGCGCTCGGAAGTCGAGGAAAAAATCGAGTCTGCGTTGGAGCATTTTTGCTCGCGTATCGGACGCGTGAACGTTTTCCTCGCGGACGTCAATGGTCCAAAGAAAGGTATCGACAAATCGCTTCGAATCATCATTGATCTGGAGAAGTTACCTTTGATTGTTTTGGAAGAAAAAGGAGAGAGCTGGCAAGCCATGCTTGATCGTTCTGCCGAACGAGCAGCCTACTCGGTCAGCCGTCAAGTAGAAAGGATTCGCGCTCGATCCGATCGTACCAGCATGTCCGGGGATGGCGCCGCGGATGAAGTCTCTGCGGGAACAGAAATCGCGGGTAATGACAATGTCAGTTGGAATGGCATGGACGATAGTGAATCGATAGAGATGGACTGTAACCCGCTCCGCACCCCTCCTCGTGCCCACGAATAGAGATTAATCTGCTTGGTTCCAACGGATCAACTGATGCCCAAGCATCAGCTAATTGTTTTCGTCTGAAAGTTTGTTTATGAAGTGTCCCACATGTATTGCGGTCGATCTTTTAATGTCCGAACGACAGGGTATCGAGATTGACTATTGCCCAAGCTGTCGCGGCGTGCGGCTGGATCGCGGCGAATTGGATAAGTTCATTCAGCGCGCTAGTCTGCAAGCTCCAGTTCCTTCCAGTGAACGGTCTGTCGCAAGAGAGCGCGAACTGGAACCGGGCCCGCGAGCTCTTCCAAGGAACGACGAATACGATCGCAGGCAAAGGGAGCATGAATATCGCGATGAAGATCGTTACAACACTTACCGTGGGAAAAAGAAAGAGTCCTTTTGGAAAGAGCTCTTCGATTTCGATTGATGCTTCTGTTCCATTCTTTGCGAGTAATGCCCTGGCCGGGTGACTTGTCGCCATGTTGGGCTTCTGGAGAAAAGACTACAATGCTTTTATGAATAATGTCGCCTCAACCCAAGAATGGTTTCTGAAGGATACCGCAAATGCGTTGGGGCTACTGCGCACCAGTCAAG
>Ga0247837_1001877_pt1 | contig 41904 bp, 36 predicted proteins | sample LaCtaG_2_FD_187115 | JGI IMG/M metagenome (GOLD analysis project Ga0247837, IMG submission 187115) | Freshwater microbial communities from meromictic Lake La Cruz, Castile-La Mancha, Spain - LaCruzMarch2015_14.5m | ecosystem: Environmental > Aquatic > Freshwater > Lake | place: Spain: Castile-La...
TCAGAACACAGCTAAAAATGCCCATTTTTAGACTCTGTTTCTTTGACAGTTCGTTTTGTTGCCTTTAGCAAGCTACAAATACCTAATTCCCCCAGCTTTCTCCATTAAACCCACTGTTAATTTCAACTACCTCCCTTAGCTACCTACAGCAGCGGCCTCCCAAGGTCCCCCTTCTCCCTACTACTCGTCCCAGTACTAGTCAATTCTTCACTCTCCAAGGCCTGCACGTCACAGCACATGTCTAGGCAGTGTGCAAGGGAGGAGGCGGAGGGCTGGCGGAGGTGAAAGCGCTCATAGGTCGTAGTGCCATTCAGACAGTTGGAGGCCTGGGTGAAGCAAAGTGCACCTACAGCAATCAAGGGGATAGGACTGGCAATCGATACTAGTCCGCAAAAGGCTATATCCAGTCCTGTACCAGATACCCACCCCAGCAATAGGCAACACACCGCCACAAGCCAAATCAAGAGAATATCCACACTTGTGAGCACCAGGAAAAGGTAAAACAGCCACAAGTTCCTCCTGCCAATGCAGTTGGCGACCCAAGGACAGTGGTGGTCGAACTTGTGCACGCAGCGGTTGCAGAAGTGGCAGTGGTGGCAGCGGGCGCTTCTGAGCAGCACGCAGTCGGGACAGACGTCTTCAGCGTTGTTGAACTCGTAGAGGGGCTGGATGGGGGTTACTCGCAGTTTCACAGAGGAGTTGCGGGGACCTGCTTGGCCGGGACCGATTAGGTGGAGGAGGGAAAAGGAAATCAGAGTGGAAAGGGCCAAAGTCCCCAATAGGAGTTGCCAGTCTTCCAGGTATGCGTTTGCCTTCCAGATAAGGAAGGAGTTGCCCACTAGGAGTAGGAATAGGGAGAGGAGCACAGGTACTGCTTTCCAGCGTAGTGGCCGCATTGGCTGTTCCCCTAGCAGGATAACCGCCCAGGACTGCGCCAGCATACCCACTACCACCGTATGTCCCCGTGCTCTCGCTAGGTCCAGTGCAGTATTCCCACTCTGATCCTTTAGATCCGAATTCGCCCCTCTGAGTAACAGGTTCCTCACAATTCGCCGACTGCCCTGGGTCGCAGCCAGCATCAACGGAGTCTGTCCCTGCTCATTCCCAGCGTCCAGCAGCTCTTTCCCACGGTCCAAAGCCAATATCACATTCGCCACGAACTCCGCGCCTTCCCTCGCCGCATAGTGCAAAGCAGTGTTGCCCTTCCTATCTCTCCCCTGCAGCGGCACCTGCAGCTCCTGGCTGAACGCCACCATCAACGCCTGGTCCGCAGTAGTCGCCAGCATCAGCACATTCGCCCCGTCCTCTGTCAGCTCCTCCAGACTGGCTCCGATTTGCAGGAATACCCGCGCACAGTCCACTTTCCCGTTGTAAAAGGCGTAGTGCAGGGCAGTCAATCCGTCTTTGCTCCGCACGCGGACCCAGGCACTTAGCAGTTCTTTGCCTTGTGGACGCTTGCGTACTTCTTCGATGAGGAGGTAGAGGAGGTGGGGGTTGGGACTGAGGGTGGAGGAGTGCAGGGCGGTGCAGCCTTTGGAGTTGCGGAAGTCGGTAGGGGGTCTGCGGGTGCGGGCGAGAAAGGCGCTTAGGGCGCTTTCGTCGCCTTTGGAAATCGCTTGGAAGAACTCAGATTCCATTAAAATTGCTGGGAACAGACTCAGTTGATGGACGGCTAATCCCTAAAAGGGAGATTTGTAGACAAGGGAGAAAGACTTGTATAGGGAAATTTGCGATTTACTGCTAGTCTATCCGTACTGTCGATCTTAACCCTGTAACACCTGCCATATTACCACTAGCAAGTATATCCTCATGCTGTGTTTGGCCTGATTTCGCCATTTCCCTATAGTCAACTCCAATCCTTCGCAGTCCTGAATTCCTATATAGCAAGTAGCATATGTGAAATTACCTATATAGTCAGTACTGAATTGGGATTTACTATAATGCCAATACTTGCGATATCGCCGAATACCAATACTCTGTTTCTGTCACTTTCCAGGGATTTCCAGGCAAATAGCCTTCTTGCCTGCAGAGGAAAGTTCCGAGACTTTCACTGATAAGTGGAAATACTGACTAGATAGAGGAGCGACACTTATATGAGACATTTACTCTCAATGCATATCAAACACCCACTCTACCAGCTCTCCACAGCCTACAAAGTCCTAACAACCTGCGAATTTCCCCCCTATCCCTCAAACTTCCCTTCCAAACTCCAGTTTCTCCTCCATTTCCCTACAAAAGCAATGAAATTGGCCTTTGCTCTGCTGGGACTGGCTGTAGCCTTCACAGACTTGGAGGTAGACAAGGGCAGGGCCTGCATGCGGCTTTCTTTCGCCTTCAAGGACTTTTACCCCACTGCGGAGATGGACTTGATCAAGGCGAACCCTCATTTGAATGCTAGAAAGCTCAAAGACAAGTTGCAAGTGGACGTCTTCGAGTCCTGTCGCAAGGAAATCAGCGAATCTGACACAGATCACGTGAAAACCAGCCAAGGCAACTTCAGCTGGACTCGCCTCCGCAAGTACCTGCATTACGACCCCCACAAGTACTCGTCCGAAGCAGATTTAGAGATTCCCTATGAGCATTTGAGAATGCGAAAGGCTATAATGCTGGCGGAAGGGGCTACGGACATGTAGCGAGACTAGGAGATAATAAGGGAAAGAGGTATGTACTAGGTAAGCTTGTGGACGATCTGCGGGAGAATGGGCATGGAGGTATCATAGACGAAGGGGTACTGCTTGAGGACGTGCACCAGCGGCCGCAGCTCTGGGTCTTCCGCATATTTGACCATGTGAGTAAGTCTCGGCAGAGGGGTGGCCTGCCAGTCCACTGGCACAGCCCTGCGTCCTTTAAGGGAGAAGTCCACTGCCACAGGCGAGTCTCGGTGTTTGAAGCTGTGCCGGTTGAGGCTGTCTCGGGACTTGAAGGCTTTCAGACAGTGTTGGCACTGGAAACGCTTTATGTTCAGGTGATATCGCTCTAGGTGCAGTTTCAGCTTGTAGGAGTTCGTAAGTGTCTTGTGACAGTTGGGCAGAGGACAAGTCTTCATATTCTGATATCCGTAAATGTTTACCATATTGCTTTCTTGATAGCGCTGAAGAGACGCACTGACTTTCAAGTAAATCAGTCTAATATGAGTCTCTGTCCCCTAACTCGATTCCACCTCGCCACGTCCTTCCCTCTTCAGACTCTCAAAGTTCAGTCTGAACTCCCAGAAAGGCCTAACACCTAGAAGTTTATATCGTCTCGTCTGAGCTCTTCCCTCTGCTTTCACCAGCTTCGAGTTTAGGGTATTAACCCAAACTCAGGGTATTTCCTTTCGGATAAACCCGCTTTCTGTTGAATTTTTTCCTCAGGTTGCGGTCACTCCCAAAAACGCGAAATAGCCTTTAGACGTATATTACAGAGGGATATAAGCATTCAGCACTTCTGAAGACCTCATAGAGCAGTTAATCGAAAGTGGCAAATTGGCAGTTTGCAGGTATGAAAAGGGATTTTCTCTGTATTGGTGCAAGGGCATATGTTCCCTTAGGAGTACATTAAAATTGCAGCCAGGAAATAGCTGCTTGTATGCAGAAATCGTCTGAGTATTGGGAAGAAATGAAACCAACTATGGCTTTCGAGGAATTGATGAGGGAAAAGGACTCTGCGAGGTTAATTCTACGGGAAAAGTGGGTTTTTAGCAGACTTTGACACATTTCTCTATGAAATAAGCAGTCGTCAGAGACTTCTGGTAATGCTAAAAGGATAAAAGCGACTGGAAATACTTTACAGAGGGAAATTCACTCTCAACTGACACTAAAAGACCGAAGAAGTGCACAATCCAGCTCAAGACTCCTTTCCATCGCAAAAACAGGCAAAAATCACCGAAGTCTGTGCACGACTCCTATAAGAAAAGGTAAAATCCGAGCCCTGGACGAGTTCTATACGGCTTTAACTACTCTCGCAGGTTAGTAGTAGCGACTATGTTTGACTGGAGGCGCAGAACTACCGCTTCTGAGTGGCAGCGCACTAGTTCTTTTGAGACTAGACATGCCCGCTGGCTGCAGGGCTGCTGGATTAGGCTTGGGATTCCGCTGGACAGGGAAAGAACTGGGTTGCTGAGTGGAGCTCCCAGCATAGCTCTGACTGAGGCGGGGTTGAGGGGAAAAGGAAGCATTCGGCCCATATATCTGAGCGGGAGTGAAGCCTTGCGCAGGGTTATTCCTGGAAGCAGCTGCTTTGCTGCGTTGAATAGTCCGAACGCAGAATTGAAACATGTCCATCCCTCTGCCTTCTCTCTCATACGCATACAAACACCTCAGCAAAGCCTCGGCACTGCAGCCACTGACCTGCGTTATGAATGACTCCAAGTCTCTGAGTTCCGGCTTGTCGAAGGGCAGGAAGCGCATGGCTCTGGGAGAGGTGCTGGCTGCGACCCACTGGATTAGGAACTTCAGCTGAGGGTTGCCTCTGAAGGCGCCACAGCCCCAGTTTCCTGTGAGAATGGGCAGAGGCTGCTGGCCAGCGTGCAGTTTGAAGGCAATTGAGGCCTTCACTAGTTCCCTGTCAATTGCCTCTCTACTGTACTGGGCGCCTTCCTTGTTCTTAAAGTCAATAGCATCCATAGCCACTATAACATTGCCGTCATCTCTGCCCATACCTTTCCTTTCCCAGCCAAAGCTGTCCCCATACCCCTTGCATATGCTAAATTGGCGGATTCCGCTTATATACAGCACCTCATTATCCTCCAGCTTCTCCACAAACAGCAGTCCCACGATAGGCTCGAAGTAGCTCAGAAGCATAATTTCCTCCTGAGCACAGCCATTGCCCAGCACTCCTCCCCCTAAATACGCATTTGCGAAGTCCACTATGAGAGTGTAAGAGGAGTGAGAGGGATTTCGAACGATTTCCACCGGGCGAAGATTAGCGATTTTCTGCATATATCGATCAGAAATACGCTGAAAGGTCAGTGAAGGGCCTTGGGAAGGGACAGTCACCTGGTCGAAATAGCTAAAAACACACTCTATTTTGGCGACCTGCTGCGGCTTTGTGAGGCTGAACACCCTCGCAAAGTTGTGGTTCATATTCGTAGTCCCTCCCCTTGTGCTGGGAAACACACACCAAAACATCATAGAAAGCAGACTTTTGGTCTGGTCACTGGTCAGTTGGACCCTTCCATTGCTCCTTGCCCGCAGCATTGGAATGCTTGTCTCTCCCCTGAACTCCATGGGGCTGTTTAGGGCCCAACTAGCACTCAGTTGGCACAGTTCCAGCACTCTAGAGTCTTTGTGCAACCTGCTGAACTGGACTAAAGCGGATAAATCCGCCTGAATGCCCGATGTGAGCGAAATGAGGTCTTGCAGGCAGGTAAAGACCATGTCCCAGGTCAGCCGCTTTTGCTCAGTGACATACCTGAGAATTGGACTGATTTTCTTCCAGTTTGGAGCAGCATAGGGCAGATACAGGACTGAGGAACCACCCTCGTGAGCCATATTCTATAAATCCGCACTGGGGAAATGGAGACTTTTAGCGTGGTTGCGGGAATCGAGGGAAGGAGCTAGGAATAGGCTAAATCAGGGAGGCGTCGGGCAGGTTCCGGACTTTGCGGAGTTCTGGAAGCTTGCGCAGGCTTTCTGCCTTCATTTTCCTGACTTTGGCTTCAATTTGCTCAGTAGTGAGTGCTTTGGGCAGATTAGCCTGTGACTCGTAGGCCTTTCGCTCCGTCCAAGCGACTTTATCCACCAACTTGCCCTCCAACAAAGTCCGCTTATCCGGCTCCTCCTCCCTTACCGCAGTAATCATCATTTCCCCCTGCTCCCCCTTCCTTTTCCTCAGTTCCTCTACCTTCCTGCGATAGTATTTCTTCATGTGTGCTGCCAAGTCGCCCATTTCCCCCATTTCCACCAGTGACAGGCCTCTGACTTGGTTGACTTCTTTAGGGAAAATGTGCATTTTGTTGGCTCTGTCCATAGCTTTGGAAACTCTGGCCTGCAGTTGAGCCCTGCAAGTCTGCATGTGGCGCTTCATTTCCTCCTGCAGAGACCATCGCTCTGAGAGAGACAGGCGTCCGGGACTCGGCTTCCTGTCCTTTTCCCATCTAGTTGTGGGTATTAAAGGCGGCAAAAGCCTTCTTTCGCTATTGTTCCCTTTCGATATAGTCTTGAGGTAGGTCAAAACGGGCTCGGACGACATATGTTCGACCTTGCGAAAGCCCTGTGTTTCCTGCTTCTCTTTCCCTACACTGCGACGGCTTTCCTGAGCCAAAGGACGTAAGCAGGCCTCTGCGTCTCTCCCCAAGCTGAGGTTGATCTTGCGGACACGACTGCGCAGTGCAGACTGCGCTTCCAGGAGCTGGGCGAGGTAGGGCCGGGGCGAGGCAGGAGACAGAGACTCCGAAGGCTGGCAGGACTGTAAGCGCAGTGAAAAGGCTCTGGACAGGGATAGTGGCTGCAGAGTCAAAGCCCTTCCATAGTGTTCCTTGGCCGCACTCATTAACTATTCTAATGCCAGAAGCCCCAGTCCTCCAGCGGCACGTTCTGCGGCTTGCCAGTGACTTTCTGTTCCCTGTACTTCGGTGCATACCGGTACTGAATCAAAGCGGCAGTGGAAGAAAGCCTCTGGGACTTGGAAGTGGCTCTAGAGGCCGGGGCTGAGGAAAAGACGGAACTGAAGTTGCGTTTGTCGTAGAGACTCGAGCGGGACTGGGACAGACTGGAGCTGGACTGAGTGGACTGGGAGGCGGAGGGAGTGCTTAGGCACTTTAGGGACTTGACTCGGTCGAAGCTGGGTTCGGTCTGTAGGATTGGGTTTCGAGGGGTTTCTAGGCCGTTTAGACGCTTTCGAGAAAGCTGTTCCACCCTCTTAATGGCCGGGTCAGGAAGCGGCTTCCTCGCAGTCACTACATCAGATGAGCGTCTGTTATGTCCTTTGAGGCTGAACTGGACCTTCCCCAGTCCTCTAGGCCGCCCTGCGAAATAAAGCGTATCCGCCAAGTTAGGTCCTACCAGCGCCTTGCTTGAGGACCGCACCAGGGCTGAATCAGGCCACTGCGAGGGCAGAGACTGGCGGGGCAGCACAGGCGGCTGGGGAGCTTTCAAGCACTTCATATGTCTATTAGTATGGCTAACTCCCTTGGAATGCTTGGGAGGGGACTGTATGGGCAAGGGGGTTGTTGGCTTTAGGGGAATTTGCACAAGTTTAGGAATATGAAGTGAATTCGCTTAGGATGGAGAACCGATTGCCTTGTCTTATATTTACAACCCTTCTGAAAAGCAGCTAAATGTAGACTTCACTGCAACTCTCATGATCATGCCTCAATATAGTGCTTTTGCAGCTATTTCCAGGTTCTATCTCCTTGCCTAGCTCTCAGCATAGAACTGACCCTGCATTTCCCCTAACTCAGTCACTTTCTCTCCACAGCTTCATCCTCCCCAAGTCCCCACTCCTCCATAATGCAGACCACCCCCAGCATCCGAGCCCTGGACGAAAAGCTAAGCCAGCCCTCCAGCCTGTCCCTCCACACCGGCCTCAAGCAGTACGCCTAACACAGGCTATTCACAGCCCTGGAAACCGCACCCTCCAGGGCTGCTCAGTCTAGACTCGCCCAGACCTTTGTAGCCCATTTCGAAGTGAAGGCCAAGACTTGTGACAGCTTCCTCAGTTCCTCGCCTGAGGAAATATATGGGTTTTCAGAGACTTTGGAGGCTGTTATTGCCTACAAAATGCAGCAGTAGAGGCTATTTAGTGTCCTACTGAAGTCGGAACTCTATGATAGGGAGAAAGACCAGGCTTTGCAGGTGTCTTATGAGCTGTTTTCCTCCTTCGTCCAGCCTTACCACCTGGATCTGCCCTCATCTCTGTGTCAGGATAGTGAAATTCAAGTGGCAGTCGCTCGTATTGCCTATGCAGAACTGGCCCAAGTCAATGAATTCGTGACTCCCAGGGACAAGCTGGTGTGCATTTCCAACTGCTACAGGGTCATTAACAGTAAGCAGTGAGTAGAGAGATCATCCAAAGGCGGGAAATGGACTCAGCCGCGGACTTGACCCTGCCCCTGTTCACCTACGTAGCGCTCAAGGCCAAGACCCAGGGACTCTTTCGCAACTACTACTACGTGAAAAGCTTCAGATACAGAGAAAGGAGGGAGGTTAGAGACCCTGTGGAGTTCAGATACACCTTCACCACACTTAAAATTGCCCTCAACTTCATCGCAGAACTGAAGCCCGACCGACTAAACCTGCAGCCCGGAGAGTACTTCTCTGCCCCCCTAGCTACTGCAGCCACCCAGACCGACCCCCTGCCCCCTCCCCCTGCTGCCCTGTACTCAGGCTCCCTAGAGGTGCAGTACTTGCAGGCGCACCACAGTCAACTGGGGGAGCTGTTGGGGGACTTTTGCAGGTTGAGGGACTGCTACCTGCAGAAAACAGGCCGTGTAGTGCTAATATAGCGCTAATTCTCTTCACTAAGGTGAACTATACCGAGAAAGACCTAATCTAAGCTATCGACCCTACCAAAAACTCCGTCCAACTCGCCCAATAGGAGTGAAAGAACGGATTCTTGAAGCGAAGCCTAAGACTGCCCTCAATTGCTTGATAGGGCGCATACAGGTACCTGTACCTATGTCTGTTGAGCACCTCATTGGCAGTGAGTGCGTGGGAAATGCTGTAAGTCAGGAGGAATAAGTACCCGCCCAGGTACCACAAAGTGGCTAAATCCAGCAGAACTGTGGCTTGGAAGAGCAGGGGGGCCTCTAGAGTCTTGAGAACTAGCACGGAGCTGTACCCTGTGATGGTGCTTTCGGTCACGGAGGCGTGTAAATAGCCCCAGGACAGCCAGGCGTGGAGCAGGACTAGTCCCTGGGCTGCGCTGAGCCAGAGGACGTATCTGCCTCGGTTCCCTGCTCCGATACACAGACCCAGCCCTGCGCAGTGCAGGTCTTGCCTGGGCACACAGCTGTCACAGACACTGCAGTGCTTGGACCGCTGGGGCCGCAGACAGTGGCAGGTCAGACAGAACTGCTCACTGCGAGGAATATCGCCAAAGCGGCCTTCTTCGAACATTTCGGCGACTTGGGTGACTGCGGAGGAGGAAAGGGAGTCACTTTGGGGAGGGATTCGGCCCGGACTGGAGCAAATAAGCAGTAAGTAGAGGACTGGGGAGACTGTTGACAGGACGAAAAAGGCCATAGAGCACAGTAAGTAGTCCCCAGTGTTGGTTGCAATCAGACTATAGTAAGTCCACACCATTGCCAGCCAGTACAGTCCAATTGCCAGTGCAAAGTGCCTTTCCAGGACGCTGGGCCCGTCCTCCTGCCTGAGTGCCTTCAGCGCAGCGTCGCTATGGTATATCTGTGCAAGCTCCACCGGAGTGCGTTTGTCATTATCCAGTGCTTTCACATCGCTTCCTTGGTGCAGTAGGAACTTAACTGCTGGGTATGCATTTGCCATGGCTGCTTTGTGCAGGGGAGTCATTCCCGCACTGTCCTTTTCCTCTAGGGACACATTCATTGCCTTGAGAAGCCTGAGGAACTGCACATCGTTCCCGAAAGCAGCCCAATGCGCCAGTCCGCACCCTTTCGCATCCTTACGCCCTGCATCCGCCCCTCGACTCTGCAGCACTAAATACGCATTCATCTGTCTACTCTGCGCCGCCAGCAGCACAGGTGTCATTCTATCACTCTGCTCAGCGTCTATGTCAGCCCCTCGGTCGAGGAACACCTTCATGAGTTGCAGGTTGCCTCGAGCTGCAGCGAACATTAGGGGAGTTTGGTCGGTGGCAGAGCGGATGTCGACGGGACAGCCGGCTGTGTCGAGGAGCTTGGTGACGAGGGCTTGCTCGTTCCTCCAGACGGCTAGGTGCATTAGGGTGAAGCCGCTGCTGTCTTTGAAGTCGATTTCCAACTTGCCGCTCAGGATTTCTTTCGTCCAGAGGTCGAAGACGCCTCTCGAGGCCTCCTCTCTGATCTTTTCAAGCAGCTGCTCCCTGGACATCTCCGGAGTCGCCGGGTTCATCGCCTTCCTCACCAATTCCGCCTGGTCCGGGCTCAACTCCGCAAGTATCTTATCCACTCCCTCCGCACTGACAGGTCGGCCGGTCATTCCCTGGTACCAGTCCACCATGTTCTATAGCAACAGCATCTTAGAGCTGACTACCGTCCAAATCCATCTCCAGCCTTCCCAGTTCTTCCTTATACATTCTGATTTTCTCCTCCAGGCGCGACGCGTTTTGCCGTAGGAACTCGATTTGCTGCTCCTTGGCGATAGTCTGGTCGGCTGTTGCAGTCAGTGTGCTTTGAGAAACTGGCTTTGCGCTGCCTGAGAGACGCTCTTCTTCCTTGCGCTCTGCGGCTGCCTTGCGTCGCTGCTTCTTTTCCCAGCGCTTGCGGCAGGCGAGGGGGGAGTGCTGGGGCATGTGGGCGGCTACTTCTTCCCAATCGTAGTCATACGTCTTGGCCAGCTTCTTGAGTTTGCGGTCCTCGTCCACGTTCCAAGTGTGCTTTTCCAGGCTCGTTTCCGACGCTGCTTCGCTGAGTGTTCCCGAAGTGTCTATTGGCAGGACGGAATCGTCAGGCGGCAGGTCAGAAATAGCCCTGCGGAGTCTGTCTAGGACGTCGTAGTCTCTGGGCAAAGTGCGCTTGCCTTGCCAGTACTGGGCTGCGAGATCCAGAGCAGGGAACCAACTCATTTCCTTTTCAACGAGTGGCTGAAAGTCCAAATATGCCCACGCTTTACCCAGATTCCCTATGCTCTCCCAGGCAATTCCTACCCTCTCTCATTTGACTCTACCGCTAACATCCATTAGAACAGTTTCTATCTCCCTTTATATATGGGCAAAAAGAGCAAATTGAAGCGTAGATCCGCTCCAATTGAAGAAGCAGAAGACTCCGACGCTATGCTGGCGATGCTAATAGAGGAAGAGGAGGCCGCAGACTCCCCCTCTCACAGGAACTTCTTCCAAGACCTGGCGGAAAACAGCGGAAACGAGGGGGAAGAGGAAAAGAGCGACTTGGCACTGGGATATAGCTGGGAAAACCCTCGGAAAAGGCCTATTTCCGAGGGTTTGGACTCCTTGGAAGTCTATCGGATGGCATCGGAGCCTTTAGTTGACTCAACAAAAGACCAGTTGAGGCAGAAAGTCGCTTGCTATCAGTCTGTTTTGGAGGAGAAAAGCAGCAAGTTGAAGGCTGCTTTGCAAGAAAAAGACTTACTGATGGAGAAAAGTCGGAAAATGGACGCGATACAGACTAAACTGGTCAATGCACTGGTAAAAGTGGACGAATTGGAGGAGAAATTGAGCCGAAAGAAGGAGAAATATCGGGGAAAGCTAGAAGAAGTGGAGAGATTTATAAAAGAAAGAGACCAATTGAAGAAGGCAGAGCTGTTTTCCCAGCATTACCAAAATGAATTAAGAGGGAAAATGGCCCAAATCGACCCGCTATTCAAGCAAAATAAAGACCTAGTGGAGGCTAATGCTCGTTTGAGACAGGAGTTGGAGAGTATGCGTACAGTGGTGCAGACCACTCAAGCCAGCAGGGACAAAGCAGTGGAGGCCATTCAAGCCAAACTGTCAGCCACAAATAAGGCGCTTTCGGCAGTTACAATGGAGAAAAGTGCAGAATTGGCGGCGGCTGGTCGAGAAGTCAATACTTTGAAGCAGTCCCTGAAGTCCGCCAAAGAGCACGAAGCCGCGTTAACGCAGCGACTGGGCCTCTACCAAGTCCTCACCTACGACCATGTCTCCCTGGAGGACTGCCAGCAGCTGCTCTCGTCCCACCTCGAAGCGGCCTCCAGTATTCAAAGGACAATCCAGCGGAAGTCAGAGTCAGCGAAGTGTGTGGTGTGTTTGGTGGGCGAGCGGAAAGTGCTGCTGCTGCCCTGTGCTCACCTGATGCTGTGCGGGGAGTGTGCGGAGAAGCTGACGTTTTGCCCCATTTGCAGGGCGGTAATAGCGACGAAGGTGAAGGTACAAAACTAGTAAGCGACTAATTGCTACAAATAGCTGCCACAGAGCGAACTTCCCCAAGACCCCGAGAACTAGCCAAATTTCCAGCTAATATATCTCTGTATGGAGGCTGCGGACTATGTGGTCAGGCTGCAAGCGCTGGAAAGCCGCCTGCAGAGCGATTTGGCGCTGCGGAGACGCACAGGAAGGGTTGTTTACTACTCCTCTGTCCTTGGCGCGGGACTGTATGGACTGCTTTTGCTGGGGTTTCGCCTGAGGATGTCGATTCCCAAGGCGATTTTGTACCTTTATACAGTAAATCCGGTGGCGGAGTGGACAGGGGCGCAAGCACTACGCTACAACCTGGATTTCCTGCTAAAGGAAGAGTAGGAACTCAGGGCCAATAGGCCTATTTCCAGCAGAGCAGGGATTTCCCCAATCTAACGAGTGTTATCTACGCCCCTAGCGGTTTGGCGCTGGTTTCCTTGAGCCACTCAGAGTGCTCCTCGAACGGGTTGGGCAGGAAGACGGTGGGCTTCCAGAAGTCCGGAGTGAGGTACTTGTAGCTCTGCGCAATGGCGTCATAGGTGGCTTGTATGAAGTTGCCCATAGTCTTGGTGTTGCCTGCAGTGCAGGTGTAGCAGTCACTGATGCCAGCGAACACAATCAGCTTCTTGGTAGCAGGGGGCGCCACAATGCCAGTGCCGCGGGGCGCAGGCATGAGCCGCACTCTGATGGAGCCGCTCTTCCCTGTGACAGTCATGGCAATAGTGTGCGGCAGGCCGATTTTGTTGCCCCAGTAGCCTCTGCGAACTGGCACCATCGCCATCTTCGCAACCAACTGCGCGCCCTTGATGGCTCCCTGCACTTCCTTGGCCACCTTCGTGCCCAGACCCAAGTGTCCGTTCATGTCGCCAATGGCCACGAAGACCTTGAAGCGGGTCCGCTGGCCTGCCCTGGTCTGCTTCTGCACAGGGGTGACTTTCATCACGTCTTCCTTCAAGTCCTTCAGGAAGTAGTCGATGATTTCCGGCTCCTTGATGGGGATGGAGTGCAGGTAGATAGACTCGAGCTTGGGAATTTTGCCCGACTTGACCAGTCTCCCCAGCTTTGTCAGAGGCACCCATTCTTTTTCCTCGCGAGGACCGTCGCGTCGGGGGCCGCGAGGACCACCACGACGATCTCCGCCTTCAGGACGAGGGCCGCCGAAGCCGCGAGCGCGAGGAGGTTGGGCTGCGCTGGGGGTGGCCATTTGCTAATTATGCAATCCTGACCTCTCGTATGGCGGAAAGGCACTTCCGAGGACTGGGCGGGCAGGGTGCTCGGAGGGGTAGGAAAGGCAGAGATAGGTGGGGGAAGGGCTCTGGAATCGTGAGGAAAGCGATGGATTTAGACATATCCAGCAGAGAAAGTCCCAATTATCGATAGAAGTAAAGACTGGAAATACGCACTCCTCCGCACTCATTTCCCCTAATTCGCCCCTGTCCATAGCCCAATAACCCTTCGTTCAAACTTATAATGGACTCTGCCAGTCCCTACGACATTCTCGGCATCCCTCCGACCGCCACTCCCAAAGAGATCAAAAAGGCCTTCAAGTACCTCCCACCCAGGTCCCAAGCCCTCCTTTGCCACCCAGACAAGGCGAAAACCGATGATTCTGGCGAGGCTTTCCGCAGACTACGAGCCGCCTATGACCTGCTTCTGGACGAGGAAACGAGAAGTCGGTATGCAGAGCAGTGGGAACGGAAGCAAAGCAGGGATCAGACTAGTTCTGAGACAGTGAGACGGTTTCGAGAGGATTTGCTAGCAAAAGAGGCGAAATACCGAGCTGATAAAGCTGCGAAAGTGGACCAAACCCTACACAAAGTCCCTAGGAAAAGGAGGAAATCGCCTGAGTCCAGTCCTACCCGTGTCCAGCCCTCTGTCCTGGACCAAGGCAACGTGATATCTGTGCACTGGAGCCTTTCCAGCCACATGTACACCAAAACCATGCTTCTGGACCTGTTTTCCACCCTCGGCCCGGTGCTGGACGTAGTTGGCAACAGGGAGAAGTCGGGCGCTTTCGTGATATTTGCGAGTGGAGATTCAGCTGTAAGAAGTTATTAGGACTGCTGCGAGGCGCAGGAACTGGGCGGAATTCACTGTGCGAACTGCTACAAGGAGGGAGGCTGAGGAGTGCAGAGACCCCTCGGAAACTCCGTCAATTCCTGCAGAAAGCACAGTAATTGACCACTTGCAGCGACTGAGAGCCCGGCTGAAGGCTGCAAATAGCTCTAATCAGTAGAAAAACATCCAATTCCTTTCCTAGTAGTCCAAAGTTCACAGCTTTAGAGACATATAGGAGGCAAACTATCATAGTGCAAGTCTCAGCGCCCTAGATTAAATGTGGCGCATATGTTGTAATGAAACTTGGTCTGGTTGGGCTGGGATTAGCGCTGGCTGCAGCCTCTCTGAGCGCGGATTTCGTGCATAACGAGTTCCAAGCCTTCACGCAGCAGTATGACCGAGTTTACTCTCGGCAGGAGTTCCCTGTCCGCTACCAAATCTTCAGAGAGAACCTGGAGAAGATAATCCAGCACAATCAGGAAGGACATAGCTACACGCTGGGCATCAACGAGTTCGCAGACTGGACCTTCGAAGAGTTCACAGCCAAGCGACTGATGGCTCCACAGAACTGCAGCGCTACTGGAGGTGCCAATTTGCGACTTCCCGACCCATACCTGCCGGAATTCGTCAATTGGACTGCTAGAGGAGTGGTTCAGGAGGTGAAGAATCAGATGCATTGTGGAGATTGCTGGGCGTTTTCGACTATTGGGACGCTGGAAGCGCACTGGGCGCTGTATACGCATCAGCCGCCGCTGAACTTGAGTGAGCAGCAATTGGTGGACTGCGCTGGGAACTTCAACAACTTTGGGTGTAACGGCGGACTTCCCTCCCAAGCCTTCGAGTATATCCACTACGCAGGGGGCGTGACCTCCGAGGAGGAATACCCCTACACCGCCCTTGACGGCACCTGCCGCACTGACCTCCCTCTCTACGCCTCCGTACCCTTCGGCAGTGCCAACATCACCTACCAAGACGAAGACGAACTAGCAGCCGCTGTCGCCTACATAGGCCCAGTGTCCATAGCTTTCCAAGTCCTGCCCGACTTCATGCACTACAGCGGAGGTGTCTACAACAATGTGACCTGCTCCAATTCGCCTGCTAATGTCAATCACGCAGTTGTGGCAGTGGGCTATGACGCTTCCAACCCGGACAGTCAGTACTGGATTGTGAAGAACAGCTGGGGGGCGGCCTGGGGACTGCAAGGGTACTTCTGGATTCAGAAGGGGAGTAACAGGTGTGGACTGGCGGACTGCGCCTCCTTCCCTCTCCTAGGCTAAGCATAGGCCTAGCAGCCCCAATTGTAGGGAGAAACACACCAATTCTGCCTTTGTTCGGACTAACTCAGTGGGAAAGGTGCATACCGAGTCCTACGCCCTTAGTCCCAATGTGCGGATTAATGTAGAATTAGCATGGCCCAGCACAGACTTATCTACCAGTTCCAAAACTCCGACAAGTCAGTGGAAATCCACGAAAAGCCCGACCCTCTCGGCAAAACCATCGTCACCAAAGCCACCACTTTCCTCTCTGCAGACTCTCGCAATGATTTACACGCCCTCACTGGACTACTCCAGTTCCTGTCCACTATCACTCACCCCAATCTGTGCAAAATCGAGTCCTACCAGCAGACCAGTACAGCGCAGGGACCTGCTGTGGAGGTGTTCATGGAGCCTGCGGTGCTAAGCGCCCAGCAGTACCTGAGTACAGCGGAGAGCACTGTGTGGAACTTAGAAACTGACCTAGTGCCGCAGTTGGATGGACTGATTGAGGTGCTGGCCTTTGCGCAGAAGCAGGGCAGAGGCCATTGTCGCCTGTCGCTGGACCATTTGCTGATTACGCAGGACTATGGGCTGAAGCTGATTGGCTTTCCGCCGGTCACTAGAGGCAGAGAAATCGCTCACTCCCAAGCTTTAGACGCTATGTACTTGAGTCCTATGCGCAGTGAGATACAGCAGCAAGGGCGAATTCCACATGGCTACAATGAATACAAAGCAGATGTGTACTCTTTGGGCATTTGCATCATCATGATAGCGTTCACAGGCAAGGATAGGCATGCAGCGGCCCTTCGCAACCGCAAAATCGCCAGTTTGATGGACCCGCTGCTGGAATTTAAGGGACTTCATGCACGTTTGACGCAAATGATGCAATTGGAGGACAGCCGAAGGCCTGACTTCGTCCAATTGGAATCCTTCTGCAAGCGACAAGCAGTCCCAAGCGTCCCCGCCCCTGTGCAGACCTCCAAGCCCAGTCTCCCCTTCGCTCCTCGACTCTGCCCCACCTGCCAAGCGCCTTTAGCAGGCCTCAGCTGTCCCAAGTGCACGCCCAGCACCCCAAAGCGCACTCCCTTCTTTACTCCCGCCAGGGACGATCCTGACATCCTCTCAGACGGCGCTACCGTCTGCAAGAACTGCAGACAGCCCTTTGTGCAGAGGTACAATTCCAACCACGAGTCCTTTGAAAGGCAATTCACCGACTTCTGCTCAGAAGCCTGTGTGATGGAGAAGGCTTTGAAGGACTCGCAGGAGGAGCAGGAGGGGCAGTAGCAGACTATAAGAGTGGCGGACATAGCCGCTAGGACTTAGTCTAGTGTACTCTCCGCGACCCAGGGCAGCGGCCCAGCGGCCTGCTGCTGTCCAAGCTGCGGTAGCATATAGTGTACGGGAGCGAGGCAGATTTCCTGCCGCCGCGGGGAGTCGAGGACTCCTGGGGTTCTATCCAGCAAATCTGTCAGACGTAGGACACCCGTCTCCTCTTTCTCAGGCGCTACCTCTTGGTAGTGGATCCGGTGTAGAATGTAGAGGTGGTGCTTAAGGTTCTGTTTGGCGGTGAACCGCTTGTTACAGGCGCTGCATATGAACTTCTTCTTGCAGAGGTGGACGGATTCCACGTGTCTGCGGAGATTGGCTGAAGAACTCAAGGCCTGTCCACAACCTTCATGGCGGCAAACGAAAGCGAGAATGCTGGGAAACAGCTGGGCCAGACTTTTTCGACGATTATCACCACTGGTTTTCATTTTTTGTAACGAGGCTGGGGAGGAAGATAAAACCTGGAAGACCACTGGACTCTTAACTATGGAAATTAGCAGAAAGAGTCGATTTCGATGGGAAATACGAGATTTGGCTTCTCAGAAATAAGTCGGAAGCAGACAATTTCAAGACTATGACTAGGTCAAAAGTGAGAATAGGATGTCTATATGCAGGCAAAAACCTGCAAAGTCTTTGGAAAGGAGGGACCAGGGTCGAAGTTTAGCAGGAAGACTTCCATTTTGCCAGCATCTGGAAATACCTTCTTATACAGCGAAGCAAGGGACTCGTTGGGAGTGGATCGAGAAACTGCGAGGAGTTGAGCGGATATCGAGGGAAATGGCCGAATTTGTTTAGATAATATGGGTAAAATCTGCTAAAAACAGCAGATCACAAAGTAAATTGGACTAAATACATGTTAATATAGAGCAAATATGTGCAAGTTTGCCTTTCTATGGCATCAGGTGGGAGTTGCGCCTATCTATAGTCCCTCCAATACCACTCTAGTATGGAGCTAGCAATAAAAAGCCTTGTAACATGCTCGGACTCTCCAGAACTCACGTCCACTGCAAAGTGGCGGCGGACGACCCCGGCCTGACAGGCTGCATTGAGCTCGCAGACCGGGAAACCAACAGTCTGCTAGGTGCTTGCTACACAGTGAAGAAGGACAGGTATGAACAGGTCAAGTTCCACTTCGATAGCATCCTGCCGGCGGACAGTTCTCAGTATGACTTGTTTCAGGCAGTGGGGAAGAAAGCGGTGAAGCGGTTTGTGCAGGGAATCACAGTGGCTGTAGTGACTTACGGCCAAGCAGGAGTGGGCAAGACTTTTAGTCTGTTTGGGAATGCAGTGGCGAGAGGCAATCCGGGCCTGGTGCAGCAGTCCCTGGAAGAGATCTACACTCGCTTGCTGCGGGACAAGGAACAGATCGGGAAGGTCAGTCTGTCCGCTCTCAGCATTTACCAGGACAAAGTCACAGATCTGCTCAACCCCAAGCGCACTGTCAAGGGCGACCATGTGAGTCTGAACTCCGCTACGAGTGTGGACTTGCAGGGAGTCAGTCACGCTATGGGCGTGCTCGCTGAGTAACTCCTAGGCAGAGTCATCAGTCCTGCGGCGCACCCCAAGGTCTTCGGCAAGCCTAGCAGAGGCCACTATATCCTCGTGCTAACCCTGAACAAGCACGGAAACCCCGCCCAAATGACCGCGGCCGCCCGGCAGTTAGCCCGCAGTCACCTCTTTATCGTCGATTTACCCGGCTTTGAAAGGGTCAAAAAGTCCGGAGTGACGGGAATCTACCTCGAAGAGGCCAAAAACATCAACCACTCCCTATTCGTCTTCAGCCAATGTCTCCACTCCGAACGCGGCCGGCGGCCCTACCGCGACAGCCTCCTCACCCTAGTGCTCCACCCTCTCTTCAGTACTGCCCACTCAGAACACTCCAGCGAAATCAACCTGCTCACCCTCATTTCCGGCAAAGAAGAAGATATCGAAGAGACTGTCAGCACTTTGACTTTCGCCCAAAACTCTATGAACTTGAGGACTGGGGGGGAAGCCTTGCCTCAGAGACCCAAGGAAGAAGCGGCCTATTTGAGGAACTTGGTGGAGGAGCGAGAAAGGCAAATCACTGATAAGGACGCGAAAGTGCTTTTGAAAAACGCGGAAAATGAGGAGTTGAGGCATCAAATTGAGCAGCTGACGGATGCAGTAAGAAGGCTAAGGGAGAAAAACGAGAAATTGAAGGGGAGTTTGGGACAAACCACGAAATCCTTGAAGCGGGCGGAAGAGGAAAAGGACGATTTGAGCAAAAGCCACCGATTTACCCTGGAACGCAAGCTGAAGAACGAAGCAGAGTCTTTAGAGCGGCAGAAAGACATGGAAATGACTGAATTCCGCATTCGGACGGCCACAGAGGTCAGTCAAGCCTTCGCTTCCAAGGTGCAGAAAATGACTGCTGAGCACGAGTCCACAGTGACCAAGCTGATGGAAGCTCTGATGGAAAAGCAGAAGCAGGAGCAGAAGCTGATAGCGCTGGTGCACAGGGAGCAAGACGAAAGCAGGCGCTTGCAAGCAGAACTCGGGCACTTCCGCACTGGGAAAAGGGCGGAAAGTGTGGCTTTGACAGGGAATTCCAGAGGTCCTTCGCCGACGGCTAGGTCTGAGGAGTCGTTTCGAAGGGAAATTCGGCCGCTGGAGCTGCCGGAGACGAGGGAAGGGGCTGAAGAGGTGAAAGGGGTCGCTCCAGCCTCAGAAAACCGCTTTTCCTCAGAAAGCGCAGACATTTCTCCCAAAGCCCTGGGCTCCCCGCAGACTTTCTCCAGTGCCTCTCATATCGCCTCCAATCGCGAAGACTTGGAGTCCTTCCGAGAGAGTCCGCCCTCCAGTGTCGCTGAATCTTCAGTGGATTCGCTGCTACCACAGGGCCAAAGCCTGCTTTCCACCCTCAAATTCGCTCTCCAGCACATGCAAGTGAGAGTCACGATCACCAAACTAGACCGCAAGGCTCGTGTAAAGACGAGGGAGATATGGCTGGAGGACTCACAGCCTTTCCTGTCCAGCAAAGTAGCGAATAGTGGCCTGTGGGGGCAGTTGCTAGGCGCTGTGACTGTGGCTTGGAGTACTACTTCTCGGCTGAAGAGGAAAAAGAAGCTCCGATTCCAACTAAATGAAATGGCGGAAGTGGGCATGGGCCAGACTTCACCAGGCTTCGCAAGAAACGGCACCTTGCAGGACCGGGGCCACCTCTCCCTGTGGGTGAAATACCGGCAAAACCTCTATTTCGAGGTAATGTTCGCAGACCGAATGACACTAGCGCTGTGGGCCGCCGCTCTTCAACTCGCCCATGTGGCTATAAACGCCCCTAATCCGCCCCTCACCACCTGGCAGACTCAGTTATTTCTATTACAGCAGGAATGCGGTCTGCCTAAGTAGCTACTTAGTCCTTGCTGCCAGCGCCTCTGCGAACTCCCTCATAGTGACTTGTCCGTCCTTGTCTCTGTCGAGACTGGCAAGTAGGGCCGTTAGCTCGGACTCCCCAGTGCCTACACTGTGGTATTCCAGGAAATCGCGCAGGTTGGAGAGGGAGAGGTGAGAGGTGTGGTGCAAGTCGATAGATTTGAACATATCTAATACGGAGAAGCTGGGAAGTCGCGCCAAAGCCTGTCTGTGCCCTTCTAGTCGTCTTTCTGTAGTGATTAGGAGCTGAAACAGGTCTGTAAGGTAGTCGCTAGTAGGCGGCTTTATCGGCCTACGAGCGGAGTTCCCATACCTCCCAACACTGAAGGGCAAAATCATATCACAGAAGTCGCTGAAGCACAGTTTCTTCCCCGAAGTCGCATACTCCCCTATCAACAAAGCTGCATCTCCCGCGCCTACTTCCACCGCCAAAGACCGCAAGCCTTCCTCTATATCCCACACTGATAGGTGGCCTTTGTCGTAAGGATCAAAGAGGTGGTAAGTGTCTTCCAGGCTGAAGTTAGGGTCCAGGGCGAGTTGCCGTCTAGTGGCTTCGGCTTGGCGAAGGAAGGCCAGTTTGTCTTGGAAATAGGCTAGAAGCAGTCCTAGGTGAGGGGAGGGAAGGGTGTAGAGGTTGGGAGTAGGGAGTGAACTGCGGATAGATCTGGTAGCAGTGTCTTTTGACTGGGATAAAGGCAAGGAACTGCTCTCGCTTCTATAGAACTGAGGCGATTTTGCCTGCTGACAATAGGCGAAAGGCGCTGCAAACTCCTCAAAACTCAGTTGTTCATCCCCATTCCAGTCCAGTCTCCTGAACACCGCATCCAAAGTCTCTTCCTCACACCAGTTCCCCAGGCCCAGAACAGCTTCTCGTAGGGAATTCCTCGTAATTACCCCCCTCACAGCCACTGTTTCAAACGCAGTCCTGAGGTCGAAGTCCCGAAAGGCCACTATTTCCCTGATAGCAGCGATTAACTGCCGGTGATAGGTGAGTTCCAGGGCTATGAGTTGGGTAAGAGTAGCTTCGGTTTCCTCAGTGAACAGGCCTGCGGAGCGGCTTAAAGCCAGGCTGCGCAGTGCGGGACTAGTCGCAGGCAGTGTCATTTGCTCGAAATCTGCACAGGACAGGCAGCCGTCTCGGTCACAGTCGTACTGCTGGATGACCAGGTGCGCCTCCTGCTCAGTGGCATACACGTCCAAAGAGTCCAGGAAGTCCAGGAAGTCTCTGGGACTGAGTGGCCGAGGCGGGGAAAGGCGGGGGAAGGCGGAAGCAGGAGTGAAGGTGGGCAGGAGACTGAGGACTTGTCGGAGACTTTCGACCCTTTGTTCTGCCTGTCCAAGGCTGAGAAGCAGCCTTGCTACCAGTTGCCCCTGCATTTATACCCCTCGACTCATCACTTTCAATAGCTACCCTGAACAAATCACTATTAGGGAGACTAGACGTGTACGTTCTCTTCCGCCAAAGCCGCCTGCTTAGTCCTCACCTTAAACACCGTTTTCCCCGCTCGTATCACCATCCCATGCTGCACCAACACCTCCTGGTCCGCATACAGCCTGTCTAGTTCCTACCAAGTCCCATTCGCACTGCGCTTGCTGCCATCTCCATCTGTCATCATCCAGCCCGACAGAGGACTATGAGTCAGGAAGCAGTGATTGATCGACAGCTTCAAATCTTCAATTGGCAGTGCACAAGTCTTCATCCTGCCGATGGAAACAGGCTGTTGGGACTGACGGAAGGTGCACTCCTGCTCAGCCAAAGGCCCTTCATAGAACTGCAAAGTCAGAGAGGAGCCGGAAGCCTGTTCTTGTATCATCACTCGGGCATGTGAATCCCCAAAGTGCACAATATCCCCAGTCGACACCGCCTGATTATCCTCGATTTTGATAAAAGTCCCATTCCCGTCTCCCAGGTCTTTCAGGTAATAGGCCCGTTTCTGCACATTAAACTCTATAGCGCAGTGCATTTCCCCCACATCCTCGTCCCTGTCCAGCACTACATCACACACTCGCTTGTCACTCCCAATCATCATCTTCCCGTCCGCTTCTCTAGTGGATTCCTTCACTCCTGCAGGTGTCAATTGAAAGGTCTTCCCGACTTGGCCGTTCGGACTGTCCTTGACTTCCAATATCAGCTTGAGGACAGCGGCGAAGGACTCTTGTTCGAGACTGGAGCTGGAAAGGCTCTTTTTATGGGCGGAATCGGTGAGATAGAAGTGGGGATTGGCTCGCTTGTCGCGAGGGTTGAAAGTGTCAGGGTCCTTGTAGAAGCAGCACTGGGTAGGGAGTACGAGGAAGTAGTGTCGTATACTCTTCATATTAGTGCTAGAGCAGAGAGAACAGGCTAAGAAAAGCCCAGATATGGGCTGAACTGGTACTTGTGCAAGGGAAATTGAGGGGAAGTGGAGTGCTGGAGTACTCACCACATGCACATGTGACGTCAGTAGTTCCCTTTCTTACTCGCTAAGTTGGCCTTTTCCTCTCCTTCACCCTGCTACGTACTTTGTCCAGCTCCCTATGCCCACTCCTCACTTCCCTCTAGTCCTTACTGCAATTTCCGTCAAAAGTCAACTGGTGGTGGAGAGATAATATGAAGACTCTTCTGCTGGTCTCAGGGCTGAGCCTCATACTGGCCCAGATGATGTATCGGTGCGCGCCGAGTAGTTTACAGTGGAAAAGCGACCTGGGCTGCATCAAGCTCGACCCCATTTCCACTGATACAAGTCTCCTCTATGACATTCGCCTCTGCTCGGACAATGTGAACACCTACTGTCCCGCGTCGAATCTTCCAGATAACCAGGGAGAAGAGATACTGTGCACCACACCGCCTGGCAAGACAGAGGTCCAGGACGCGGCTAATGCATACCCTGGGGACCCCTGCACGACAGACACTCAGTGTCTTTCTGGAACATGCACGGGAGGGTATTGCGGAGGAACTGCTGCTGGCTCACAGTGCGAGGAAGACACTGATTGCAACCCTGGGTACTACTGTGACGTGACCACTACGAAGACGTGCACTGCACTACTGGAGCCAGGAGTTGCGTGTGATAGAGATGTAATGTGCCAGATGAATAATGGCTGTAATGCCGGTATTTGCACACCATACTTCTCAGTTGCTGAGACAGACACAGTGACGGACTGCGGAAACACTGGATATCCCAACTTCCCGATCGGCAATAGCGCAGGCATCCAGTACTCCGTCTTCTGTGCAAGTGGAGTGTGCAACACTGATGGGAAAACCTGCTCAGCTGCACTCATCTCCTCAGATACCCTGCCTCAGCAATGCACTCAAGGAGGCCAGACGAACTGCCCTACCAAAAGCAGCTCAGGAGTCACTGGGGCTACCGCCTGTCAGAACGGCAAGAACTCTGGTGGGAATGATTACTGTGCGGCTGAGGTAGGAGACCAGCCGTATCTGGACTTCTTGGCTTGGTTTACAGGCACTTATATACCACTAGTGGAAAAAAATGCTGGGATTTGCCATACACTGCATAGACATTTGGAGCTTGTGTGTCTCAATATGTTGGGCGGCACGTATCTGCAGAACCAATGGACCATCTTCTCAACTAAGGCCAGGAACTTCGGTGAATACGTCATGTCAGACGTGTGCACGCAGCAAGTAATCGAGCCAGAAGTGTTCACTCCCACCCAAAGCAACCTGTTTTGCGACACCAGCTTCTCTTGCGCCACTAACACCACCAGTTTCGTCTCTGACCAGAGCTGTATCCAGCAAGCCGCATCCACCAAAGCCTTCGTAATTCGTCCCTGCACCGACTTCTCCCTGTCCTACTGCCCTAATGTGCACTACTACCACCAGCAAGACACCGAGGTACAGTGCTATGCGCCTGCTGCTGCCTCTGCACCCGCCACTGGCAGATACCCGGGAGACCTCTGTAGCATCAATGTGCAGTGCCTATCTAACATTTGCACTAAAGGACAGTGTCAAGGCGTCATAGAGAACTCTCTCTGCGATGTGGACTCTGACTGCGACGTTGGATTTTACTGCGATATTGGGAATCCAAATAAATGTCAAGCGCTGCTAGCTGTAGGGACGACTTGCACTTCGTCACAGCAATGTGTGATGAATGCAGGGTGCAACTTTGCAGGGGGAGCAACTGGCACTTGTGTGGCGTACTACTCAGTAGAAAACCCTAACCTCGTTTCTGACTGTGGGCTGAAGACTTTCCTAACAGGCGGCAGCAGTATCCTGCAAGGCAACAGCTACCTGGTCTCCTACAGTGCACTCTGCCAATCTGGAACTTGTGAGCTGACAGGACAGGGAGCGAACGTGGGAAACTGCGTGGGCTCCTACAAACAGACCTCAGCCCTGCCCACCACCTGCAACTTCATGAAGACGGACTGTCCGAGCAGCAACGGAGCAGGCGAAGGGACTTCCAACACTCCCTGTGGCTGTGGACGGACGAGTGGCTTACGCTACTGTGCTTTAGACCTGGGTGATCAGCCTTTCGTAGATCTGATGCTGTGGTCGAAGTCGTTCATTGGCAACACTACCAAATGCCATACACTTCGCCGTGGACTGGACCCTATGTGCATGCAGATTAACGACCTGGGCGGCATGTTCACGACTATGCAGTTCAACGAGAAGTTCTACCTAGCCACTCACTACCAAATCCTGGCTGATACGGTGAACTGCATTCAACAAGTCTACTTGCCGCAGTACTGGGCCGCCAAGCAGTACAACGCCAACTACTCCTCCAACCAGAACCCGCCCGAGTACGACTCCGCCCTCTACGGCTTCGCTGCTAGCGCGCTCTACCTAGTCCTTAGCTAACTCCCTCTTCCCGACCTGCTGACCAGTCTCGGCCTGGCCCAGTACCTGCCCCGCCTTGCAGAAGTGGGCCTCACCTCCCTGCAGCAGCTCCTCACTGTCTCAGAAACTGACCTGGAAGCACTGCTGTGTTCCTATGGACTGCTCAGAGGACACGCTATGAAGATAAGAGCGGCTGTGCAGGGCATTAGGAACGCTCCGACGCCTGCTAGTGACCCCTTGGTGGTGGAGACGGAGAGAATTGTGGGGAGGCTGAGGGAAATTGACGGACTGAACATGCTGCTGAATAGGTCGAAGGAGCGGATAATGGCGGTGGATACTGAAGGAATTCGCAAGACTTTGGACGTCATTGAGATCCTGCAGGCAGACATCAGGGCTGAAATGGACGATAGCAAGCGAGTCCAAAGCTCTCCGCAATTAGCCTAACTCCCTTACCATAGCTTCCTACAATGCACACAAGCAGGACTAATCACTTCTTCTCAGTTGCCTCCAGGCTAACTCCCATAATAATGGCCACGCAGGAAGAAACCAGTCTCCTAAACTCCATCGACTTCTCAGCTATCGAAGAGATGGACCCCAGTCTAGCAGACGGACACCGGATACTGTATGACCGCGAGGTACCTTTTGAATTGAGGATCCAAGACCCTTCCGCGGGTCCGCAGGAAGTGGGCACGCTGGAAAGCATCAGAGTGAAGGTGATGCTGCTAGGGGAGGACAGCAACCCGCAGCACTTGAAACTTGAACTCACCAGTGAGAACGACTTGTTCTTCCACTACCTGCATACGGTGGATGAGTCTTCGTTTCGGCTGATGCAGGATGCTCAGAAGCTGATGGTGGAGTTCGCAGAGTACCCCACTATCCTGGTGCGCATGCTGAACTCCTGCATCAAAGAGCCGCACACCTTCCTAGCTGTGTTCATCATGCGTCGTGACGGCCAAGCCCGGCTCGACTTCATCCAAAACATCGAGTACAAGTTCATAGAACTGCTTTCCTGCGACTTCCAAGCGGCCACTGAGGAACTGGTGCGCCAGCAAATCACCTACCGCTACACTGCCGCCAAGCACAAACTGGCACTGCTCCAGGCCAGACTGCAGGACTTGCACGCTTTGGTCAAGGTGAAGAACCCGTCCCTACTGCTGCAGATGCAGAAGGCGAAGAGAAGCAGTGGGAGGCAGATAGCATAACTAGACGTAGTTAAAGCGAGTGGATGAGGGCGGCCAGGGAGCGGAGTTCAGAGAGGTAGGTAGGGGAAAGGCCGTTGAGGCCAGACCGCTGGAGCATTGACTTGGCCTGCCGCAGAGAGTCTATTGTAAGGACACTCGTCAAGTCTTTTTCTTGTCTCGGGGACCCAATCCGGCTCCCCACCTTCCCTGCACTGCTCTCCCACCCTGTAGGCGTCCTGCCACTGCCCGGCCTCCTCTCCACCCCTCCACTCCCCCTCAGTCCCACTCTACTCCCTCCCTTCAAACTCGCATAGAAGGCTTCAAAGTTGTCTCTAGCCTTCGACACCGGTGACTGATGTCTGTAAGTAGTCCCTAGTCTTTCCCTGAGAGGCGAGTAGTGAGGTGCAGAGGAAGGCACAGGGGCTGGGTTCCTCCCTAGGCGGAGAGTGCTTTGCAGGGAGTCTTGCTTTGGCTGGCTGCGGAGATCTCGCCAAGAGTCGGTGTGGACTAAGAAGTCAGTTTGACGTCGAAGCAAGGAGTCGAGGCGAGAATGAGTGCCTGTAGCTCTGGACATATTTAGCAGAGACAGACTATAGCGGCCATGCTTCAACGCTCTCTGCTAACCCAGTGCATTCTCTGTCTAGCACTACGATTAGTCCTCTTAACAGTGTGCATCCCTTGCTATACTGAGTCCCCTTTTCAACAGGCATGTCAAGTCTACTGCCAAAGCCACTCACCCTGCACGAACAAGACTTCTCTGTCGGCGAGTTAGGCACTCAGGCCAAGGTACTAGGCCTGCCTGCTCAAAAGTGCCTGTGTCTTGCCTTTACCTTGGTAGCTATGTCGCTACTCTTCATGCTGGGAGCGGTGGCTGCACAGGACTGGGCTTATTTCGGCACAGGAGTGAGGAAAAGGACTTACGGACTGATGAGATGCAGCGACTGTCCGCCTGGCATAGCAGGGACGAATTGGTACTGTCCACTGGCAATTGAATGCACAGACAAGCCAGAAAGCGTCCTATGTGGCCTATCTGAGGACATGTACAACGCAGGCAATGCCTATTTGGTGGGGCAGTTACCGACTTTCATGCTAGGACTGATGCTACTCGAGCGACTACTGTATGGCTGCATGGGGAAGGACTATGGCTGGGCGTGGGTTGTGTACCTGCTTGGGGGGCTTTACCCTGTGGCTATGGTCGTGTCAGTGGTGCTTTGGTTCGCTTCCAACTCAGCTACATATGAGAATCAATGCGAGGAGAATTACTTGAATGGAGATATTGCAGTGTGCGCGGGCAATGGAGGGCAGGTGGCCATAGTGGCAGCCGTCCTTTCAGTCCTCGCAGGGGCTTTAGCTGTCTTTGTGTTCTACCATCGCCCAGCTCAAATAGTCATTTCCGGCCTGCGAAATCGCCTTTTAATGTGTGGACTAATGGTCCTTATGCTAGTCATTTTGGCTCTTTATGTAGCGGCTCCAGCCCATGAGGAGTGGATAGAAACTGACAGCCATATGGGCGGACTACTGAAAATGAAGCAATGGGGACCCTATTCAAACCTGGGGTACGACTGCATAGCAGAGCCCAGGTGCACGCTAGACGAAGACTTGGGCAGTTGCAAGTCCTTCCGCAGACTCCACCAAGGCAGCATGGTCTTTCTATTCCTTGAAGTAGGGGCTATATACAGTTGGTTACTATGGTTTGAAGCTGCATGTTTCTATATCATTGGAAGAGAGTATGGATTCTCAGTGTGGAACTACGTTACACCCTTATTGTCTGTAGGACTGCACACTATCGGGACAGTGATATGGCTGGTCCACACACAGGCCTTGCTAGAAACCAGCTGCCAACTAAGGCCGGAACACAGCAGTGAGCGCTGGGCAGTCTGTGCGAAGACCGGCCCTATCCTAGCCATCGTGAATACAGGCCTGGGGTGGCTCTGTGTAGCTCTCTACCTGCCGCTTTACTCCCAACGCCACTCCCCAAGTCCACCCTAACACCCTAATATTAACTACCTAGCGAAACTCCGTCACTCCCTGCCTTTGTAGGTATTCTTGCAGGGCTGCGAGGTCTACTTCCCCTAGCGCCACTACTTCACTGCACACCTTCGCCTTTGTCCTTACCACAGCTGGCCCTTCCTTCCCCTTGATGAACTCTCTCAGCCCTGCAGTGGCCAGTTGGTCGGGCTGTCCTAGCAGTGCAAAGAGGAAAGTGCTGCCTATGAAGACTACCCCTTTGCCTGCTGCTTTGAGGGCGCTTGCGTGTTGGGGCAGGTGGCTGAAGTATAGAGTCGGGTTGGGCTGGTCAGAAAGGACGTAATAGACGCTCGATTTCGTATCAGTTAAAATGCATTTCAGTGTTAATTCCAGCAATTTCGTTTCCAACTTCTGCACTTTGCTTTCTGCCTTCTTAAACCCGCTAAAGAACCGCTCCGCCGTCTGCGCCACTTCCTGAATCGGCACATTCCAAGCCTCCACCAGTCCATTCAGCACCTTATCTTCCTCATTTCTCTGCGCTATGGCTCTCTCTCCAGCCACGTAGTGCAGTCGAACCACTCCGTCTGATATTCTGGCTGACTTTGTGAGGCGAATATGGCCAATTTCAGCAGTGCTGTTGCAGTGAGTGCCGCAGCAGGCCTCCACATCCACCCCTTTAATGTCAATGACCCGCAGTTCGGAGCTAGCCACCGCTCCTCCTTGGTAAAGGGAAAAGCCGTATTTCAACTCCGCTTCGGCTTTATTGATAGTGGATTTGTTAATAGGAATACAGCGGTGAATTAGGCGATTTGCCTCGTTTTCTATCTCAACCGCTTCCGAGTGACTGAGAGAGCGGAAGTGAGTAATGTCAATATGAGCGCCTTCAGGGCTTTTCTTCGCACCGTTTTGCCACACATGCGGGCCTAACACCCTGCGACAAGCCGCAAACACAACATGAGTTGCACTGTGGTGTTGCGTCAACTGAGTTCTTCTGAGTGCATCGACTGAGCCTTGCACTTCTGCAGTTTTCCACACTATATCGGGAGATATAGGCCGGCTCAGGGTGTGGACTACCGCTGGGCCTGCCTTTTGCACGTCTACTACTTCGTATTGGCTTCCGCAGATAGTGAGGACGCCAGTGTCGCAAGCCTGGCCGCCGGATTGAGGGTAAAAGGCACTCCTATCGAGCACTACAGCAGTACCATTTCCCACAGACGAGGGCAGAACAGCAGTAATTCGGGCTGAAAAGGTGAGTTGAGGGTCGCTGTATAGACTTAAAGTGGGCGGAAGCTGGGTGTTCGGGTAGGAAAGTGCGGGTGCAGGTGAGATTTGCCGTTCTTGCAGTTCTGCTATAGCGTAGTAGAGGTTCCCAGGCGGCTCCTGCTTGGCTAGATTTGCGATTGCGTCCACGGGAATGCCCCAGGAGGTGACAGCCACGATCCAGTCCTCTAGCTTCAGCCGTCCCCCGCTCTTTTTCAGCAGTTTCTGCAGTTTTGAGCCCATTTCAGCGTCGGTGTTGACCCATCTCTCATACTCCATCTCCACTATGCCTTTGAAGCTGGGGTATGGCGGGAAAGCCCCGTATATGCCCTTTAGGTCCTCTTTGTGTAGTTCAAACAGCTCCAAGAGTCCGGACATGCCCAGTTTCTCCCACCATTGCCGCTGTTTGAGGATGGAAAAGACTCTGCGCAGCAAATTGCGCACGTTTCCGCCCCCGCCTACATTAGCAGGCAGCGACCCGTCCTGAATGACCATAAGTGCAGTTCTTGTATGGTCCAGCACTATATACATGTCTCTCACAGGCGCAATCTTCTGCTTTACCTCAGCTACCGGCATTTGCAGTACTGTGGCTATTTGCGCCCAGGCGTTGTCCAGGCTTTCCGCTTCGTCTACATTCAGCCTGCAGCTTAGAGGTCCGAAGCGACTCCAAAGGTCCGAAGCGTCTGCTAGGTGGAGTCTGGACTTCAGCCAGTGTAGAGCTCCGCTGAAGACGGCTGTATAGGAAGTGGCGCTGCCATTGAGGAGCCAGGGCACTCTTTCGAGCCCGATACCTACATCCACCACTTTCACAGGCAGCTCCTCCCGGCTGCCGTCTCCCTTCGTTTGGTACTGAATAAACACCATATTCCCCACCTCCAGTCCGTCTACGAAGTACTCCACGCAGGGTCCCAAGTTGCCCCCTCCCGCCCACACGTCCTCCACCAGCGTAATCCTCTCCGGCGCAATGCGCAGCTCTTCCAGTAGCCAGCGCAGGTTGAACTCCACACACTCTTCCTTGAAAAACACGTACCTATTGGGGTAGTTGAAGGCCTGGATGCCCAGCATGATGAAGCCGGAGTAGTGTCTGCCTGTGAGTCCGATGTTGTCCAGGTCGTTGAAACGCACACAGAATTGAGGGCATATGAGTGGGTTGGCGGGAGGCTCGAGTTCGCCGGTTACGCAGGAAGGCTGGAAGCAGTAGATCCCTGCGGCCACGTAGTCTACGTCTGTACGCCAGCGGGCTACCACAGGGTAGCGGTTGATGGCTGAACAGGGCACTTTCGCAGTAGTCAGTGAGCGCTTAAACCCTTCCCATGCTTCTGTGTACGTATATGTGTGTTGTCTGGACTGCTTGCCAATGAAGTGATACCTCCCAGTGCACTTCGAGTCTCCACAGGTAGTTTGCATCGGACTTCTGCGCCAGTAGTGCACCCCACAGCCACACTTCGCCCTGTGAAAGCCGAAGTCCTGGAACACCTTGGTCGGGTAGTACACTTCCGGCCTGCTTGCGAACTCAGGCCTGGCTGCTGCCTTTATTTCCTTCGCGGTGAGGACTCTGCGCAGCAGCACTCGCAGCATTTTAGAAATATGAGGAGGGCGCTGCAGCGGGGACTGAGCACTAATCCGCACAGATATCCGTCCTATGACAACTATGCGACTACTCAGGGGAAATGTAAGTCTTTACCTAGTTGTGGCTGGGTCAAGTGTAGTGACGACCATTGCGTTTGGAGTGATTTTATGGAGACTATATGCGAAAGTTACTCCGCAACCAGGGCCTACCGAAGAGCGCAAGTCGAGAATAGTGGAAGTGAGTGAAGAGGACTTGAAACAACTGGCTGCAAGCAGGAATAGCAGTAGTTAGACTACACCCACAGCATGGCTTGGAACAGAGTACTGTTGACTTTGAACACCAGGCCGTTGTAGACTTCGTACTCGTCACTGAGATACACCCAGGTGCCGTTGGTACTGGCTCGCTGGTGGTCCAGGTCTCCGTCCACTAGCACCCAGCCGCTGTTAGCCTCGTACCTCACTGTGAGTTGCACCTTCGATATCAGTCCGTCCTCTATAGGCACCTCACACATGGGGTGTCTGCCCACTCGCACTCGATTTTCCGCCTCTCCGCTACTGAAGTAAAACACCTCGCCAGTGCTCGGCCCTCCGAACAGCTTCAGTCGCAACTTCGGCGTTTCTTCCTCTTTCGACTGCAGCAAATTCACCACCACGAAGGACTCACCTATATGCAGAAGGTTGTTATCGCGGAGATACAACTGCGAGTCCAGCTTCACGAAGGCGCCAAAGCCAGTCCCTAGGTCCTTTATAAAGTAAGCCTCTCGGAAGGGGTCGTACTCAATTTGAAAGTGACGACCACGGTGGCGCTCTGTAAGGTCCGGGTCCGAGGCAGGGATCAACAGGTCATTGAGGATGGGACTGTCCTTGTTGCCTTTCTCTGCTCGCTTACGACAGCCGAAGTAGGTCCTTCCGTCCTTCGCTCCTCGAAAGGAGCTCTCCGCGCCCAAAGCTGTGAGATTGAAGACCTTGCCTTTCGGCAGTACCGTGGAGCTGACGACTCTGAGTCTGAGGTTCTGCGCAGTCCTCCACTTGCCCGCCAGTTTCTTGGTTCTGAGGACTTCGTCTGCCTCAGTGAGTTGAGTGCGGGGGACGCTGGCTTTGATGCGGGAGACTGAGGACTCGTCCTGGTGTAATGCGTAGAGACTGGTTTGGTTGTTGGGCTTCATGTCTACCACTTCAGCTCGAGGGGACTCGTCTGTGTTGACTGCGAAGTCTTCCCCACGTGCAGGGTCGAAGCCCTCAGAGCAGCAGAACTAGGTGCGCGTTACCTTGGTACTGCTGGAACAGCCCATATTAGACCGAGTTGGATAGCGGCAAACTGCCTACAGTTCCCAATTGACACAGAGGCTGTTGTTGGCACACAGGAAGCTAAGTTAAAGACACTTACAGTACAGAGAAGTCTGTGATGCGAGTGACGTGGTCTAGTGCAGCCATGAACTTCTGCCAGGGCAGTTCTTGGGGCGGCGGGGTGAGCAGGCGCTTCTTGGGGTCCTGGACAAAGGTTTTGGGAGCGGACGTGCTTTGGGTCCTGCGACTCATGTCACTCAGGCTTTGCTGCAAACTGCCTTTGTCCAGTTTAAACTGTTTGGACAGTTGCTGCACTCTGGAAATTCGGGTAGTCACTATAGGCGAGGGAGAGCGAAAGCTACAGCGCTTGGCAGGCTCAGGACGAGTCGCTACCACTACTGAGGTGTTAGCAGCCTCTCGCATCATTTGCTTACTGGAAAAGCTGCCGCGCTTCAAATCCACTTTCACAGGAGGCGCCGGACACAGCAACCTGTTGCTAGGAGCGAGCGGCCGCACTCGTTGGTTGCTGTCGGTTAGGAGCGAGGGGAAGCAGGGAGTCTCAGCAGCCAACACAGCAGCTCGGCCGAAGTAGGGGGAAACAGGACGATTCTCTTGCAGCAAAGGCAGAAGGGAATACTGACTAGCCTCAGGTCGCTTGCGAATAAAGACGGCACAGCGTCCCTGGAGTGGGGGCAGTGGCGGCAGCGGGGCTAGATAGCGCACAGTGTCTTCCTTGATTTTGACGTGCACTCGCCTAGCTGCCTAACGCTCACGGTTGGCCTTCATATCTATCAAATGGCTGACTAAAGGACTACTTCCGTACTTTCATCTTCCGCAGCATACAGGATTTTCTGAATCAGCTGCACCAGGGCGTCAGCTTGGTCGGGGAACGCTTGCACTGCCACCTCAATGTCACGCAGCTTGCTGAAGTAGAAGTCCCGCTCCTTCTCCAGTGCATCTGCTGTGACTCGCAGTTCCTCCAGTTCTAAGTTCGGCTTGGCCTCCTGGACTGTCTCAGGCCGCGTCTTGGTGGGAGTGTTCTTTTCCGAAAGGACTGGTGTGCGTCGAGGAGGTTTTTTCGCTCGCATATCCTCCGTTCCTCTCCTATGCTCAGCAGAGTCATAGCTCCCTGAGAAGTTGAGCTCGTGGAAGTGCTTGATCCACTGCAAGAACTCCAGGTTGTCTTGGTACTTCCCCTTGATCAGCCGCTCCACCTCTACTCGCTTCTGCACTCCCGCCTTCATGAACGCGCTTTGTAGGAGCTTGTAGTTAGCTACGTACTCGTAGTCGTACTTGGCCTTCCAGTTCACTTTGTGCATTGGAATTGAGCCTGGGAAGCAGGAGTCCACAATTTGGCAATAGGCAGCTCCAGTACAGAGATGTTCGATCTTCTGGACATTGAGTTTGAGGAAAGAATTGACCCAGGTCAGGAGTTCAGTGCGCGGCACGAAGTAGGCTGCGTCCATGACGCCTATGTGGTCTGCAGATTGCATTTGAAATTTTACCGAACTGCCATCTTAACGGTTCAACGGCATATGCCGGCCCAAGCACCTCTTGTCCTTATAGCGACCTTTCCCGGCGCACTATGAAACTTACTCTCTGTGAAAGGAAATAGTCTCCTCAACTAGCAATTCGGCCAGTGATACTACAGTGTTATAGTTAAGCAAAGTCTGACAGAGTGCATTCTCGATTTTAATTGGGCCGACTGTTCAGCAACTTTCCCTACTACAAAATGGGTAAAAGGCTTGATTGAGACTGTGGCATTGCTGAAAGACTGAGGCTGCAGACCTATTCTACAGGTTTCTATGAGAGTTAAGTCCAATATTAATCTCCTTTTAGGGAGTTAACGTAGTAATGCGCAGAGCTCGCTGCAAGCAAGACACCTACATGCGTCTACTAGGCAGTCCTCTTCTAGGTCTCTCCCGAGCAAACAGCACGCGAGCCCTCCTCTCCCCTTCGCCTATTCACGTACGTCACAGAAGCGACAACTTCCTCAGGTTCGGCTCCCCTGCTGAAACTCTAGTGCATGTCCCAATGCACGTCGCCAGACTCAACGATAGAGCTAGCACCGACCTGACTAAGCAGTGCTACCAGCTAGAGGAGCTGCTGCATAGTCAGCAACTGCCTGTAGGCAAGGCAAGTCACTTGGAAAGTCGGAAGCGAGAAATGTTGAACACAATAAAGTCAGTGGTGGTGCCTATTAACAGCTTTGAACAAGTGGCTAGAAGCCGATTGGCTTTCTGTATAACGCCGACGGAGGTGGCGGATTCGGAGAGAATTCGTGTGGATATCATGCGAAGAGTCAGATCGGAGGTGCGAGTGGGCGAACGAGAGGAGTTGGGAGAGGGCGCTTCCAAGTCCAAGGAGAACTTCCGGCAGTGCACTGAGCGAATAAAGGGCTTTTCCAGCTCTCAACTGGAAGAAGCCCGCTCCCACACCTCCTTCCCCGCCTGTTCCAACCCCCTAGCTCCCTCCTTCTTCGACGCTGTCAAGGCCAGCAGTCACTCCCAAGTTCGTCTGCTGCTTTCTCAGGACCTCTCCCTTGTCCACACTACTGACTCGGTGGGACAGACTGCGCTGCACTGGGCTGCAAAGAGGAATGACGTGCCTATGGCTCGCGTACTGAAAGCAGCTGGAGCGGACCTCAACGCTATGGACATGACGCTGCGGACGCCACTGTATATCGCAGCAAGGAAGGACTGGAGCGCAATGGTGGGGTTTCTGATGGAGGCGGGAGCTGACAGAAGCCTAACCTCTTTGAGCGGGTCTTCCCCCTTAGACGTGGTGAAACTGGGCAGTGTCTCTTGGAGCTTGATAAAGCGGAGAAGCAACAATGTTGCAGTTTCCGTCTTCCTCGGAGCCATGCAGCACAAGACCAAACGGCCTACTCTGCCCTCTTCCCTCTTCCGAGCCTTCTAACGCCAGTGCACTAGGCTTCTAAATGGATTGGAAGCTATGCGCAATCTACCTGGCAAACCTCCTCTGCTGCTTGATCTACGACATCATAGCGCCCTTCTACCCTATCGAAGCACAGACAAAGGGAGTCTCCAACTTCCAAATCGGCATAGTGTTCACCTCCATGCCTTTGACGACTTGCTTAGTTTCGCCACTGATTGGACTGAGTCTGAAGGTGCTGGGCAGGCGGGCGACCTTCACGGGAGGCACAGCAGTGATGGGGCTGGCTATGCTGTGCATGGCGGCTGCAGACCTGCTGCCCACCCCAGGCTTCTTCGGAGTAAGTTGCCTAGCCAGAGCACTGGCAGGAGTAGGCAGCGCCTGCGTCTTCACAGTCTGTACGCTCCACACAGCCTACGCCTACATCGCCAGCGACTACCCAGTGCGCATGAACGAAGTCATAGCCTTCAACGAGGTGTTTTCCGGAGTCGGGCTGATGGTCGGGCCTTTAGTAGGCGCTGGGTTCTACACACTGGCAGGGTACCGAGGCATGTTCTATTGTCTTGCACTGGTGTTCGGCCTGGGAGCCTGGGCTGTGCTGGGCCTGCTAGGCACTGATAAGGACTACTACGTGGCAAGTGAGGGCAGCAACACTCTGCTTAAGATGGCAGGTAAGAAGGAAATCCTGATCAACTGTCTGCCGTTGGTCTACTCCATGGCTGCCATTGGCTTCTGTGACACTGTGATAGCGCCTCATTTGCAAGGGTTCGGACTCACTCAGGTGGAAATAGGCTTTCTGTGGGCGCTTTCTGACACTGGCTATGCGCTTTTCAGCTGTTTCCTAGCGAAGTCTTTGGACTGGTTCAACCTCAAGCGGGTGAACCTCACAGGTCTGGTGCTGGCCTTCGTGTCCTACTGGCTGCTGGGACCCTGGGAAGCACTGTTCCCCGCCACTCCCCTGCTCACGATGGTGGGACTCACACTTATCTCTGTGTCGGTGGCTCTGCACTACGTAGCCGCCCTCCCCAACCTCGTGCAAGTCGCAACCAGGGACTTAGGCCTGGCTAAGGACGATATATTGATCGACTCCCTGTCAGGCATTGTATCCAGTGCGAACTCCCTAGGTGAAGTGATCGGGCCGCTAGCAGCAGGCTGGCTAGTGGACGAAGTGGGCGTTTCCTCGGCCGGGGGAGCACAGGGTGTAGCGGGAGTGGCAGTCACCGCTGTCTATTTGCTCTATTACTTCTGTGGGAAGCACAGGCCTGCGGCCGGAGTCGTGGAAATGACTGAGATAGTTAGTGGACTGGCAGTCGAAAGCACACAGGAATAGTAGTAGCATGGTGAAGGACGAAAACCCTCTACTAACTCCCGAGTAGTAGGTCAAATCCAGCTATAGCGAGCTTTCTAGCGAACATCTTTCGGTCTTTTTCGTTATGTTGACTATTGGCTTCATGCTCACCGGCGAAGGTCTCTTTTAGCGCAGGGCAAATTTGGTGCAAACTCGATTTGCCAAGAAATGCTAACTAGGAGTCGTGATAAGTCCACTAACAGAACTGACCAATCAGATCAAAACACTGTCCTCGCAGTTATGAATTGTTTAGAGGCTAAATAGGTGGAAGTCACTTCTAACTCGCCCCACTCTAATATACACAGTTCTGCTTACACTCTAGGCTTAGCACTAATTCTCAACTCATAGACAACCATGTAAAGAAGTCCAGAGTGATGACTGAAAGCAACAATTCAGGGATCTTTAGGGTCGAAAGATTGGCGTCCCATTGCAGTTCCCAGAATTTCGACTCAATTTGTTTCCTAGCATTTCCATTCGGTCTGGAAGTCTCATTTGTGGTAAAGAAATGGATCACGAGACAGCGCAGAACCCATTTATCCTCAAGTTCCTCAGTTTTGCCTGGCAACCACGCAGAGACCCCATAGACGAATTACCCGCCTCTGTCAAAGACCCGCTCCAGCCCAAGACCGGAAGTCTCCGCCGGCCCAAGAACAACTGCGAAGACCTGAAAAACTCCTCGAAAAGCCTTTCTAAAGTAGACTGATTGGGGATCTTGTCTTCTTGTACTTAGCTTCTCGTCACTACGGAGAGACACCTTTTTCGCATACTGTCACTTCGGCATCCTGCGTGGCCACATGTGCCAAAGGTACCGCTATCTCTTCTTGCCTGTATCTGCTTCCTTAAAGGGGCAGTGTGCAGCCTAGTCGGTATGCTATGTAGAACTTACCCACTATTTATCTGTGCTAAAAACTTAGCTTCCGCGGAGTCTTTCCATGACAATACAGGGGATTTCAAAGGTAGCCAAGCTTGCAGCTGACTTCGATTATTGATCTAACCTGTGCATCTAGTTTTGCATGGACAGGTCTCTAACCTCCTCCACTCTGCCGGCGCTCACACCTTCGTACAAATCCCGCCCCAAGAGCCACAGTCAGTCCTTCGACGTCTCTGACATCTCTACCAGGCCTCCTGGCGCAGCCTTCACCTTCCGTCTCCTCTCCCAGGTTCGTCAGGTCTTCCACCGCTCTCAGAAGATCAGTCCCGAACTAGCAGCCCAAGTGGTCAACCAATACCTCCTCCCTCTGTTCCAAGTGGATGCAAGGAAGAGGACAGATGGAAAGCGGGCGCTGTCTTTCAATGCGAAGAAAGGCAGAAACAGGTCTATGGACGGGGGAAACAGTGAGGGACTAGAAGCGCTTCCAGGGACTGTGCTGGGGGAGTTCAAGTTGAGTGCGCTGCTCGGCGTGGAGCTGGAAAGGACGAAAAGCGAGATGAATGCTGTGAAAGCGAAGACGAAGGAAGCAGAGCAAGCCAAGGTAAGTCTGCATAGTGAACTGAGTCGAGAGCGACAAGCAAAGAATCAACTCGAGGCAGATGTCCAACTCCTGCGTTTTCAACTTCTCACCTATGAGCGAATCTCTCAGCAGGCAGAGGCCAAACTTACCCTCACAGTAAGCCAACTGGACCAGTACAAGGACCTGTACACCCTTAGCGAAGCCGAGCGCACACGCATTGCCTCACTTCTTCACGAAGAAAAGTGGCGAAATGATATCCGCTTCCTTCGCTCTCGTGTTAGCCCTTAACTCCGCACACAAGCTAAGCAACAGAGCAGTGGAGTTGGAAAACGGGTACTCACTGCTGCAAATGGAAAACGAAATCGTTGGCGAAAAGCTGAAAGGTATGCATCTAGCCATCCAGTCTATCGCAACGCGGAAGTTCCTGGAGGAGAAGTTGATGGAAGAACTGGTCCATATGAGCACTGATCTCTACTCCCTGGGGAAACTGCAGGCGGAAACAGCATCCAGTCTCACTCTCTGCACCACTGAAAAGGACCGGGCGCATGAAGACGCTCTTGCGATGATGGCTAACTACCACGAGGTGCGCGCGGATAGGGACAAAATTGCAGGGCAGGCGAAGGACCGAATTGTGGCTTTGAAGAACGAACTGGACCACTCGATAGAGGAACTGGAGCGACTGCGGGGCGACTTCAGCAAGCTGGAAAAGAAGTACAAAGACATGGGCGAGGAGCACGACAAACTCCGGCAAAAGCTGAAAGTCATCCGTATGAAGCGAAAGCAGTACGGAGAAGGCGAGGAAATGCTCTGCCGGAAGTGCCAAAAGACCTACCTGGACTCAGAAAACTTCAACTGGTCCTGCAGGACACACACTTCCGAGTACAGCGAAAACATGTGGTGGTGCTGTGGAAGGGGGAAGGATGCACCGGGGTGTCAGGTGTCCAAGCATGAAAGTAAGGAAGACGAGGACAACGAGCCTAGAGACCAGGAGGAAAACGAGAGAAGACTGGTTTCCTCTATTCGCTGTTCGGTGAGTGATAGGTAGAGCTGCAAAGCGCTGGGACATCGGGCTTTGGAGTGTCCGAAGGACCCCAACATACGGTCTACATTCGATACTGGAGAGGAGCTCAAGCGAGTGGCGGACATACGCCAGCGCAAGAAGCACGAAAGCGGCTTCGAAGCCAGTCAAACTCTAGCCAACGTCTTCAAGTCCAAGTTGGGAGATGAGGACTTTGAGCTGAACTACGGGTCCTCACTGAGTGTTTCCTTCAATAGCGATGATGAGAGGGAATCGAAACCGCTTCTCAGCTGTAACTTCGACGAAATTGCGGAATTGAAAGACGAAATCGGCAGATTTGAAAGCGAAAAGAACTTGCTGCAAATTGCCCAATTTTCCTCGAAAGAGGCTGATAAGGAGCAGCAAATTCTAGTCAATGTCTTGCCACCCAAGCGAACTGAAGGACGGAAGCTGACTCTAAAGCAGAGAATGCAGTTAAACAGAGAATAAACTCACTTGACATGTTTGCGCTTGACTAGCACCTTGGTAGGTCGCATGCTACGCAGAAAGCTGGGCGCGTACTCACGCTTGGGTCTGGGGCTTTCCAGGCGCTTGGGGGGCGCAGGTCTGTCGGTGGGACATTTTTGTGCTAAGGACTGCGGAAGTCGCTGGAAAGTGCGCTGGGTCCAGACGCCCGAGGCCAAATTGCACTTTGCAGACTTCAGTCGAGCGATGCTTTCCCTCGTTTCGTCTCTGCGGGTTTCGTAGTCTCTGAGGTCTGTTTCCAGATCTGGGATAAGGATTTGTTGGATTTGCCGGTTTTCCCCCTCTATGCCAGACAGCACCTGTCTCGCCCGTTCCACCTGCTCCCGCAAGTCTCCATTATCCTGCAGAAACGCACTCAGACGCATGATCAAGTCGCTGGCTCGAGGGTCTCGCCCTCCCTCCGCAGCTTGCAGTTGGCTGTGCACTGCGAGCAATTTGCGCTCGTAAGAGGACACAGTGCAGTTCACAGTGCTCAGTTCCCCTCGCAGACGGTCAGCCTCTGCCTGTAGTAGACTTTGCTGGCGTTCGTCTTCGAGAGTAAAGAGCCTTGGACTGCCTTCTGATTCAGAGGCTGGGACTGGCGACAGACTCTGCTCGCGATACAGTTCGTCCAACTCCCGGTCTCTTACCCGTACCAAGGCGGCGAACTCCCTGAGCTTGGTCTCCAAGTGCTCCAATTGCAGTTTATACGAGGTTTCGGGCTCAGGCGAGCCCTGCCTGTCGTCCGCTCGAGGCAGAAAGGAAGTCCTGGACTCACTTTCCTCCAAGTCTCTCAAGATCCCTTCCAGTGACCTAGCCATATATGGATCTAGGAAAGGCTGCAGGAGGAATTTCTTTTCTTCTGCTTGGGCTGGGGCACACTCACAGGCACAGGCGGAGGGCGGTCTGGACGGGGCACGGCCCTAGCTGCTGCTTCTGGCTTGGATTTAGGCCTGGGCGGAGGCCTGCTGTTGGGCTGCGACGCCAGATTCATCTCCGTCTGCATTTTCCGAGCGAGTTCCAAGTCTTCCGTCTCCTGCTTAGCCCTCAAGTCAGCCTCCTGGATCCTATTGATCTCTGCCATAGTGGCCTGCTCAGACGTCTGGTCGTCCAGTTTCACTTCCTCGAAGTCACTGTTGCAGTACATTGTGTCTCCCGACACTTCGTTCAGTTTCTCCCATACAATCTTGCTTTGCTCCTTGAAGCCTTCGTCTGTCGCCAGGAGAAACACGCAGCCTTGGTACTGCCTAGCGCTTACCTTCACCAGCGTACTGAAGTGGTTGTTTCGGAAGAAAACCGCGACTGCGCGCTCTTCCAACTCTGCATGCAGCTGCACCAGGCCTTCGTAGGTTAGTTGGCTGGCACTGTCCTGCAGAAAGTGCTCGATGGCTGCTCCTGTGCTGAGCTGCAGCTCCGACCCTCCTGTTTCCTTGGCTTCCTGGAACCTGATCATGCTTTCTTGCAACTGGTTGTACCCTTTCCCCTCCAAAGCCAGCGCAATTTCCCCGCTGGCGATCCAGCCGTGCACTAACGGCAGGTTCATCAAATCGAATATCTCCAGCTCCTGAGTATACTCGAAGTCCCTGACACTGCTTAGTCCTCACTGAGAAAACTTCACATTCACATCCAGGCCGAAGTGCAGTTTGGGCAGCAAACTAATCACATCATCCACCTTTTTCTTGTCATTTTCGTCACTAGTTCTCAGCGTTTTGCCGGTCGTTCTGAAGATGTAGTCAGCGATGAGGTTGGTGAGGTCGGAGTGGGAGATGCCGCCCAGGTCACTGTGCAGTACGAGGGAGCCTTTGAGGATAAGCGCGTTGGCGATGGCGAGCAGGGGACAGGGGCCGTTGCGGGACTGCAGGATGATAGAGAGGGACTCGCGGAAGTAGCGGATGTGCTTGAGCTTGTATGACTCTTCCATATGGTATTAGACTTTCTCTTGGAAGTGACTGGTGCTAGTCTATAGAAGCTGTTGCTTGTGAAGAGCACTGACGCTGCCTGTCAGTCGTTATTCCGATCAATCTATTGCAATAAACTGTAGAAATCAAGCTGTTCTGCCACTCAGTCTGAGAGAGTACGTTAGCACTAATCGGAATTGCTGATGTTCAGGACTGCTAGTTCTATAATCTTCCTGGCCTTTGCTATTCTCATGGTCTCAGACATTAGCCTAAACCCTGTTTCACTTACATTCAGCGACTGATTCCCGGGTCACAACACTTGCTGTACTTTACTTCGCACATCGTAATACAATCCCACTGATAGATAATTACTCATCTTCCTAGGTTTCGTTAAGTTTCTGGCGGATCTCGCTTGGCTCTCCTTCCCGCCAGTCTGAAGAAGTCAGCAAGAGCGTCCTTTCCAGAGCCTCAACTTAAGGCTGTCTTCGGAAACTTTCTTGATACTAAGTCGTGTGAGAAGTCTATCAGTGGCCACATTTGGAAGTGATGACCCAGAACTTCTGACTGTAGCATGCTTGCTACGTACCTCTGCATATTGCTACTGCTGCCTCAATATCGATGACATCTCACTTCTCCACGTGTTCCTTATTGCCAGGAACAGCTCTATCACGATCCTGCTGTTTACTCCCTCGTTATGAAATCCCTATCATAAATTCGTTAAATATTTGATTTCTAATTGTATTAATAATTGGTTTGT
>Ga0247837_1001879_pt1 | contig 41859 bp, 34 predicted proteins | sample LaCtaG_2_FD_187115 | JGI IMG/M metagenome (GOLD analysis project Ga0247837, IMG submission 187115) | Freshwater microbial communities from meromictic Lake La Cruz, Castile-La Mancha, Spain - LaCruzMarch2015_14.5m | ecosystem: Environmental > Aquatic > Freshwater > Lake | place: Spain: Castile-La...
GCAATTCGCAAATGGCCGTAATGCGACTTTTCTGCCTCTAACTTACGTGCAATACGGCTACTGGAGTGTGCAACTCGCAGGGATTCAAGTGGACTCCACAGATATAAAACTGTCTACGAACTGGGCGATAGTGGACACTGGGACTAGTATGATTTTAGCCCCTAGTCCGGACTACCGAGCCCTGGATTCAGTCTTCATGGAGACTGGGAACTGCGACAATTCCTATGGAATTTTGCTGTGCGACTGCACCAATACCAAAATAAGCAGCTACCCAAATATCAACTTCAACCTCTCCGGCACTGTTTTCGAGCTCCCCAGCGAACTCTACATGTACGAAATCGTCGAAGGCTCGACCCGGATTTGCTGGGTGCTCATCACTGAATCAGGAACATCCTTCTGGCTGCTCGGAGATGTGTTTCTGCGCGGGTATTACAGCATCTACGATATGGACAACATGAGACTGGGACTAGCGAGGACCTTTGAGCTGAAGTCGCATTGGAACAGCTGGGTAGTGGCAGCTGTGGTAGTGGGTGTGTTAGTGGTGGCGGCTACGGTGTTCTATGGGGTGTACTTGTGTTTACGTAAGAAGAAAGAAACTGTCTCAGCTGACTACCACCCCGCTCCGTAATAACCTAAAAATCACTCTCGTTTTACGCTTTCCTAATACTCTGAAACTGCTCTTTGCTATATCCATGCAGGAAAGGGATTCAGCAGTTTCTTCCCTACGTATTCAGCGGGTCTGCAGTGAGCAGTGTTTTCACTAGTTGTTGCTCTTCGGAAAGTTCGCTAAAGTGACTGCCTGGCTGCAGCATCGTCTTGAATTGTGGGGGATTCAGCATGAAACTGGTCATTTTTTCCACTGAAGAGCTTCATTTTCTCCTGGAAAGCGTCCCAAGAAGTAGAATAAGTAGTGCTGCTTGGAGATTCGTACAGAAGAGTTCTGCGGAAGAGTTTAACTAGTGTAGCTAGTTGCTGGAGTATGTACGGTGCGTAGTTGACGGTGAGTTTGGTAGTTGGGGGTCCGCATAGAAGGTCGTGTGTCCAGAGCATGGAATCACATCGCAAGGAATGCCAGATAGAATAGACTCGGAGCTTTCTGAGGATGGGAGCAAAGTTGTCTGAGAGAGTGGGAGTCGTACCGTAAGCGAACTTGGTACTGATCCGTCACAGGCTGCATCTTCCAGTGAGATAATATTCACTGAACCTGTGGTCGAAAATGACCGTCAGCCTGACCGTGATCTCAGCTGTCTCCGAACTCAGCGGCTCAAGAAACACTCAGAAAGTGACGGTAGCGGGAAAATGTCATGAATTGGTGGCCTTGGACTCTTTGATGGGAATTGGGGGTGGTGCTGGACGAGACCTTGCATCGACCATTTGGACAGGCATGGGCCACGGGCCGGATAAGGTTCAGGTTTGGAAGGACCAGGAGGGGGCATCCCACAAGCAATCCTCGTGAGAAGAGAGGTGGGAATTAGACCTACCTGTGACCCGGCAGAGCCTGATGACCTGGGCCCGACCATTTTAGTAGTTCAGACCCAGTGTAAGGGTCACTTGCAGACTTGGCGAATTTATACAAAGGCAGGGAATCAGGTAGAAACACTCCTACATAGCTGAATCTCTTAGTAGGATGTTCAGACTGGTGGGAGGAAGTCGCTTCGCGGAGGCTATTTGTGTCTTGGCGTCTGTCACTGTGGATGGAGCCAACACTCACTGCTGCATTGTCTCCCTGTATACCCAGAAGTCGAAGTGATAGAGGCTCCATTTCCAGTGATGTTGTCAAATAATTGAGAGTACTCAACAGTCATCCTCTGAGAATCGCTAAGCTTCACAGTCTCCTAGCGTAGTCCCACAGTGGCTCCGGTTCATCCATTAGCCGGAATAATATGAAGGCCCTAGTCCTTCTGCTGCCCGTAGTCCTCGGCTACCTGACTATGCCTCTGCGCAAGCACCACTCCCTCTCCGACCTGCCCTTCCCCCGCAACACCCACCCTGGGCTCTTCCTTCAGTCCTCCTCAGTCACCCTGTCCAACTTCATGAATGTACGCTTTAGTGCAGATGCAGTACTACGGGCTGCTGCAGATCGGCACTCCTCCCCAAGACTTCGAAATGCTCTTTGACACTGGATCATCATGGATGTGGGTAGCGGATAAGACATGCACATCCTGCAGTTCAAACCACACCTTTGACTCGACTCTCTCGTCCACCTACATCAATGAGACGAAGCATCGAGAGCTGCAGTATGGCAAAGGCTACTGCGCAGGCTTTATCAGTACAGACGACGTACTCATTGGAGATCCACCCCTGAAGGCCGCAGGACAACCCTTCATACTCGTTAACGAGTCTGCAGACAACGAAGGGTTCAAAGCGGACGGGATAATGGTAACTCCTACACAGGGTCTGGGGTTCAAATCGCTTTCAGACGACTACGCAACTGTGATGGACACTTTATTAGCCACAGGAGTGATTTCGCAGAGAGTGTTTTCAGTCTTTTTGACTGATAACGGATTCGACGCTTCAGTGGCTACTAAGGATGGGTCGACTCTCACAATCGGCGGTTACGACACTGAGCAATTCGCAAATGGCCGTAATGCGACTTTTCTGCCTCTAACTTACGTGCAATACGGCTACTGGAGTGTGCAACTCGCAGGGATTCAAGTGGACTCCACAGATATAAAACTGTCTACGAACTGGGCGGTAGTGGACACTGGGACTAGTATGATTATAGCCCCTAGTGAGGACTACAAGGCCCTGGATTCAGTCTTCATGGAGACTGGGAACTGCGACAACTCCTTTGGGTTTTTGCTGTGCGACTGCACCAATACCAACAAAAGCAGCTACCCAACTCTCAACTTCAACCTCTCCGGCACTGTTTTCGAGCTCCCCAGCGAACTCTACATGTACGAAATCGTCGATGACTCTACCCGGATTTGCTGGGTGCTCATCACTGAATCAGGAATGCCCTTCTGGCTGCTCGGAGATGTGTTTCTGCGCGGGTATTACAGCATCTACGATATGGACAACATGAGACTGGGACTGGCGAGGACCTTTGAGCCGAAGTCGCATTGGAACAGGTGGGTAGTGGCAGCTGTGATAGTGGGCGTGTTAGTAGTGGCGGCTGCGGTGTTCTATGGGGTGTACTTGTGTTTACGCAAGAAGAAAGAAACTGCCTCTCCTACCTACCACCCCGCTCCTTAATAGCCTAGAAATCACCCTCGTTCTACCCATTCGAAGTACTCTGAAGCAGCTCTTTGCTCTATCCTACAGGTTGCAGCACAGGAACAGCGGACCTCTCTGATGAAGTCTAAACTGAGACTTTGGTATATGTATCCATGAAGTACTGATTTACATACAATGTGTCTGCAACGTTTCCCAAGTGATTTGGCAGTTTTCTTCCCTGCGTATTCAACGGGTCTGCAGTAGCAGCGTTTTCACTAGTTGTTGCTGAAAGGTCGTTTAAGCAGTTGCCTGACTGCGGCATTGTCTTAGTTCGCTGAGGATTTAGCACGAAACTGGACAATTGCATCATTTAGGTGTTTCATTTGCGTGTGGAAGGGGATTCAATGTGGGGTTCACTACCAGTTTTAGCAGTATTATAGAGTGGCAGAGATTGTGAAACTCAGGCCAGTGAAACTCAGGCCAGTGCAAGGAAGGCAGGTCGCTGAGCCTATTTCCGCCTCGGCGTCTAGCGCTGTGAAGCTTGTGTCAGTATTCGTTCCAGATTGTCTCCGATCATTTCCAGGCGTCGAAGCGAATAGTCTCAATTTCAAGCAAAATACTAATGTAATTGACCGTATCGCCTGAAAATCGCTACATCTCTCAGCCTACTCTAAGTGACTCCTATTAGTTTCCCCATAGTGACTCAGTTGCATCCATTACGGAATATATGAAGACCTTACTCCTTCTGCTGCCCGCAGTCCTCAGCTACCTGACTATGCCTCTGCGCAAGTACCACTCACTCTCCGACCTGCCCTTCCCCAGCAACACCCACCCTGGTGTCTTCCTGCAGTCCTCCTCAATTCTGCTTTCCAACTACTTCAATGTATCCTCTACTTCAGATGCAGTGCTATGGAAAGCTGCAAGTCGGCACTCCGCCTCAAGACTTTGAAGTGCTTTTTGACATTGGGTCTTCCTGGCTGTGGGTACCTGATAAGACGTGCGAATCCTGCAATTCGAACCACACCTTTAACTCTACTCTCTCTTCCACCTATACCACTGAACAGGTCAATGAACAACTGCAGTATGGCAGGGCGAACTGCTCCGGCTTCATTAGTACCGACGATGTGTCCCTTGGAGATCCACCCTTGAAGGCCGCAGGACAGCCCTTTGTTCTCGTTAATGAGACCGGAGGGACTGGCGGGTTCAAAGCGGACGGGATAATGGTAACTTCTACACAGGGACTGGGGTTTAAGCCCCTTTCAGACGACTATGCGACTGTGATGGACACTTTATTAGCCACAGGAGTGATTTCGCAGAGAGTGTTTTCAGTCTTTTTGGCTCCTAACGAATTCAACGCTTCAGGAGTTACTAAGGATGGGTCAATGCTCACAATCGGCGATTACGACACTGAGCAATTCGCAAATGGCCGGAATGCGACTTTCCTGCCGCTGATTAACGTTGAAAAGGGCGATTGGAGTGTGCAACTGGATGGGATTCAGGTGGACTCCACAGATATACAGCTGTCTACGAACTGGGCGGTGATGGGCACTGGGACTAGTCTGCTCTTAGCGCCTAGTGAGGACTACTACAACCTCGTTTCCTACTTTAAGAAGACTGGACGTTGTGACGATTCGTGGGATTTCCTGCTGTGTGATTGCACCAGTACCAACAAAAGCAGCTATCCAACTCTCAACTTCAACCTCTCCGGCACTGTTTTCGAGCTCCCCAGCGACTTTTACATGTTAGAAATCGGACAAGCCGCTTCCCAAATTTGCTGGGTGCTCATCTCGAACTCCGGACTGCCCTACTGGCTGCTCGGAGATGCATTCCTGCGCGGGTATTACAGCATCTACGATATGGACAACATGAGACTGGGACTAGTGAGGACCTTTGAGCCGAAGTCGCATTGGAACAGGTGGGTAGTGGCAACTGTGGTACTAGGAGTGTTAGTAGTGGCGACTGCTGTGTTCTATGGGGTGTACTTGTGTTTACGCAAGAAGAAAGAAACTGCCTCTCTTGCCTACCAACCCGCTCCTTAATAGCCTAGAACTCGCCCGCAATCTACTAATTTCGCCTATCGCACACTGCCATTTCCTATATCTGTGTAGGAGTTAAGACGGCCATCACCTTCTCATAGACCAAGAAGAACAGTCCACTGGACGGAATCACCCTCACCAAGTGAATGGGCAGGCCTCGGTACAGACCTCTCAGACCGTCATTTCTCAGCGTTTCTTTCAAACAGTGGACTGCGCCTTTGAACAGCTTTTCGCCCTTTTGCGCACCTGCCTGGTCCGCCGTCTTGAAAATGAGTTGGGTGTACTGCTCCTGCTGCAGCTTGACCATGACTGCAAGCATAGGGAAGAGCAGGGAAGTGCTAAGCACCTTGCTAATGCAGCCGGACAGGATAGTCTTCCAATACGCATCAGTGCCTATGAGTTCCTTGCAAGTCTCGTAGGTGTACAGCTGCAGTCCGCCGTTGCTGGAAAGGACCAGGCCAGGGCCTAGCCCAGCCCAGTAGCCCTTGATTCCGTCTACTTTGTATATTTTCCGGATTACTTCAACCGTGGCTTTGCCCCAGGTTAGATTGTCATGCTGCAGCATTAGCCGGGTTTTCAACACTCTCATAGGGTTATTGATCACTCTCGATATCAACGCCGCTTGAAACGCAGCTGAAAGCCGAAATATGTGCAAATGCTTCTGCTTGAATTCTTCACTGTATAGACTTCGCAGCAGGGAGTAGAAGTAGAAGTAGGTCATCCAGCTCAAGTTGCTCAGTAAGTTGACGTGGCAGCCACGGTAGAGTGACCAAAAGCCTCGCTCTGCGATCATGATGCGGAAGACTTCCAGGCTGTTTGCGTACTTGGGGATGTGGTTGTGGCTGAAGCTGTCGGAGACGATCATTCGCACCTTGGCCATTTCCAGAGGGTAGAAGATGATGGAAGAAGCACTGCTGATGAAGCCTGCGATAGCTGAAGAGGAGTGGGAGCTGTTCATTAGCCAAGGCGCTAATATGAGGTGTGAGATGGAGCATATATATTGAAAGCAGGGCAGGGAGGTAAGTAGCAGTTCTGGGGAAGGGCAGTGAAAAGCGGCAAGTGGGGATTTGGGCGAATATCGAAGCGGGCAGAGAAACGCCAATTGCCCAAGTTCTGCTTTCACTAGTGAAGGCTGTAAGGAACTATGCGACAGACTGAGTTATTCAGCTATATCTGTCCTTCATCAACAGTGCAGGACAGCTGCATCTACAAAGCAATCCCCAATGCACCCTCATCTAAAGGAAGCAGCAGGCTAATAGTTAATGGACCTGCCTATCCTCGCCCACAAGGAGGCTATTCTCGCGCTGGTCCGTGCCAACCCCGTAGTCATCATCACAGGCGAACCAGGCACTGGCAAGACCACTCAAATCCCTCAGTATCTCCTGGACTGCAGAGACCTGCCGCGCACTCTGGGCTGCCGCTCTGTGAAGATAGTGGTCACGCAGCCTAGACGAGTCGCAGCTGTGGCGATGGCCAGGCGAGTGGCCTACGAAAGAAAGGCACGCTTGGGACATGAGGTAAGTCCTAGACAGGTGGGGTACGCAATTCGCTTCGAAGACCGAAGTTCTCAAAGGACTCAAATCAAATACGTGACAGACGGAGTGCTGATCCGGGAGTGTCTGCAGGACCCGGATTTGACAAGCTACACAATTGTGATGTTGGATGAAGTGCATGAACGGACATTGGATACAGACGTTTTACTTGCACTGGCTAAGCAGGCAGTGCATCGACGGGCGGAAAACATGCGTCTGATCGTCACTTCCGCAACTTTGAATATTGACCAGTTCGCGAACTATTTCGACAATTGTCCGGTTCTGCAAATCGCTACTCGCGCGTTCAATGTGGAGGTGCTGCACTGCACTTCCAAGGCAGACCGGAGAGTGGAGAACTCGGTGACGGCTGCGATTCGGATACATCTGCATGAAGGCCCGGGAGATGTATTGGTGTTTTTGACCGGGTCTGAAGAGTGCGAAAGAGCCTGCCGACTCTGCCTGGAAAAGCTGAATCAGCTGCTCGATCGAGGAAAGCCAGTTCCCTCCATGGTAATAATGCCGCTCTACGGAGCTATGCCAAGTGAAGAACAAGCCAAAGTGTTCGAACCTGTCCCTCGAGACTGCCGCAAAGTCATCTTTTCAACCAACATAGCGGAAACTTCGCTGACAATTCAGGGAATCTGCTTCGTTATCGACTGCGGCTACGTCAAGCAAAAAATATATAACCCCAAAACCGGTCTCGACGCCCTGCTCGTAGTCCCCATTTCCCGCCAACAGGCCCGCCAGCGAGCAGGCAGAGCCGGCAGAACAGCAGACGGAAAGTGCTATCGACTGTACTCAGACACCTTCGCTGAGCAGCAAATGGAGGAAGCCGCTAAGCCGGAAATCCTGCGAGTGAACCTGAGCAGCACACTGCTGACTCTGAAAGCTATGGGGATACATGACGTGTCCGGCTTCGAATTCATGGACCCGCCTGACTACGAGTCCTCGGTGAGTGTAGGAGTTACATAGGCGCTCAAGCTGCTGTACTACCTAGGCGCTATATATGAAGACGGCAGAATCACACCTCTGGGCAAGGAAATGTCGAGACTGCCTGTGGAGCCTTGCTTTGCGCGCTGCCTGGTGGCTTCTGTGCCACTCGACTGCTCCTCTGATATGCTCACTGTAACTTGCACTCAGCTAGTTGCGATCCTGTCCACTGAAAGCCTTTGGCAGCTAGTGCCCAAATCCGACCCCGAACTAAGCACCCAGGCCATCGAAGCCAGACGGCAGTTTCTCAAGAAAGAAAGTGACCACGTGACCTACACAAGTGTGTACAAGTCCTGGCTGGATAGCAGAGGCAGCGAAGCCTGGTGCTTCGACCACTTCGTGAACGCTCGAGCGTTGCGCCAGTCCAGCGAAGTGCGGAGTCAGCTGAGAGAGGAACTGGACCGACTACGACTCCCCAAGCTGCCGGAAGCCAGACTAGTGGCTGAAAACAATGCTTCGGCTCGCTTGCGGATGGCGCTCTGCATGGGGTTCTACATGAACTCAGCCCGGGCCGTGGCTTACGGCCAGCCAGGGTCGTACTTGGCAGTGCGGGACGGGACTTTGCTGCATCTGGACAAGGACTGCGCTATGAGCCTGCTAGAGTACTACCCCTCCTGGATCCTGTATACCCAGCTCGGAGGCGCCTCTCTACTCCACGGCAGTATGAAGGAAGTCAGCAAAATCAAATCGGAGTGGATAGAAGACCTGGTGCCAAGACTCAAACGGGCAGACGAGGAAATGCTCACTGGAGGCAAGAAGAGACCCAGGACGCCGCCACTACCTGTTGAGCCTGTCGTTGCAGACCCTGCCGTCAAGCTGGCTTCCGCCAGAGACCGCTATTTGCAGCGGAAAGGAGGCGCTTAGGCCTCTGCAGTAGATTTGGTAGATTTCATATTCAGCCAATTTGGACTGCGCAGACTTGACAATTAGCACTGGCAATTAAGGGTTAATTGTATGCTCTAGTTCTAATACCTCATAGTAGGATATCGCTACAACAGTCGAAACTCCCGAAGTGTAAACTGAGTGCAGGGAAGCTAAGGGAAGGAGTTAAGGGCTGCTTTCCAGCTTCTCCTTTAGCTTGAGTGCCAAGTAATGGATTGGGTCGAAAACCGGCTTTTTGACTTCTTCTTCCTCCACTTCGCTTTGCATTTCGGACCCGGTCCAGGACTCCTCTCCATCCTCGTCTTTGCCCTCCGCCTCCATCTTCTTCCTCATTTCCTCCTTCTTCATCTTCCGATACTCGTCTTCCTTGCGCTCCCTCCACTTCTCGAGTTCCTCCGTTTCCTGCAGGTAGATCATCAGCTGCTTACAGCGTACATCTGCTAGAGCGGGCTCGAGAGCCGGGAAAATGCGCTGCTGGAGGTAGCTGGTAACGGTAGGACTTTGGAAGCCTCGGCCAAACACCACTTTTTCCATTATGAGGGAGGGGAAGCAAAGGGGAGGGAAGCTGATGTGTTGGAAATATGCAGGGAAGGGTTAGGGCTAGACTAAAACTTGGGGAGCGGGACTGAATTCTGTAGGAGCTGATGGTAGCGGCGGTTCACTCTGCAGAAACACATAAAAACCACACTTGCAACCAGCACTAACCCCACAAGCACGCCAAAAAGCCCCAAAGCCACCTTCGAATCCATCACTTCCCCCACCTGAGTACACGCCTCAACCCACACCTTGGCCTCCTTTCCCCACCCAGTCATCGTGCAATTCGCCCCTTCCACTAAGTACACATATCTTTGCCCCTTCACACAAGTACTGCGCACTTCCCTCGTCTGCCACTCCTCGCACAGAGGACAGGCTTGCCGACTTCTCCACTGAAATTGGTAACTGCAAGTGTCGGTTTGAGATAACTCAGGGTAACCGTCGTCTTCACGTTTGTCACATATTAGCTGGATTTGGGAGGAATAGGCTCCTTTGGGACAAGTCGACCCTGAGGAGTAGGCAATAGTGAAGCCCAGGCCGTTAGGCTGGATGCTCTCTATGCGAGATCCTAAGTTGACGATTAGATGGGAGGTGTCGGTAGCGCAGGGCTCTGCAGGACTGTGGGAGCCAGTGGTCGTTAGCAGGGATTTATTGAGCAAGGCGAAAGCGTAGCCGAAGGGTAAAGAGTCGAAATGGTGAAAACTGCTCAGAGTCAAAATGCTCGGGTTTAGTATGGACAAATAGAACTCATTCCCGTGGTTGTGTAGCGGACCATAGAAGGAATCCTTACAGAACAGTGCAAATTCCTCTCGAGCACACAGTCCGACCGAATCGCCATTTAATCCTTCTTGAATGCCTGTTAAGTTTTCCAGCAAGTAGACGAAACTCCCATATGTGATGTTCGCAGCTCCTATGCACATTGTCCTATTCGCATTGGATACTGAGTAGACAGGGCAGGCTCTACACCCCTGCAAGTCACCCGGCTTATCAGTATAAGTATCCACAGGGCAAGCGTTACACACTGTATGGTCCTCATTAGCCATATAGCCAGGGGGACAGGGAATGCAGGTATCACTGCCTGAGGCACTGATAGAGTTAGGGGGACAGGGGAAACAGGCAGGAGCGCCGCCCTTCTCAGATCCGTGTATAGAAATCCAGTGGATAGAGCACCACTCCTGACTTGTCCCTGCATGTCGATATGTGAACTGCACTACTCGGACACCTGCTTGCAAGGGAAATGGCTTGGAGTTCGCATGGTATTCATTGCCACTATAGCCAGCGACCATTATGCCGTCCACTGATACTATCAATCTGCTAATAGATTGGGTGTTACTGCCCATAGACCATGAAAACTCGAAATTCCCTTCCAATTCCGTGATATTCACCTCATATGTCAGCACCAAAAAGGCATTACTCATCAGGTTATTTCCCGAAAACAGTCCATTTCCATTAACTATCCACCCTATTGAATCTGTGCAAAATTGCCCAGTAGCCGGGTGACACTCATTAGTGACATTTGCCGGAAGTGGGGAAAAATGGGTAAAGTTAGCGACTTTCCCTGCATAAGTTCCAGCAGGACATAGGGAACATATAGAATCTGCTAAGGTGGAATTAGTAGCTGTGCCCAAAGGACAGGGAAAACACACCGATTCGAGACTAATCGGGGATATATTATATCGGTAGTATCCAGGCTCACAAAGTTCACAGGCCAGACCGATTTCCGGCCCCGGCAATACCACTCCTGAGGACTCGTCACAAACATGAGGCAAATTCCACTCATACAGCTTAGTTCTCAGACCAGAAACGCACCCTGTATACATTTCTCTATAGTCTGCTACCTGACATGCAGGGCGTTCTTTGCAGGAATCCACCCCACTACTGCCAGGCACTGCAAAAGTCCTGTTTGGACATGTATGGCACATTTCAGCGAAATAGTACTCGTTGGATTTGCAGGGGTTGCAGACATCCGAGCCTTGGGGACTGTATCCCTGCACGCAAGGCTTGCAGGTAAGGGAATTGGGGTGAGTTCCGTGGAGTTCGATTAAGCGGATGTGAGCGTTTAGGTCGTTTTTTTCCTCTGTACTGTACTTTTCGTAGGCAAAAGCGAGCTCATTGCTGCCTTTGGAAAGCGGAATTCTGAGTCTTTTCCAGTGGCTATTTGCCACATCGTCATCTTCCAGCCAGACTTCCTCATTCACATAGATGGAAAAGCGACCATTCGGTCCCAGCAGTCCTTTCCTCGATTTCTTCTTATACTCCACAATCAGCGCTCCTTCCTCCTTGACTACATCCGCATAGTAAATCAGCAAGCTTTGCACCCAGGCCAAGCGAGTGGTATTCCCAGAGACCAGGGCTGAGCCGTCCTCCAAAGCCTTCCACCCCGAACAGTCCTCATTCAGCTCCCAGGAGAATAGAACGGACATATAGCAGTACGTGGTAAAGCGGGTTAGCAGCTTCGTCCAAGGGGCATCAAGTGGGGAAAAGAGGTCTCCACCCCCATTGCTATAGGTGTTAGCAGGACAGGGACTGCAGGCAGAAGCACGTGTGAGAGAGTCGTAGCCGAGGAAAGAGCCGGGGGGACAGGGGAGCAGACAGGTGAGGTTGGTAGCAGGGGCGGGCGCAGGTCCTTCGCAGGGAGTGGCTGGGTAGAAGATGGCGGAGCGGGTGTGGGCGGAGGTGCAGTGGGTGAACCCCGCTGTGAATTGGTCGGGCTGGCAGGGCGCTGCTTGGAGTGAGTGGAGGAGTAGGGTGAAAAGCACCGCTACTGCCATTTCTATAAGGGGAAAAGGATCGTCTTGGGAGTAAAAGCAGCTTTTCAAAGGCGGAAAATCACTAATTTAACCGAAAATCCCTTAATTTTCCCCTTTACCCGATACATAATATACCGATTTCTGGTCTATCGAACCTAAAAAGCGTCAATTTCCCTACTTACTTATATAGAAGATTGGAAAAATGCCTTCCTACAAACAACCCAATTCCTCTCGACGCCTTAACTAATAGAGGAAAAGAGCCACTACCAAGGCCAAACACTGCCCTGAGCTCGCAGCAAGCGCCAACCCCACTCTCCGCTGCTCCATGTCATACACCGAGTAGTACTTTCTCAGGAAAGAATCGCCCAAAATCCACTCCTCCTCAGTGCTTCCGTCTATCAGCAGTATACAGGAACTGCCTTCCTGGTACATGTAGTCCTCTGGCCCGAGGGAAAAGCTGCTTCCGCCGAGTTGGAAGGTGATGTCTGGGTAGGAGGAAATGGCATTGCAGTCACATGTGACACTTCCTTCACTTTGGCCAATATTGCAGCTTCCGACCTCGTTCAAAGCGTCCAAAATGCTTGAAAAGTCTGCTTCCGGCCCTGAAATCATACTCGTCCCAGTGTCCAGCATCGCCATTCCCACCGTACTCACGATGCTCGAAGTCCCCACGGTTATCGAATTCAGCTGCACGCTCCAAAACCCGGTTTCGTCGAACAAGGGAATGTAGGTCAGGTCGCCACTGGCGTAGGAAGTGTCCACTTCGCCGATGATGCAGACGGAGTCGGTGTCTGCGGTCTCGGAGTTGAAGTCGGTAGTGCTCAGGTAGAAGGAAAAGACACGTTGGGAGATGACTCCTTGCTGTTTGAGCAGGTCGATTAGGGTGGGGACTCCGTCACTCAGCGACGCAAAGGCAAATCCCTAACTAGCCCTCACCACCAACCCATCATACGCATCCGTGCTGCTGTCTTCCATCCGATTCGCCAGCACAAACTTCATCCCAGTAGCCGTCAAGTTGTCCGAAGCCCCCACCGAGAAAGTCTCACTCGACAAAGTTCCATACGTCACTCCAATCCCATACGCCAGAGTCATAGGCGACCCTAAGGATTTGAAGGATGTTGAAGTCGCACTATCGAACCGCGCACTCCCAGAGCAGCTGGTATCGCAAGCAGACGAAGGGATGTAGATGTAGGAAGAGCCGGTGTCGAAGCAGGTGCTGATGGTCTGCGGAGGAGTGCCGATGGAGATGTCGCCGTAGTACTGCATCTGAGTGGTGCTTACATTGTACTTGTTGTACATAGGGGAGGAAGAGGTGGACAGGAGCCGGGCTCGGGGGGAGCGGTGCAGAGGGATGCGGAGAGAGGAGACGGAGGCGAAGAGGAGAGACAATAAGGCCCAGATAACCATTATGGCTTTTATTAAAGCGGCATAAGGCTTTATTGAGACTTTTCCCAGCGATATCCTGCCTAATTTGAGCGAACTGCCCAATAACAACCTTTAGAGAACTAGACTATTAGTGATTATAAGGCCAATTAGCCCCAACACTTGACTATAAGCAACTGCACCCGCTATCCCCACTCTCTCATTTTCCATATCATATACTGTATAGAACTTTCGTAAAAACACATTTCCCAATATCCAGATTTCCAGACTGCTGCCCTGCGCTAATAACACACACTTCCCCTTGTCTTGCAGGAAGTAGTCTTCCCCCTGCAGAGAAAAGCTGTATCCGCCTAGGGAAAGGCGTAAAGCCGGGTAGGGGGCGACCCCTTGGGAGCAGTCGCAGACTATATATCCAATATTAGCGTCGATATTGCAGTTTCCAAAGTGACTAAAAGTGCTCAAAAGGGAGTAAATGTCCTCCGCTGGGAGAGTTAATAGGCTTGTTCCAGTATCCAGAATCGCCACATCCGCAGATATATCCACACTCTGGTCTCCCAGAGACACAGAGTCCAGCTCCACTCCCCAAAAGGACGGAGTCCCATAGAGCGGGATATAGGCTATATTCCCGCTTGCTTTGGAAGTGTCTATTTCGCCTATGATACACTCTGACTCTGTGTCGTATTGGTTGTCTGCGAAGCTTGAATTGCTGAAATAGAAGGAAAACACCCGCTGGGAAATCACTCCTTGGGCCTTGAGCAGGTCCATGAAGGTAGGCAAGCCATTGCTTAGGGCGGAGTACCCAAATCCCTGAATAGTCCTTACGATTAGTCCATCTGCTTGGCGGGAGTCACTGTCCTCCATCTGCTCTGCTAGCACAAAGGACACTCCCTGGGCTGTAAGCGCCACTGAGGCATTCCCCACTGCCAAAGTGTCAGTGGCCATAGTGCCATACACACTTCCTACTCCGTAGTTAAGAGTTTTGGCCGTTCCTGAGGATGTATACGAGGTCGACTTGGCACTGTTGAAGCGGGCAGAGCCTGAACAGGAGAAATCGCAGGACAGCGCAGGGACAAAGACATAGGAAGAGCCAGTGTCCAGCACAGCGCTTAGAGTCTGAGGCGGAGTGCCGATGGAGATATTGGCGTAGTACTGGGTCTAGGGAGTTGTTACATTCTTGTAGTTGGAAAGGGGGAAAGAACTCGAAGTCAGAGAGCGACTGGGGGGAGACTTGCGCTGCAGAGGGAGGCGAAGGGCGGTGGTAGGCAGGAGGAGAAGGAAAAGTGGGAAGATGGACATATGATTAGGAAAAGGCGGCTTAGCTATGAGGTGAAAAGGCCAATTTGAGCTGTAAATATCGCAAATCACAGATCTATTTGAATTAAATCCCTTTCCAAAGTCCAAATATCCCTCTAAGCTTTCTACTTAACTAGAAGAAGAAAAGGCCAAAGCTGCTCCCAGCACCATTACCGCTGCTCCAGCAGTGGCTAGCGCAATTCCCACTCTCTCCTGGTCCATATCATCAACGGTATAGTACTTTCTCAAAAACACATCTCCCAAAATCCACATATCCGCCGTACTCGTCTGAGCCACAAATATGCACACACCTGACTCCTGCCAGCAATAGTCCTCATACGTTAAGGTGAAGTCATGGCTCCCAGCTTGAATATGATATCTGGATAGACACTGGGAGCGTGTTGGGTGCATTCACAAAAGATGAAGTTCATGAAGGCTTTTCCTCACAGTACGCTTTAGAGACTATGCACTGGGAAATAAAATAGCTGTGCGGGCTGAGAAGAGAGGCAAGGAAGCAGGCGACCTATATGAACGGAGGCTGGAAATAGGACTTGTAGAGGCTGGTTTGTCGGTAGTTGAAGGCGAATTCGAAGGAAATGCTCCTGAAGTAGCAAGTTATCAGTCTGATCGCTTTGTTGATCTGCTGAATCATCAAAGAGTCCGAATTAGTATGAAATACCATATGTAAGTGACCCAAAATCAGGTCTAAAATCCCATTTTTCCTATAAAATGCTAGTCCCCAAAGCCAACTCCGGCCTTCCCTCTCTCCCTCTCCAGTCTCTTCTCCTCCTCTGCAAGGCCAAAGGCTCCCTCGCCACCCTCTCCGTCCAACACCACTTCCACAACACCCTCCCCACGCCTGTCGAATGCTCCTTCAAGCTGCCTGTGCAAATCGACTGGGCAGTGTCCTCCCTGCGGATTATCAAGGACGACGGAACTGTACTGAAAGCAGTAGTGAAGGACAAGGACGTGGCTTTGGAGCAGTACTCGGATAGCATCAGTTCCGGGATGTCTGCTTTTATGGGGAATACGAGGGGAGATCGGGAGATTGAGCTGAGTTTGGGGAATATTGCGCCTGGGACTGGGGTGAGGACGGCGCTGGAGCTGGTATTTCCGCTGAAGTGCACAGGGAATAGCTGGATCGTTAGACTTCCGGAGTGGCTGCAGCCGAGTTGGGAAGGCTTTAGTGCAGTGACAGTGGCGCAGTTCGAAGTACTTCCATTAGAGAGTAGGAAGAAAGTGCTGGGCTTTACTATGGAAATCGAGCAGTCCACGCCTATCCTGTCCCTCACTTCCTCCACCCACAACTTGGACGTGCTCTACCTAGCGGACCGACTCAAGGCCAATGTAGCGCTTGGAAGTGGCCTCACAGGGAATAAAGGAGACTTCTGTGTGGAGTTCCACACTTCCGAGTACTTCCAGCCAAACCTGCACACCCAATTCGACTCAGCTTCAGGGGAGTACATGGGCATGCTCAGCTTCATCCCTCCACTCCAGTCCCCAGACCAGGCCTCCAGTCCTTCCGACGCACCTGGAGAATACATCCTCATCATTGACCGTAGTGGATCAATGTATAACAAAAGGATAGAAATGGCGGATGAGGCTGCTATCCTGTTCCTTAAGTCTTTACCGCCTATTAGCAAGTTCAATGTTGTGAGCTTTGGCACGCATAATGTGTGGATGTTCCCTGAGTCTCGACTGTGTGAGGCGGAAGCTATTGTCTTTGCTGTGAAGCAGATTAGTGGCTTCAGCGCGGATATGGGTGGAAATGATGTGTTAAATACTCTAAGGAAGATTTATAGTAATCAGGCGGATCCGGCCTATCCCAGGTCTCTGTACCTACTGACAGACGGCGGAGAACCCAATCATAGTGAAATAGTGAAATACGTGGAAGAGAACTCGAAGGCTACAAGGGTGTATTCCTTCGGCATTGCCACTACTAGGGACTCAATGGACGGCTGGCTAATCACTGAAATCGCAAGAGTAGCAAAGGGAATTTCTATCTTCATCGACAACCCAAGTACTATCGGCAAAAGCGTAATATCAGTTCTGAAGCAAGTAATGGTCCCCGCACTCGCCAATATAGCAGTGGAGTGGCCTGTCCAGCCGTATGAACAGCACCCTGCCAACTCCCTCCTACAGGACTGCTTCCTGGGAGAACTCTTCACAGTCTTTGTCAACTTCGGAAGGCAGCCGCCTTTACCTGGAAGTGTGAAAGTGAAGGCGATAAAAACAGACAATAAGGCAGACATAGAAATGGACGTGGAGCTGACTTCTGCATATGAGCCTGGGGATAGCATCCATAAACTCTGGGCGAAGTGGGCTATTAAGGACCTGGATTTGCAGCACAGACAGGCAGGAAACGCCCAAATCCTGAGCCGAATCAAGAGTCTGTCCAAGCAATACGGAGTTCCGAGTGAACACACCTCCTATATTTGTGTGAGTGAAAATGAGGTTCCAATCGAAGGGCGAATAACAAGCGTGGCAATTCAGACTGGAAGCCGATATGCTATGAGAAGCGGACCAATGAGTATGAGTTCCGGAAGTTTCGGAGGAGGAGGTCCAATGGGTATGAGTTTCGGAGGACCTCCAATGGGTATGAGTTTCGGAGGAGGTCCAATGATTATAGGTTGCGGACTTTTTGGAGCAGCTCCAATGAGTATGGGGCCTGGAAGTGCAAGTCCTTTTGGGTCCCCTCAATACGCTGCTCCTATGGCAATACCGAGTTTCTCCCAGCCTCAAAGCTCCCAGCCTGCAATTGGGTCTATGTTCGGACATAGTGCTTCGCCAGCGAAGTTCGGTTCAGGCGGTTTATTCCCCGGTAGTTCTGCAGGAATGGCGAGGGGCCCTGCACCAATGAGCGCTGGCTTCGGTGCCCCTATGCCGAAATCAGTTGCAGACGGGCATAGCATGTCCTTCGGCTTTGACAGTTTCGCCTCACACCCTGAAAGCAGTGCTTCCTCCCCTCTGGCCTCCAGTTCCTTCCTAGAGATTATCACGAAGCAGCTGGCCTCAGGACTGTGGCCCCTTTCTGCCTATCCAGAGCTAGAGGCTGTCCGTCCCTTAGCACTCACAGGGGACCACTGGGCCACGATTTGTGTCCTTGTTCTGCTGAATGTCAAGTTTAGGGCTAGAGCGGAGGAATGCGAGCTGATACTGAGGAAGACTATGAAGGCCCTGGAGACTGCGGGAGTTAGCACTGAGCGGTATCAAGCAGAGGCGAAAGCTGCTCTAGGACTTTAGCTCTAGTTAAGCTAGTTTAAGTATAGCGAACTTGGAGAAATTGACATTTTCCGGCTTATATGGAGCTGAATTTCCAGTGATCATGCAGAAATGTCAATTTTGGAAGCTATTGAAAACTGCAAATTTAGCAGTCTTTTGTATTGTCCTATAATATTCAATCGAATGATTTCTCATACATTTCCGCAATACTAAAAATCACTAATTCGCCAGTCTACCCTAACGCCTACCTAAAAGCATAGAAAACAAATAGCCAAACTCATTATTGCCGCCGCCGCTTGTCCAAACCCCACTTTCCTGCCCTCCACATCAAACACCAGTACTCGATTCCTCATCCAAGCAGTCCCCAAAGCCCACCTTTGCAGGCCTAAATCCCTCTCAACCAGTAGTACACACTCCCCGTTTTCCTGCTTAAAGTAGTCTTCATAGGTCCAAGTCAGGTTGTAGTCGCCTAAGGTCAGGGTTAGGTCTGGGTAGGAGGCGGCTGGGTAGCGGAAACAGTCGCAGACAATAGAGTTAGTGGTACTTTTGCAGCTACCGTAGGCGCTGAAACCCTCGATTAAGGCGAGGAAATCGGTATTTGGGACGTGGATTAGGTCCAAATTGGAGTCGAAAGAGGCGATATGAGTACTGATAGTGAGGTTAATCAGGCCTAAATAGACGGTTGGAAGGTATACAGCCCAGGAATTGGCTGTATCCAGGGTAGGGATGGAAAGTAGGGAGTTGGACATATAGTCGCTGGCTTCTTGCCCAATTATGCACTCGGAGTAGGTGTCGTTTTGGTCCTTTGTGAAGCTGGTATTGCTGAATAGCAGTGCAAATACCCGTTCCGCGATGATTCCCTGCGTCTTTAGCATATCCATCAAAGTAGGCAGACCCCCACCTCTGCCAAACCCCTATCTACCCGTTACCACCACTCCATCATACACCACTCTATCACTAGTGTATTTCCCTGTTTCCCCTAGTACCAACTTCACATCAGTCTCCTTGAAACTCCCCAGGCCAATTACATCCGACCCCAATGTACCATTAACAGCTCCGCCTGGCACTATCAAGTGAACAGGTGTAGACAGGTTGTGAAAGGTAGAGGACTGAGTAGGGTGTTTAGACAGGAAACACAGGCTGCGGAGGGCAGGTAAATGTAGGGGGAAGTGGTGTCTAGCAGGACTGTGAGGACTTGGGGAGGCGTGCCGATTGTCAAATAGGCGTAGTATTGGGACTGGGTAGGGACTACATTGAGGTGATTGGATACAGGGAAACGCGTGGAAGCCAGGCTTCGCTTGGGGAGGGAACTGCGATGCAGAGGGATGCGAAGGGCGGAAATGGAGGGGAGAAGGGAGTAGAGGAAAAGCCACACCCGCATATTACAATACACTTGCGAGTATGCTGAGTGCTAATAGTGGGAAGTGTCCCTAACATAGGTCTGCTATATAGGCGAAACTAGACTATTTCCCTACTATCCTCCCCACGCCTATTCCCTCTCACTCTAATTAGCTTACTCATCACTTCCCTCTCATCAGCAGCTTGAACACATTCAAGCCCGACGCCACTATCCCACACACCGACACAAAGACCGCACTCAGACTCGCATGTCCCGGCAGTCCCAGGCTCTTCACCAGCATACACAGTCTGAATATATTCTGCACGAACCGCAGGCGAATATAGCGTAAGTCCTTGCGCAGGGCGAGGGACTTTTCTAGGACTTCGAAGGAGGGGGAGCGGTGGCTGAAGAGGGAGTCGGGGGACTCGAGGAAGGTGTTGCGGTGGAGGTGGAGGGACTGGAGACGGTGGCGCCGGGCGAGGAGACTCACTGCGAGCTCGAGGACACAGCGGAGCAGGGAGCAAATGTCCTTCAGTTGCTTGAAGTTCCAGCGGTCCTTGATTAGCTCGATGGAGGACGCCCAAACCAAGTTGTCGCAAAAGAAGAAGCAAAGACTGGAAACATGACTGAGCAGCTGCAGGGTGAGGATCAAGCTGGGCCACTGGTAGTTCCTCCACTCGTTCTGCAGTTCTTTCAGTTCGTCCACAAATTTGAGGACTCGCAGCACTTTGCGGCCTTGACTCAGAGCGGATTCGAGGAGAGTAGCGTTGAGGAGGTTGACAGGCCACTGAGACCTGCCTGAAGCCTACTTCTCAAGGCCCTTGACTGTCGGCAGCATGCACTCCTTGTATAGTTCGCAAGTGTACTGCATGAGTGCAAGGAACTCCTGCCGGCCGTCTGATGTGTGCAGCACTGAGCTGAAGGAAGCGGCTGTGACCGTAATCACGCTAGATGGGGTGAGCGCCGCCGCTAGAGACGTGAAGGACTTAGTCCGCTTCATACTAATATAAGGAACTCACAGGGTAAGGCTGGAACGCGGAGATTGTCTATTGGGTATATAAGGAAATCGGGGAAGTGGTCGATTTTCATAGTATATACTGGAGTCTGTCTGCATTCAAGCAGCAATTTCTCTATATTCACTTTCGATTAGTGACTTTCATCTGCACACAAACATGCTGAAAGCCATCCTTTGTAATGGCTTTAGCCTGCAATTAGCGTTCTGGAGGAGAGGCAACTCTCTGGTAGCCACGCTAATGGTTGTAATCTATGCAAGAAGAGAAGTCAGACGTGCAGGTAATGCTAGAAGGGGTGGGACTCTTCAGCAAGGCAGGGAAAGGCTGTGGAGTCAAATACCCGGCACTCAAACTCCGCAGTCAACTGCTGTCTGGACACGTTCCCTCGGTCAAGGTAGGCTCGGGCAGGGTTTCTGGACCCAAAACACGTAGTTTCCTACCGAAATCCGTCCTTGACCAACTGCTGCAGGAAGGTAGAGAACTCGAGGACGAAAGAGGCAACAAGTCAATGGAAGTCAGTCCTGGGGGCGACAGCCAACCCCGCACCGACCGCTTCAAACCGCCACCAGCCGCCCTCTCTCCCCCTATTGGAGCCTATAATTGCTCCTTTTCCTTAGTCGAAAGACGCACCTGTACCGCCAACTTCCTCCTCAGACCTCAAACCAAAAGACGCTCCGAGTCGCCTATCTGTCCCCACCGCCTGGAAAGTCCAAGGGTGTTAATACCCCATATCCCCAGTCCCATTTCCTTCGAAAAGCAGGCTGTCCGGCCCTCAATCTTAACCCTATCCGCAGATGTGCACGAGGGCAGATTCGAGCTGTTCAACTCCATGCCTACTGCCTATAGCAAGTACCGGAGAGTCCCCTCCCCTGACCTCGCCCGCAGCAAAGGGAAAACGCATATCAGGAACAGGGCTTTCGGCCCTAGTTTCAACACATACCGAGCTTCCTATCGACTAGTGCAGGACAACTTCGGGAAAGGGGCAGCGGATTTCTCGAAGCAGACAAGTCGCCCGTCGAATGCTCTGCAAATGCATGATTTGGACTATGAACGCAGCTTTAAACTGGTGGAAAAGCGAATTACAGCGCCTGACTTTTGCAAGTCGCAGAAAGAAAAGCAGAGAAAATCGCCTTTGCCGGCCTATATGAGGGAGGGAGTGTCTCGCTTGTCGCTGAATACACTGATGGATAAAGGCTTGGAAATGAACAGTTTCGCTACAAGGAGATCGGAGTTTCCTGGGAAAGAGGGGAAACACTCGACACAGTCTTCGCCCAGTCCCAGACGCTTTCAACGGCTTCACACTAACTAGTTCTTTACTAGTAGATATCAGCCTAAGTTAGATGACTGATAGAAGCGGGAAAATGAATTTTCCCTGCTATTTCCCCATACAAAGTAACAAATCCGCATTTAATGAACTAAAGAGGACTCTGCCTATCCGTCCTCCGCATGCTGTGTTCCCCTCACTCCCATTACCTGCTCCACCAGCTCCACAAAGCGTCTCGCATACTTCTGCGGGTCCACAGAGGAGATTTCCTCCCTGCGAGCACTATTCAGCAGAGACTTCCCCAAGCCTTCCAAGCGCTTCTGCCGACTATACAGTTGTAAGTAGTCGATCACTCCCATGAAATAGACCTTGCCTTGGTCTGGGCCGTGGGCCGGGTAGAGGTAGTTACTGGGGGAGTTGGAGGACTTCGCGATGGCGATGAGTAGTGAGTAGTCCATGATGCCGTGGGAACGGAGCATTTCCACGTCCGCTGCTACGCTTATTCGTAGTCTTTGGACGTCCTTATTGTCCAGAAAAAGACGTTTTTGTGTTTGGAAGAAGTCTAAATCCTTATACGTCTCATACGAGGGCAGAGTCTCCACTGCCACTTCTTCATTGTGCTTTAGCTTTTTCCGAGCCAGGCGACTTCCTTTCATGTCAAATATCGCTGTAATTTCCCCTCCAGCCAGTACATTCTCCATAACCGCAATATGCTGCTTCAGCCCCTTACTCGTCCTAAGGGTAAACACGCCCAATATCCTCGCCAGCAAGCTCTCCCGCCTCCCCACTCTCCGCACATAGTCAGGCAGCACCTGCTCAGTGAGCAGCACTCTTTCCCCCTTGGACAGCGATTTTAGGACCAGTTTGCGGTCGTGAGTGACTAAAATGAAGGCAGTGCTGCGGCCTCCTCGGTTGCCAATGTTCCTTTTCAGTACCTTTTCATTGGCTTCTGGGTCCAGGGAGGAGACCAGGTCGGACTGGCGGAGAGAGGAGAAGAGCGCAGGCTGTCTTTCAGTGATGGAGAAGTGGTAGGACTGGACTGGGTGAGCATTACATCGCTTGCGGAGGGCGTTCATAGCTTCTGAATTGCCGATTAGGCTGTTTCCTGAGAACTGCAGACATGTGGAAGCGGAGTCCGCCCTGGACTCTTGTGAAAGGGAGTAGTGCAGGGTGAGAATTGCACACAGAGCACCCTGTTTGGAGGTTACTTCATGCAGAAGTCCTTGGAAGAAGTCGACTACGTCAGTTTGGATCACTGATGAACTGGCCATTGCGGCGCTGTACCGGTTTTTTAGGTATTTCTTGGTTTTGCCCATTACTGCGGGGTCGGAAAAGCGGATTATGTTGGCGATTAGCCCCGCTGCACTGCTGAGACCCATGCATACAGGCTCTGTGGCTCTGCCGGAGATAGAGAGACTGAAGATGTCCTTGAGGTAGAGGACGCCGACGGGTAGCCAGCCTAACCCGTACACTACCATTACGAGTGTGTAGCGTAGCAAATAGATTTTGTGCTTGACGTCTTGCGAGCTCCGAAAGCTCACCGCCGCATACACACTCACAAACAGAGCAATCGGGTAATACAGGAACATCGGCAGCGTCATGAAATAGATCCCCCAGGAGTGCTGCCTAATAAAGCAAGTACTCAACTCCGAGGCTCCCGCTGCCCCATACAGACCCATAAAGCCTGCAATTGCCACTGCTATGAGGTGACTGAGGAAGTGATAGAGGGTTGCACGGGCACTGTAGGAACTTAGGAGGGGGTGGCGGATGGCGAAAAGGATCTCCAGACTGAGCGCTAGGATGTAGTTCAGCCCGAGGAAGTAGGCGTAGACGGAGGCTAGACCGTGTGCTAGGCAGAGTCTGGTCTTCTCCTCTTCCCTGTATAGTGCCTACTTGGCCACCTGCATCAAGGTCGACAGCGTCCACAGTAAATCGAGCAGGGTTTGAGCCAGACACTGCCACAGCACTAGCATGCCGGGAGGCTTCCGGAGCGCCTTGGTCCACCAGTACCTGGTTAGGAGGATAAGCCCGCTCAGGAAGGAGCTGAGGCCTAGAGATACAAACAGGACTTCAGGCCAGTTCCCCATTTCTAAGCCGGAAAGACACTGTGGGCAGGGAAAGGACTGAGGATGCAGGGCGAGTAAGGAAGAAGAGGCATAGAAGATAGGACTAATTGGATAAAAGCGGTAGACAGTATATCAGTATAGGAGTGAATCTTAGATTTGAGGGGGATTTCCTGATTGCAATGTTACTATGAAGCACATTTCTCGCTACTGCCCGTCCATAGAAATAGCAACGTAAGCCCCATATCCCTCCCAAAGCCTACAGTCTAATGACAGAACTGATGCGACTGCCAGAGGCCCACAGCGTCAGCGCACTGCTGTACGACCGCCAGCTGGAAGTGATGTATGCAGGGGACTCCCACGGCTCTGTGCATCTCTACAGTGCCGCCACCCCAACTATACAGCTAGTCAGCAGCTTCGTCAGTCACATCAACGGCTTCGACCGCGACACAATCCAGCATGAGTCGGACTCAATCGCTGCGTTGGAGAGTCTGTATTGCCTGCCTGCAGCGTATGCACTGCTCGCAACTAATGAAAAGGTAGTGAAGCTGTGGCACACTGGGACGCATACGAAGTGCAGGAGAGTGTTTCAGGGCGGACATGAGTTCCGCATTCACTCTGTTTCCGCCAATTGTGCGAAAACGCAGTTCTTATCGTGTGATGACTTGACGCTAAACCTATGGGATGTGGAAAGGACGGAGTCCACTTACCGTGCAGCCGACCAAAAGCCGCTGAATATAAAGGACTTGAAGGAAGTGCTGCTGCACGCTGCTTTCCACCCTTATAACAGCTCAGTACTGCTCACTACATCCACAGGCGGCACTGTGCGCATCGGGGATTTGAGGGTGAGAGCGAGAATGACTCCCTCGGTAATGGAGCTAAGGAGACCCAGGATGAAGGATTCGCACTACAGTGACGTCCTCACATCTATTACAGGGGCTGAATTCGCATTTTCTGGGGACTATTTGTACTCGCGAGACTTTCAAAATGTGTACTTCTGGGACCTGCGCAGTCCTTTGAAGCCGGCAGCGACTCAAAGCGTGACGTCTGATTTGCGCTGCGTGTTGACCGCTTTCAACTCTGCACAAGGCATAGGGAAGTTCGAAGTGAGGGCAGTGGCAGAGGGGTGTGTCACAGGAGGATATATGGGAGAGGTGCTGGGGTTCGGTCGAAACGGAGTGCAGAGCAGAGTCGCTGCAGTGCAGAGTCCTACTTCTCTCCCTCATGTCGTCACTAGTTCGCTTGCTGTGTTTGCAGCAGTGGACAACTCTGTCGTGACTCTGCCGCTCTGGCCGCATTTTGCTCCCTAGTAGTATATCATTATGCATGGAAAGCAGCAAAAGAGTCAAGCAGCGGGTCCGGAGTACTGGGAAAAGCGGTATTTCGACGTAACCACGCAGCTTGGGAAACTAAGAGACGAGTTCCAACAAACCATGCGCCGGAAGGACGAAGAAATCGAGACTTTGAAGCGGGAAAACGAGCACCTGAGGAACCAACTGACCGCTGCAGGCCTCAGCTCCGAAGCCACTCTGGACCTGACTACCTCCAGAGTCCTGGACTTGGCTTCGAGCATCTGCGGCGCCTCGCAAATCAGCCTGCTCGCCAATTCCTATACACTCAAAGACACGGGTGTGTTTCAAGCCACAGCCCGCCTTGAGCAGATTCAGTCTCTGCCCGAGCCCAGCTCTCCCCCGCAGACGCCTACCTTGGGCCAGCATATGTTCGAAGAGTTCTTCCTATTGGGCCTGCCGACCCCCCAGGATACCACTCCCTCCGTCCTTTACCAGTACCCGGGACTTGACTTCACTGAAGGGTCGATACAGCGAAAGGTGATTCCGGATTTCTGCTATCCGGAGGGGTGCAGAGCATATCCACTGCATTTGACACAGTCGGGGTCTGCACTGAATGAACTCATCTATGGCCGAGAAGGACTCATGAGGTCTGCTCATTCCTATGTCTTTACGCTGAAAGCGGGGGCGGTGGAGAGGATTTCCGGAGCGTGGCACAAGCCAAATAAGGACAAAGATGTGCTGTATTGCGTGTGCCAAGCCTCAGACGACCTAATCATCACAGACTCCGGCCAGTGGATTTACCCGAAGGTGTTTTGCCTGCTGTCCTACCAGCCTTGCTTCGACCTGCACCACCACGTTCTCATCTCCCTGTTAGCTATGAAGCGTCTAAGGCGGATGACAGTGTCCCCAGGCTGCACACTCACAAAGACCTCTTTAGGGATTATGACCAGTGAAGACATCACAGACGACGAAGTGAGCTTGCTATGCGTCTACCACGACACCACTCCCGCCTCCTCCGGCCTCTACTCCCTGCCTGTCAACCTCGGCAACACTATCCGATACCAGTGTCCCGAGGACTCTTTGCAGGATGTGACTTGGAGCTGTCCTCCCCTGCTAATGCTGCTCACCGCGGACCAGCTCCTATTCGTCCTTACTGCCTTACTACTCGAGCAGTCAGTCATCATACTGTCTCCCAACTACGGCCTGGTCTCATCCTGCATGTAAGTCATATACGCAGACTGGGACTGCAAGCGCTGATGAGGCCGTTTACTTGGCCGCATGTAGTGGTACCCTTGCTGCCTGCAGGGTTAATAGAAGTACTGGATGCTCCGGTGCCTATTTTAGTGGGGATGCCGCCTTTCCCTGGAGTTCAGCCACAGAAGTACCCAGACCTGATCTGGGTTTTGCCGGATAGCAGCAAAGGCAGTCGAATTGTGTGTGGGAACAAGGCAGTTTTAGAAGGAATTGCAGAGCCGAACGCACACAACCTTCGTAGTCATCTCCGCAGTCTGTACACCTCCCTTTCAGACCCTAACACTCTCTTCACCTTCGACCCTTCCCAGCTAGTCCCTGTCTACCAAATCGCCCACCTCTTCCACTCCTACTACGAGTTCCTCATCTCCCTAGTGCCCGAGCAGCCCCAGAGACAGGCCGGCGGACTACTAGACGTCCAAAGACTCCAAGAAGCAGTCCTAAGCAGAGTGGACAAGGCAGACCTGGCCTTCGTCACAGCCTTTACTGGTACGCAGGTCTTTCTCATACATGTGGAGGAGAGGGCGAGAGTGCTGCCTCGGACTCCGCTATTTCCGTAGTAATTGGCCGATTGCAGGCTAGTTGGGGCGAATTAAGGCTTTTGGCGGAAATCTAATAGCTGAAAAGTAGACTTCTAGTGCAGATAGACAAAAACTAACTATGCAAGTAGAGAAATCAGTCTAATCCAAGCCAACCCCCTCTCAAATAAGCGTATATTTACCTACTTCCCTCGCAACCTGTACTTCCTCCGCTCCCTCCTTCTCTTCACCCTGCAGCAAGCGACATACCTCCTCACTCTCCCCTTCCTTTCCCCAAACTCACACGGAAACCCCAGCAAAGGCCAGTCCACCAGTGGCAAAACCTCCCATTTCCGCTCCGGCGACCCCAACATCGAGCTGCCCTGTGTGGAATTCCTGTCCTTTGCAAGGGGTTCGGCCGAGTTGCCTTGCAGCAGTCGCTCCAATGTGCTGATTTCCAGTTCCCAGGGGCCTAGAGCTTCATCGAGGTCAATATCCATTACTAGGCTGGACTCTGGAAGCTTAGGGAGGAGGAAGGACCAGAGATATGGGCGATACAGGGGAGTGGAGGATATCGGGATAGGGGATGTAGGCGAATCTATGGGAAAGTGGGAGAATTTGCGGGTTTAGTATTGTTAGTGCCGGGGTTATATAGGAAAACAGAGCTTTTTCAGGTCTATTTAGCGGCTTTTAGGCCTAAATTAGCTATTAGTCGCTGTAACTTTGGTTGGGACTGGGACTGATTCTGATCTTCGTCCCGATTATGAGTCCGTTTTTGAGCATCTGAATAGGCCTTACCTCTTCGAACTCCATAGCTGCATAGGCTCCGAAGTCTTTGATCAGCTCAGCATAGCGCTCGGCCCGTCTTTCTAGGAATCTGGGTAACTCGACCATTGCGAGTCGCCGAGATACAATTTTCCCTATGATTAGTAAGTTTTCAATCTCGTCTCCCAGCTGCATACCCCTCACCGTATCAATCTTCTCCTCATACTTCACCTTCTGCCTATTGCGGGACTGCCAAGGCAGCATCATTTTCCCCTCACACAGTCGCTTAAACTTCCTTTCACACCTCTCCTTCTCCGAAATAGCCATTTTCCGCCTAGCCAACACCCCACTTCTGCCCTTAATCGCTCCAAAGATCGCCGCACACTCCTGCTTTTCCATCACAAACCAGCTATGCAGTCGCTGGTAAGGGTTTTCGAAGTCATGGGTGCGGGCTGGGTACTCGAACCAAGGCTCGACTTCCCCCTGTTCATTGCGAAGAGTGGGTTCCAGGACCTTAACACCCTCAGCAAAGGCCATTAAATTGGTCTGGAAGAGGAAATAGCTGTCGGCTAAATCCTTCGTTTTCTGCTTGATTTCCCGCAAAGCGACTAATTGCCATTTGAACTCCTTCTCGAAGTGCTTGATTTTGGCGTCTAGAGAGTCTTCGTCGTTGATATCCGGCCTGCCGAAGTACTTATTGTATCTAGCGATGATTCTGCGGCCTGTGGGAGGGTCCAAAGCGGCTGCCAGCTTGGCATAGTCGCCGCCTGCCCTTAGGAACTGTTGGTATTCCCCAGATGTGTATAGGTAGGGGTGCGCGGCCACATTGCGCATGAAGCCTAACAGCTGGTTTTTCCTCATATCCACCAAAATAGGGTCTTTATTTCCCTATGTAAGGCGTACGAAGGCCTTTTTCGGAGGTAAGGGAGGGATGTAGATTCCGGGCCAGTGCTCCAACATCTCTTGGCGCAATAGCACGAATTCCCGAAAGCGGCGCACAGGCTGAAAGGCGCCAGCTGAGTCACTTCCCTGTCTTTACCTTACTCTGAAGGTATATACTGTGTGCGAGCCCCAAGTGTCCTTTTGATTGGCAGTTTCCGGCTGCTCTTCCATGTTCACCACGTCTAGTCCGCCCGGCATAATGCTCACCAAGCGCGAGTTCCCCACAGGGTCTTCTTCAGCAGGCCTGCGAGGACTACTGTCAGTAAGCTCTGGGGGTGGGAACGCTGCAGGCGGTAGTGGTTTGTTGGTGCGGGGACGAGCGGAATGGGGAGATTCTGCTCTCATTGCTTCGACAAAAGGGTTGGTTGTGTCGAGATCATCAGAGCTGTGTCTGCTGTGAGTCGGACTTTCCTCCCCTCCAGAGCCAACTAGCACAAAGCCTGGGCTGCGAGTGAAGGGGCCGGGCTCCCACATAGATGGCTCTGAAGTCCGTTGAATAGGGGAAATAGGCTCCCTTGGAGAGCTGGGGTTGGTCGGAGACCCGCTACCGACACTGACAGGAGCTGGCTGCTTGCGAGGATAAAACTTCGCCATTGTTACAACTTCCTAACTACTTCCATATATTTGGCGACTTGCATTCTATACAGAGTTCCGCAGTCCTTAGGCCTCCTACCACTTCCCATCTAAGCAGATAGCACTGGCTTTCCTTCCTCTTGCTTAGCTAGGACGGTTTCTCGTCTCACTCTCGGTGTTTCGCATACATCCCTCGCTGATTTATAGTGAAAACTGCGGCTTTCGACCGTTCTCACGGTGTCTCGATCCCTCACTATATCCCTGCATTTCCAACTAGTCTAATTTCCCCTTAGACCAATCAAAGATGTGACCGTCACTCCTTTGGAAAAGCCTACACCCCTCCCTTATACCCAATTAAACGAGAAATCACATACACAACAGTACAATTCGACCCCTTTGCGGAGCTGAATCTTGGCTTCCTACAGTACTAACAAGGACTGCACTAGTATATTTAAGCCTTAGAGCATTATTAGGACTTGAGAGGCTGTTGGGAGTCCAGGGCGCCGTAGGCTACTGGATGGTACGTGGGCTTTTCCACCTCTTCCGAGGCTTCACTGTGGCCAATCAGGCTGAGGGACAGGAAAAGGTACATTGCCGCACACACAAAGCACACTATGGCTATCACCAAGTGGTACAAATCCCCCGCATCGAACGCAATCGTCCCCAAAAAACACAAAAACACCGCTTTCCCGAAGAAATACTTCAAAAACCCTGTCTGATCCAACAGCCATCCACAGCACGGCAGCTCCGTTACACATATCAGACAGCCGAAGATCAGGTAGTACGCAGAGAGCACGAAATCCAGCACGTCCAGGATGGTAAAGAGGAGGAACACCTTGAAGCCGAGGGACATGAGTGCCAGGCCTACGCAGAACGTGGCGATTTTGAGTGCTTTGGAAGCGTAGGGGTCTTGCAGTTGCTGGGCCACCATATAGTAATGTTAGTCGTTGCAGAGTTTTGCCTGGTCCGGGGAGCTACTAAATGGACTGTAGATTTGCGCTGGAAATGGCGATTTCTGCAGGGATTAGCCGTAACTGGGTTGGCTGTCTTTCTGGGGTTTCCGTTTGTTTGTCCAATTTGCAGTGAGGCCTGGTGATAATATGGGTGATCGGCCGCTAATAGTGGTGCTACTGTGGCTGCCCGTCACTGCCCTCCGTGTCTCCGCCCGCTCCCTAGAGTTCCTCCTCGGCAGAGCCTGTCTCGCCGCAGCCATTTGCCTGCACTTCTGTCTCCTGCACCTAATGATTCGCACCTCCGCACTGCCAATGCTGCTGACAGGAGCTGTCAGAGGAGTGATTGTGCTGGGCGCTGGGACTGCTGTGGGGTATGCGGCCTGGTGGCAGCTGGCCTTGGTGCTTAGAGAGGGGATTTCGCTGTGGATTTCGCTGCCCACGGATTTGCTATGTGTGTTAATAGTCACTTCTTTGACTATTAGAGGGCTGAAAGGGCAGGAAATCAAGGACTTCCGACCCTACATTATCCTCACACTCAAAGACTTCGTGTCCTTCCTTCTCACTCTAGTAAGTCCCACCCAGCTCCTAGTCCTTTCAGTGCTTTTCTGGCCCCGGCTCTACCAAATGCCCAAAGCAGTCCTCACCTACCACGAAGAAGCCATCAAAGCAGTGGGCCTAGGGCTAATTGACACTCTCTGCCTGGCCATTGCCCTGCCAATGTTCCTATTTCCATGGAGACTAAAGGACGAATGGACTGGTCTCAAGGATATACAGCCCTGGAGTCGCATTTCAGTGCTGTCCCTAATGCTGCTCAACACAGTAGCGGACTTTTTCTTCATTGTGCCGCTAGTAGTGGTCGTTGCGACTGTGTACAGACTGCCGAGACTGGTAAGAGCACTACGTGAACTGCCGATTTCTGTGTAATAAGGACTTAGGTGGCGGCAAGAGATCATTTCCGAGGGGTTTGAGACTGTAGTGGACCTGCCTTTCTTTCTAATGGGTATATTCACTATTGGCTGTGTGGTTAGGGCGCCAATGGTCCTTTGCCACTTCTTGACTCGACTGGAAGTCTCGAAAAGCAACAAAATGTACCGATTTATAGCGAATTTCAGAGAAGATATGGGGAATTATCCGAGTTTGCGGGTAGTGGTGTTTATTTGCTTCCTAGAAACACTCCTAATGCCTGTGTTGCTCCTAGAAATGGTCATTTTGGAGCTGACAGTGTACCGCTTTCCCAGACATTACGCGGGAATTCTGCTTTGCAGCCGGCCTTTTGAGGCTTTTTCCGAGATAAACCGCGAGTTATTGGAATTATTGATAGATATTCCCTTTTTGCTGCTGTTTCTGCTGGCTTTGCCGCTGGGCTGGCGGTCCCACAGTCTCATAGCGGCCTTGTTTCACAGGAGATTGAACCGATTCTCTATCCCCGAGGCGTTGGTATGGGCTTTATGCGACTTAGTGGCTGTAACAGCGCTTGCAGTGGTCTATATTACCCTGTTAAGAGTGGGGACTTTCCTTCAATTGTACCGGGAGCAGAGTAGAAGGCAGCGGTACAGCTTCTGGGCTCCTTTCCATATCGCTGCTTTCCGCGCCTTTGTACACTTGCTGCTAGACTTGCTGCATCTGCCCTTTGCGGTGCTGGCGAGTATGATGCCGTGGAGGTACACAGCCATATATGCGGCTATAACGACCGTAGATGACCCCTTCCTGCAGCGAGAACTACTGCGAACAGAAGTGAGCAAAGGACTATTGGAACTCGGCCACGTGGCCCTACTCCTGCCTTTCGCTGTGTTCATGCCCTGGGAACTGCGTTCTCTACGCACTTTCAGAGCCCTCCCCGACATAGACCTCTGCCAAGCCATCCGTCTAACCATCAAAGCAGCCCTCCTGGACTTACTGCTATTCCCCTTGGTTCTAATAGCGGTTCTACTCGTAATTCACGCAAAACACGCACTAAGCGTCTACTTCTCTGCTATTGAAGGAAGGAATAGGGCGGAAATAGCACTGTATTGGAAGCAGAGACTGCAGGCAGTGCTGTACTATGCGCTGTGCAGTCTGTGTATGGTGGCTGCACTGCTGGGACAGCTGGTGCTATGTCTCACTATGTGGCGGGTCCCTACGCTTTACTACGTTATTATGCATTTGGCGGAGATTAGGCCGCAGTTTGAAGAGGCTGTAGGGGTGGATTCTGGCAATTCCCCTTCCACTACCCCTCCTAATCCCTTGCTTTTCCGCAGTAAAACGCTGGAGGCAGCTATTGGCTGCTCGCTATTGCTGTGCTGGGAGTGGGTGAAGGACCTGCCCTATGTGCCGCTCGCACTTCTCACCCCTCCCTGGAGACTGGTCAAGTGGGTGCGCAAGGTCTGGAGCCTGCCCTTCGACCTGAAAGCACAGAAAGAGCACCGCAGGTCCCTGCTGTGGAGCAGCAAAACCGGCTGTCTGGACATCCTCAGTCTGTTCGCTTCCATTGTGCTAGTCCTCACTCTCTGGCGAATTGTGTTTTTCCACCGATTGCTCAAGAAAAACGCTCATTTAGGCTATAAGAAGTCCACGAAGTCGAAGGAGTACCTGTCTTTCCAGTACTGTGTGCTGATTACCTTCAGAGAGTGGCTGAAGGACCTGCCCTATGTGCCGATTGGTCTCCTCATATCGGTTTTCGCGTGTTGGCGCTTACCGCAGATAGTCGCTATCCTAATAGGCCAAGCGGAGCGCATTCCTACCATCAAAGAGTACAAGTCTATCGCTTCCGAGCGGCAGAAACTGCTGAAAATGCTAATATCTGTGCTGTTTTTCGACTACCCCACACTGATTATGACTGCTGTTCTGCTGATATCGCTGTGGAGGGCTGTGAATACGCTAAGTCTGCTGAAGCTGCATGTACTGAAGTACTTCAAAGACCTGGAGGAAGAGGTGGACTCGACCTTGTTCAGGGAAATCACTGCGCAGTTTTGTCAATTGGGGATTGACTTCCTAGAGCTGCTTATGATGTTTACTGTGCTCATTTTAGGTGTTAGGGCTTCCAGCCTCATCCGTCGCATGCGCATCTACACCCGGCTTTACAGAGAACGCAAAGGCTTCTATACACTAAAAGTGCTCCAGTCCTGGTGTCCAAAGGACCCTCCCCCGCCCCCACAGGTAGGCCTGGCTTCTATGAGTAAGAACATACTCTTCGAAATATCCAGTATGCTGGAGCTGCCGGACCTAGGGAAGCTCCAACAGACCTGCCGCTACCTTCGGAAGGCGCTGGACCACAGGCCGATATGGCACTTCCAGTACATCACCACCTACAGCCAGTACCTGGAGAAGGCCACTTACAGCGAAGTCGTGCACGCCGAGTACGACTACAAGCACTTAGCAATCGAGGGGTACAAGGAGTGCAAGCGCCAGCGCGGGTAAGCCCTACACAGCGACCAATTGACCGAGGAAGAACGTGACTACCGGCTGGGACTGCGGGCTGTGGTCCTGGAGGAGTTCGTGATGTCCTTCCTCAACCTGCCTCACCTGGTAGCCTTACCTGCGAAGGGCCTGTCCTTCCTGCTGTACTACCTGCCCTACTCCTGGTACGTCGCTACGCCCACTTTCCTCTTCAGACGGCAGTTCATCACCGGAATCCACAACCCGTTTATGCACAGATTCGACTCATTCCAGGCCCTCGCAGTGCCTATATACACCGCCTACAAGCCGGAATACCAGTGGAGTTTCTACAGTGTGCAGCTCAACCTCGTCATTCAACTGACCCTAGTGTCCACCTGTCTACTGGAAGTCCTCACCTGGCTAACGGTCCACGCAGACCTGGTGATGATTAAGGTTCTGTCTGGCTTTGTGTACCACCCTTTGAACGTACCGAACCCGAATCTGCGCCTGGCGCCGCCTAGAGGGTTGAGGCTGCTGCAGGGACTGCAGGTGCTGTGGATGCTCATACATGTGGTGGTCAGGACTGTGCTGGGCTTTACACCCTTCGTATTGTGTCTACTCTACTCGCACTACTCTGTGATTGGCTGCGCAGTAGGTCCCTTCTTCCTGAACATCTGCTGGTACGTGCTGATTTACTCCAATCTAAGCACCCTATTCGCCATTCTGGACGCTTTCCCCTACTACGCCCCACTGCAAAACATCAACTCTGTGGCCAGATTCGTAGGCCACCGGTCTTACACCTTTTCCTCAGCCCTTTTCACCTCCATCAGCAACTCCTTTTCCCGGGTGTACATCCTAATAGTGAATGGCATTTCCAACTTCCTGCTGCAAATCCTCACAGTAAGCCGCAATTAGCGTCTCCGCAGCTCTAGCGGCAGTCTCCTCCGCTACTACTCCTCTATTCTGCTGCACTGCGGCCGCTCCCTCAAGCCCTTCGGCCTCCTCGGCGACCTGCTCTTCACTCCCTTGACCGCTATTTGGATGCTATGGCCGCTGGGAATCGCCTATTTCCTGCAAGAGGCGTACTACTACATCCCTGCCGGGGCGCTTACGCTGGTGCTAGTGGTTAAGGGCTACAAGACTGCGCAGGCTGCTTGGGCGCCTTTGAAGTAGGACTAATAGGAAAGGAGGAGTTGGAAGCAGGCCTGGCTTTGCTGTGCTTGGAGGGAATGGAGGGTCAGGAGGAGGAGGGCGGAGGCTGCCAGTTGCTGCTGTTTGCGGAGGAGAAGGAGCACTTGGCTGGTCCGCTTCCAGGTCCCCAGGGCGCTTTTGAGGACTAGGGAATGGTGCATTTGCAGCTTGTTCAGACCCAGTTTGAGGCGCAAAGCCTGGGAAGGCGACAAATCCACCCTTTGCTCACAAAAGGCTGACGAAAGTCCACTCAATTCGCCAAAATTCTGCAAACTTTGGAGGTAGAAAGCAAATTTCCGCCTAAAAGTCCCTGCCAACTGCTCAATTCCGCGCTGAAACTGCCTATTCCGCTGACACTGCCTTTCCCACAGCCGTAAAGTCCGTTTCAACAGGGTTTTAACGAGGCTAGAACACCCAATACAGATTTTCCAGCGATATAGGCAGAATTTAAGTCCTTTTTGAGCGGATTTAGTGGTGAATTTCCATATAAGTCTCGCAGCCGAGGCTTTTGCTCGTAGGATATAGCCTGGATTTGGCTGCATTGGCTGTATTTCCAGGGCTAAAGCTCCCCATGCAGCCTTTAGCCCCGGTCTAAAAGCCTGAACCAGCACTAGTCTCAACACCCCTGCTGCCGCCTTCCTTGTTTTCCCCGGCCTTAGGGGACTTGAGTCCCTTTCTCCCTTTAAATTCCCATACCCCCATTCCAACCTCCTCCTAATCAGTCCTCCCAATAGGCCTGATATCCTCGGTCCCTCCGGCCCCCCTGTCTTCCCTTTGACCAGTGCTCTTTTCCAAGCTGCAAAGCCATTTCCCAGCTTTGCATGTATATCCTTGAGGTAAACTACTATCATCCTCTTCACCACTTTCTTCCCACTCTGCATTAAATCTGCGTATTTGGTGGCCTTGCGGAGAAGCTGCAGGGGCGGGAGACAGTCCTTGAGGCTGATTTGGAGGATTAGTCGGAATAGCAGAGTGGCGGATTGGGACTTGAGAGTTTCCCTGCGTTTGAAGAGGCTATAAGTCTCGAAACGCTGCCAAGCGATGCGAATTCCTCGATTTTGCGCCTGATTAAAGGCTGTCCCCACCAATAACAGACCAATGGCAGCCTTTTTCGGCCTATTTGCAGGGGGGTTAGAAGCAGGCCGTAGGCGATTTAAGTACTTCGCCAAGGTTTTGACTCTGGCAAGGTGGAAAGCCTGCATGCAAAGGGCGAGTTTGGCTGCAGTGTGGACTTGGAAGTGCTCGGAGTAGCGCTTGGTGCTGTTGAAAGCGGCCTGCAGTCTGCGCATGTAGAGGCCCTGCAGCACACTTTTGAGGGCGAGGGGAGGACTGGGAGGGGGCGGAGGGACAGTTTGCAGCTGGGAAAAGGCCTGTCTAAGGACGATTTGATGCACCCAGGCCAACTTGTCCAGGCCCAGAGCCAGCAACTGCGCCATTAGCCTCCTCAGCGTGACCAGTCTGAGCTGTTCCCAGTACGGCCGCAGCTTTAGTCTCAGCAACACTTGTCCAAATAGGCGCACTTCCAGCGCTTTTCCCTGGCTTATGCAGCTAATTGCGGCCTTGTATTCAGACTGAATCCTTGCAAACAGCCAAAACGCCACCCGCTCTGCAGCCGCTTTCTTCACTCCCCACAGTCCGATTTCCCCAATTGCGTCCTCTCTGTACCTTCTCAGCACCCGGATCAAAGCCAACACCAGCTTCTGAGCACACAGGTAGGGAGAAGGACTCGGCACAGAGGGTCTATCAGACACCATTGCCAGCCTTTCCAACATCGCATCCCCGTACAAATCCGCACTCAAGTTCTGCACTTTGGCCTTAGAGACTGTCTTCTCGCTTGGGCCTGCTTTCCTATCTGTCCGAAAACGAAGGAAATCAGCGGAAAGGTAGGGAAGTCCTTCAGGGGACTTCCTATGCAGGGCTTCCTGAGTGCCAATGTAGGGTCTGCGGACTGAGTTGGAGTCGGACTGGGTCTTGAGAGTGATCCATCTCTTGGCGAAGTGCTTTTCCAGCGACTCCACCAAGAGAGCGGCTGCGTCTCGCTTGTATTCCTGCAGTTTCCAGGGCTTGCGCAGGACTGGGGCCTTTGTGTAATAGGTGACCAGCTCTTGTCTGGAAGCCGGGACATTGTATGGACGATAGGGGGACTGGCGGGCGGCTGGCAGTCTCAGTGGAGAGACGGAGGACTTGAGGGAGTGGGAGTTCTTGCGTTCCTGCAGCTCTCGCTTGAGGGAGGCCAGGTCCAGCACTAGTCCTTCCATCTTATTACAGAGAAAGCTGCCTATTCAGTCGAGTGGGACTAGGGGAAAGGGACTATTTACCCGGATTTAGTCTTATTGACTGGGAAATCCGGGATTGGGCAGCATTTCTTACTATGAGAAAAGTCAATTTTGACCGATTTGAGGCTAATTCTCACAGGATAAGGGGTATTTAGACTAAGTGGTCAAATACTTACTCACATACTCCAATTATTCATACAAGTTCGAAAGTGTAACAGGAATTTGCTCAGTTTTAATGGAGAAAATCGCGTGCACTATACACTAACCATTGTAGTGCATAAAATAGACTTTCTCCAAGCTTGTTCACTTCCTTCCCCTGTATCTAATTGCGTTTCCCTGTCTTGTCCGCTAATCTTAGTGAGAAACAGACGATTCCCACAAGCGAGATTCGGAGCGACGCAGTGCTTGAAGCTGCAGCGGAGGCCAAGAAAGCAAAAGAGCGGGCAGCTGTGATTATGAAGTTCGAGTCTCAGCTAGGCCAGAACTCCAGGCGAATTCTCGAGGAGTTGCAGAAGCTGATTAATTAGGATATTTCGCTAGGCTAGTTCTCATACTTCGTTATTAGTTCTAACTAAGGTACGACTCGTATGAAGACAACCTCAGATACCGCTACAGCTATTATCCCATAGAAGTATTGGCCTAGAGCTTGGAAATGTCTAGCTGCATGTAGACATATGTCCTTTTGTAATATAGCTGTTATATTGTCTGTGTCTCGCACAGACTTTAGTCCATCGTATGGTAATAGCAAACTTGTAGAGGCTTTGCTATATGAGGATGGGAGGTCTCAGGACATGACAGAAGCCTAGTTCCAGCCTGAAAGTACTGCATTTTGGCAGAATACACAAAGCTGTATTTAAACAAGTTAAATCCCTCTAATACCGCCAAATAGCACTATTAGTACCCCGCAGAAGCCCAGTTTCCGCCTATCTCAAAGCCTCTTTTGCCATTTATTTGCCTATACAGAATTGATAAAAGTGTCGGCGCTGGGAATCGAGCCCAGGTTCTCACGGCCACAACGTGAGGTACTAACCACTATACGACGCCGACGGATACGTTTCCCTGCACCTCTCCACTTATAACCTGTCCCTCCCTGCACTAGACCTAGGGGAACTAGGCTACGGAGAGCGGCAGAGGTCGGGTATATGTGGAAATTGGGAGAGGAAGGAGTATCGGGGAAAGTGAAGGAAGTATGTATGGAAAGGAGCGAAAAGGCTGCGGGAAACCACTAGGAAAGCAAGTCCGGTCCTCCCTACCCATAATAAAAAGCATGCACCAGTGCAATTTTGACAAAGTACGGAATTGGTACCCTTTAAGCCCACCAAGAGTCTGCAGTGTCAGCCTATACAAGCTATTGCACTAGTAGACGCTTGGACTTGTGGGAACAGACAGGCGGGGAAAGACTTCCCACAGTCCGATTTCCCTAATTGCGCTTTCTCTATCTCTTCTCAGGACAGCACACAGGTAGGGAGAAGGACTCGGCACAAAAAGTCTATCAGACAGCATTGCCAGCCTTTCAACATCGCATCTCCGTACAAATCCACACTCAAGTTCTGCACTTTGGCCTTAGAGACTGTCTTCTCGCTTGGGCCACTTTCCTATCTGGTTTGAAAACGCAGCGGAAAGGTAGGAAAGTTCATCAGCGGACTTTTGACGGAAGGCCGATTTAAGTGGTTTTATAGATATTTTATCAAGAGTCGACTGCGAATCGTTTGTATTTTTGCGATTTCCAGGACTTTCGCAGGGCTGGGGTCTTGTGTATTGAGTGACCAGCACTTGGTGAGAATTATAGAAATACGCTATAGTGAAAACTCAGATTTGGCATTTTCACTAATATTATTCATCTCAATTACCTTAATATCTTATCTCTTTTCGCATAATGTCGATTACTTCCATATAATTATTCGTCTCTAAGTCTCTACTTAGCCTTATTATCTCGAAGCCGGGACAATAAGCCGAGTGGAGACACAGAGAAATCGATGGAGTGGCAGTACCCATCAACCTTAAAGCCAGAGATATGAAAGAGTCAGCTAACTCGATGCATTTTCTTGCTATTTCCTCTTGCTCTCGAAGTTTCCTCTCCATTTCTTCAGCTTTCGCAGATAGAAGTATTGGCCTATAGAGTTTTTGCTATACGAGAATGGGAGGTTTCTGGACATGATAGGAGCCAAGCTGGAGTTTTAGCCTGAGTCGCTGTGTTTCCCCAGAATGCTGTAAGTGCAAATTGAATAATTACCAGAAAGCTGTATTAAACACAGTTAAATCCCTCTAATATCGCCAAATAGCACTTTTAGTACCCCGCAGAAGCCCAGTTTCCGCCTATCTCAAAGCCTCTTTTGCCATTTATTTGCCTATTCAGAATTGATAAAAGTGTCGGCGCTGGGAATCGAGCCCAGGTTCTCACGGCCACAACGTGAGGTACTAACCACTATACGACGCCGACGGATATGTTTCCCTGCACCTCTCCACTTATAACCTGTCCCTCCCTGCACTAGACCTAGGGGAACTAGGCTACGGAGAGCGGCAGAGGTCGGGTATATGTAGAAATTGGGAGAGAGGAAGGAGTATCGGGGAAAGTGAAGGGAGTATGTATGGAAAGGAGTGGAAAAGGCTGAGGAAAACCACTAGGGAAGCAATTCCCGGTCCTCCTTACCCATAATAAAAAGCATGCACCACAGTTTCCTCCCCCTCACTTTGCTGGTCGTAGCCCAGGCCCTGTACAGCTGTCCTACACTCACCTGTCAGTGGCAAGCCCCCAACATCTGCGCCAGTCTAGTCAGCTCCAACTCCATCGCCCTCAACTCCAAGCCTTGTGACGGCCTGCACCAGTGCAATTTCGACCAAATACTGAAATGGTACTCTTTAAGTCCTACTGAGAGTCTGCAGTGTCAGCCTGCACAAGCGATTTCACTGATAGACGCTTGGACTTGTGGGAACAGACAGACAGGGAAAGACTTGGTAAGTGGCAATTACCCTCGCACTTGCCTTGGAGACAGTGACTGTACGCTTCAGGACGGCACTACGAATGGCTGTGTATGTGCCCCCCGGACTACCAGTTCCTCCGGCTACTGCCAGCCTAACGCCAGTTCCGCATACTACCAAAGCTACTGGGACTTGTGCACTTCTAATGGCAATGTCATTGATGGACAGTATGAAGGGTTCTATTGGTACCTGAGGCTGCAGTTTGCGGTGTACTACGACGCTGCAGACTTACCCAACTGCAAAGAAACCCTATGGGAATTCTCCCAATTCACAGCCGCAACCTCCGTTCTAAACGCTGCCAGCTGCCTCCTCATCCCCACTCTCTTCCTAGTCTAATGGTAGCTCCTACGAATGGCAGCAAGCACTAAGGGCTGGACCTGGGGCGACTTCGCACTGCAGGACCGTCGCATCGTCTTCAACACCAACGGAGAGCCAGCCTTCGAAGTCGCCCTCGAAGACGTCGCCAGTCTTTCCCTCCCCGGCAAAAGCGAACTCGCCCTCGAGTTCCACCAGCCAGACATCGCAGACCGAGACCTGCTCTGTGAGATGCGTCTGACCCTATCGACCCCCGAAGCGGCGGAAGCGCTGCATGAGCAACTGGTGCAGAGGACGAGTTTGGGACAGAACAGTGGGGAAGCAGTGGCTTCTTTGTACGATTTGCCCTTTGTGACGCCGAGAGGGAAGTACCAGTTGGACCTGTACGCGACTTTTTTCAAGTTGCACGGGAAGACGCACGACTACAAGATAATGTACAAAAACGTCACAAAGGCGTTTTTGCTGCCCAAGGTGGACGGACTGTTTACCGCCTTCGTGATAGCCCTGGACTTGCCCATTCGCCAGGGAAACACGCACTACCCGTTCCTAGTCCTGGAGTTCAATAAGGAAGTCGAGGAGACTGTGGCGCTCAAGCATGCTCCTGAGGAGTTGGGGGACCGACTGGATGGCAAGCTGTTTGAAGTGCTGTCTCGGCTCTTCAAGGAACTAGCGGCGGTGAGCATCATAATTCCCGGCAACTTCCGCAGCTCCTCAGACTCCCAAGCCATCAAGTGCTCCATCAAGGCGAACGAAGGCTTGCTCTACCCCCTCCAAAAGAGCTTCATTTTCATCCACAAGCCAGTCCTGCACATCCGCTTCGAAGACATCCGCAGTGTGGAATTCGCGAGAGTGACGGAAGGCACTTTGGCCACAAACCGCTATTTCGACCTCAGAATCACCACAGAAGCAGTGTCTTATCAGTTTACAGGCATTGATAGGCAGGAGTATAAGACGCTGGTGGCCTTTTTGGAGAAGAAGAAGCTGAATATCAGCAATTTGAAGGAGGAGGACAGGGAGCAGGAGTCGGCCGGGGAGGAGATGGAGGCGGATGAGAGTGATGAGGACTTTGAGGAGGCGGATTAGCGCTACAGTGCAAATAGCCTCATTATCACCAAAGCAACCCTTCTTTCAGCCCGTCTACTACACAAGCCATTTCAGCCTATATAAGCCCCAAAATGCCTACTTGCCGACTGCATGTGTGGCCGAGCGGTCTAAGGCGTTAGACTCAAGTTCTAATGTACGCAAGTACGCGCGAGTTCAAATCTCGCCGCATGCACTTTTATACCTAAATCTCTACTAATCTGCCTTGATATGCCCTTCCTTCTGCTCTTCTTTCTGCACTGCCGTCTCTAAGTAGTGGCGGTTTGGGTCCACTCGGTACTTGTAGCGCTGGTAGACGTAGACTACGAAGATGATGTCGTCGCGGAAACAGGCGATGCGGTGCATGGTGGGCATGGAGATGATGAAGGCGAACATGTCGTCGATGAAGGTGTTGAGGGCTTTGTAGGTGAGGACTTTCCAGGGCATGTGCTCCACACTTTTCAGCTTATAATTGATATACAGCTGCGGCGTCATCATAATAAACCCAGTCGTATAGATAAACCTCGCCAACGACCGCAGCACAAAGCTATACCAGCTCTTGTAAGCGTCAAAATAGAGCGAATACCCGCTATACCCCAGCACCAAAGGCAGCAAAAGGTAGCATAAGTAGCGAGTAGCGAGGTTGTCGTACATGTCTGTGCCGCCTTCCTTGTGGGATTCCTTCTCTTTGAAGGAAAGGAAGGGGTAAACGAGGCTTAGGCTGATGTCGAAGCCTTTGGAGAGCTTCCAGAACTCTAGAAACACGCTTAGGAGCATGGGGATTAGCACGAGGTAGGACGTCTCCTGACTATCCAGCAAATACAGCGAAATGACCAAAGTCGACACAAAGTTATACAGCAGCAACTTCGTACTGAGTCCTTTCAGCGTTTTCCTCGTTTTCCAGAACTCAATA
>Ga0247837_1001882_pt1 | contig 41788 bp, 35 predicted proteins | sample LaCtaG_2_FD_187115 | JGI IMG/M metagenome (GOLD analysis project Ga0247837, IMG submission 187115) | Freshwater microbial communities from meromictic Lake La Cruz, Castile-La Mancha, Spain - LaCruzMarch2015_14.5m | ecosystem: Environmental > Aquatic > Freshwater > Lake | place: Spain: Castile-La...
GTGCCAGTAGATGATCCTACTTCAGTCAATATTCCCCAAGTGGACCTATTGATAGCGGAGCAATAGTTACCTCCTTGACACCCGTTGACATTTAGCCTTATGTTGTTTTCTGAGGTGTGGACAGCACAGACATTGTCAGTCACGGTCGAGTCACAAGAGTATGCAGGACAGCTGGAAGAAGAGGAGACTAAGTTGAGGAGTAGGGAGTGGCTGAGTATGCTCTTCACTGTCATTATATTACTCCCAGTACAGTCACGAAGACATTAGTCCACATAGGACGGACATACCTCTGTTTTATCTATATCGCAAATTGGTATTTCCTTGCCTTTTGGGGTATTTTTAGTTAGAGTTTAAGCGATTCGCTGTCTGTCAAGCGTTTTTTTTTGTCCAAACATTCTTCCTACAAACTAGGACATCGCCCCAAGTATCCAAGTTAGGTCTGTTCTGAGGTCCGAAGTGGAAGGTTTGAGTAACCTAGTTTCTGTGCAAATAGCCAATTACAGCCAGTTCTCTGCTTTAATATGCACACTTCCATACACATATAGATACAACTCAGAAGGAGGAACACTGAAGGGACTGCTGAAACCTTTAAATACTCGAGAAAAATCGATATCTGCACTCATACTTCAGTGTTCTCATACGAAAAGGCCACTATATACTCTATTGTCTATTTCAATAGAAATATGAACTCCTCAGTATTGGAATCTGCTGAAGAGAAGTGAATGCTTCATATACCGGATTCTCTCCTTGGAAGTATAAAAAGTCTGCACACGATATATTTGAAATAAGAGAAATTAGGTCAAGTTGCTATTAGTGCTATAGTTAGTCTACTGAGTGTAATAGTAATATCCCCGACAATGCTCCAAATTCCCTTCTAAAGTCCTAGCAAAGCACTAAGGAAGAGAGTTATTTCCGCCTAGACAAGACAGCAGGGACTAGCTTGCGAGTAGTAGTGGCTACCTTTATGGCTCTCTCCGCAGTCCCAAAGGCAGAGCTGATCCTCCTTGTCAGCATCTGAGATTGGAAGCTTTGCGGCTTCTTGGCCACCTGCGGCCTAACACCCCCTGCCTTCCTGCCTCTAACCAGTGCTTTAGCAGCCACTGGAGCCTCGATAGGAGGGCGATGCACAGGCGAAGGAGTGCGAGCTTTCGATAGAGCCAAGTCGATTTCTGCATATAACTCCTTATTCCGGGCTAGAATTAGCGCAGTCCGCTCCTCATCATCCAGTGCCTCATCCTCCATAGCCCTGATCTTACCCTCCACTTCCTTGATTCGGCCTAAAGCCAGCTGCGCGGCTTTGCCTCTTTCCTCGTTTTCTAGGACTTCTTGCATGTCTTCGAGGGCTTTGTCCTTGGCTTCCAGTTCGCTCTGCAGCTCTGAAATGAGCTGCAAATGGCCTGACACTTCCTCACCCGCGGCCATTACTCTCTCTTCATAGGTCTGTTTGTGGGCTGGCTTAGCGCCTGATTGCGTCAATTTCAGTCTCAAAGCCTCATATTCGCGAATTCTTTTCCCCTCCAACCTGCTTTGCAGCAGCTCTGCAGGAACTGGTCTCGGCGGCAGTCCAGCATACATCCCCTCCGCAGTCTCTACAGTCCCTGTGAACTTCTGAGTGGGTGGCGGCATAACCAGAATTCCCTCAATCAAGCTGACCTTCTAAGTGAGGCTTACAGGTCCTTTGTAGTCACTTTCATGTATGTCCCTGACTTCTACGAAAGTCCTTTGAGGGACGTCTTCAGCTGCTTGAGTGTCCTTTGACAGGTAGGCGATTACAGGGTCGGTGGGCAGGTCGGCTTGGCACTGAGAGTCTGCATGAGTCTGTAGGTGTGGGGAGTCAATAGTGAGGAGAGTGTTGGGGGGAGTGGGCTGGAAGGCTGCGATGGAAACAGGCCGGGAGCCGAATTGGAGGAGACGCACGCCTTCCACCTGGGCAGGGTACTGCGGCAGTTCGTAGGAAGGGACACGCATTTGAAGCAGGCGAGGGTAGGGGAAGAGCGGCTCCGTGTCCATATCTGTCTACCTTCAAATGTATGGGAATTCACTGTTCCCGTAATGTGCCACCTACCAAATCGCATGCTAATGTGGACTTTTAGATTTGTGAAAGGATTTTTCTAGCTGACAGGATTATTTCCTATATGTGAATTTCGGGAACTTCCCTTTGGCCTGCTTGAACCTGTCCTCAGTCTTCAGCTTCCCGAGTGCAATTTCCACTCCTCTGATGCTCAGGACTCCAGTGTGTCTCGCATACTTGCTCCTATTGCCCGGCTTCACAAAGACCAGGGCAGGGACTGAAATCCCCTCCAAAGCTGCTAAGAAGTCACGCTCTATCTTCCCATTCAGCCACATAAAAGTCACATTTTCCTGTATTCCAAATTTATCCTGTAGCGTCTTAAATAGGCTGATTTGGTCCTCTTCCGGCTTTGTGCTCGATATGAAAATCGCACATAGGGCGTTTTCATGGTCGAAACACAGGTCACTGGCCGAAGCCTGCGTCAACTCTGGCAAATCCGCAGTCCTCCAAGGCTTGGGAGCCGCTGGAGGCTGGGCAGACCCTCCAGTCACGAAGACTTCCGAGTAGATATTCAGGAACTCGAAAAGAGACCGAAATTTCATCTCTCCGTCGTAGGGTTGGACTTTGCCGTCGGAGTTGAGTAGGACTAGTCTTGGGAAGGAGGGGATTTCGTAGGAACTGATAAGGGCGGTTTGGTCACTTCTGACTATGCCGAAATCCAGCGTATCGCCCAAAACGGTGCAAAGTGCTTTGTAGATAGTCGGAATGCCCGCTTTCTCGGTAAAGAGGAGGACTTTGGGCACTCCCGGCCGAGAGCCTCTGAACCCGGCTTCGGAGTCAAGTGTGACTTCAGTGACCTTCGCCCCCAAGTACATAGCCAAATGGCCTAACAGTCCCTTCACACTCTCCTCCCCCTCATACTCATGCACCGGCCCCGGCAAGGGCGGGTACACCCTCACACTCGGCGTTTCCCGCACTTCCTGCAGCTCACACAACGCCTCAAACAGCTCGCAGTTGACTGCGGCTATAGCAAAGGCGCCCTGCCAGTCCTTGGCTAGAGTGGTGAGTTCGGAGGCGAGGGCGGGACTGTGGCTGTCGCTGGGACGGAAGAAGTGCACGAGGCCTGCGAGTTTGCGACGTTGGGAGGTGATTTGTTGGTCGAAGTTGAGGGAGGTGAGGGAGTGGACGCTGGTATGCTGGAAGTCGTAGAAGGAAATGACGAGGACTATTAAACACACGTGTAAAGCCCTCATTATCCCTCCATATTTCCGTTATTGCAGACCCGATCCTTGAGCACCGCAGTCCCTCTTCCTCTGGCTCCCCACAGGACACTTATCCGACTTTAAAGCCCTTTGCTCAGCGCAGCGACCATTGACACAGTGTGTTGAACTGGGGAGAGACTGTGCCACAGCAATAGAAAGCGTCCTTCTTAGGAACATAAGGACAGATCAAAGGACTGCAAGCTCCTACTCATGCACCTTAATCCACTGCTGACATGGAAATAGCTGCTAACTGACAACACTATGCGAATAACAAAGCCCTACACCAGTTGCCTACATATTGCATAGGTATATAAGCCACTAGGAAGGGCGGACGGTTGCAGTGGGCCGGGCAGACAGCAAGTGTTCCGTGGACTTGTTGTGCTCGTCCTCAGAGTGCCGCAGCAGCTGCTCCACGGACTGATGCAGCTCCTTCGGCGCTAAATCCAGCGCTTTCTGACCCTCCTGAGTGCAGTTTACAGTGTTTCTGCAGCCTGTCGCGGCTCCGTAATTGATTAGTACTCGTATGACATCGAGGTGGCCGGATAGGGCGGCGATGTGTAAAGGAGTGTTGCCTGCGACTGAATGGGGCATACAGTCCTCGGCGTCGAAATCGGCGTTTAGCCTGCAGAGCTCCTCCACTGCCCGGACCTCTCCTTTCCATGCAAACACATGCAGCAGTCTCCACCCAGTCTAAATCTCCACTACCTGCGGGAGCTGCATATCCGTATGTCGCTTGGTTATCCCATCCTGAGGGTGCGGCGCAGCCAACAGCCGCTTAATTTCCTCCGTCTGCCCACCAGCCGCAGAGCAAAGTCTTAATCCCATTATCTATCACGGCAAGGAGGTGTCAATGCCTAGGCCAGATCGACGAGGGTCGAAGCGGGGAAACAGCACTTTCCGCGCCAGCCGTCCTGAGCCTTGTCCATACCCTCCCAAAGGCGACTTCGCTCTACTCAAAGGACTCAGCGAAGGCGCTTTAAAAGCCGCTTTTCTAGTCCCTAGCAAGTTCACTATATCCGGCGGAAGGTCAATTTCGTTCTCAATCGGCTCATACAGACTCGCCCAGGCCGAGACCATTTCAGCGTGTTTCAGCAGCCAGTCTGCAGATGGCAGGCTGAGTGGACAGACCTCTTCCGTCATTTCCGCCATACACTTGATAGTGTGGTGCAGCAGCATTATCAGTAGTTTGTCCACTCTGCTGAGGACTTCGAGGGACCGGGTCACTGCCTGCGTTTCGGATTTGCTGGATTTTGAGTCGTACAGGGAGGCGAAGTCGGTCTTATCGGCTTTGAGGCGGAGCTGCTCTTCGAGGCTTTTGAGGCTGGAAAAGAGGGCGAAGTAGTCTCTTTTTTCTGATTTTATGTGTTTGAAGGCTGATTTTATGTCTGTGGTTTTTCGCGTTAAGTCCTCAATTCGTTGCTGAAAAGCTATCTGCAGTTCTCTAATTCCATTCAAATTTCCCTCCATTTCGCCCACTTTTCCCTTCAAATTCCCCATTTCTTCCAGCTTTTTCGTCCTCAACTCCAGCGCAGAAATAGCAGTTTTATTGGCTTTATCCAGCAATATTTCGTCATATCGCTGCAAAACTGCTTCATGTCGAGACATGGAGCGCTCGAATTCCGCAGCCAAATCCTCGGTTCGTAGGAAGTTCCTCTCCACGGCTTCATTCGTAGCGGTCAGATTCCTGCCCAAAGCGCATTTTTCGATCCTGGCTTTTAGGTCAGTTAGTGAGAAAATTGCGGCTTTTTCAGCGATTTCCTCATTAATAGTCGCTATCGTGGACTTGAATTCTTGGTACTGGTCTTGTGCTGCAGCCGTCAAATCCCGCTGCTGAATCTGCATTCCCTGCAGAACTCTCTCCATTTCCTGCTTAAAGGCCGCAAACTGCGCTATGGAAATAGAGGATTTGACTGCTGAAGTGAGTTTATCCAGTGCCAACTGCACACAGTCCATAACCCCCTCCTTCGTCACATAGTCACTACTGAGGCTTCTCTGCATTTCCCTAACATCTTCACAGACACTCCGAAACTCTCTGCCGTTCGCCTTGTCTTTAACGTCAATTTCCAGCTTTTGCACATAGAGCATAGGACACAGGACGGCCACAGACCCTTGCAGGCGCTCCACGTCGTGCAGAGTGGCCTTGGACGCCAGCTCTGCAGACAAGTGCACCAGGGAGCTTTGCAGGAAGGTGAACTCTCGGGTGAAGCGGTCGACTTTGTCGCTGGCATCGGAGAGAGAGGCTTGTTGGCGGAGGAGGAGCTTGGAGGAGGACTCACGAATGGATTCAGAGGCTTTGAAATCATCCCGCAGGTCCGTCAGTGCCGCTTTCATAGTACTCATTTGAGCACTGAGATTCAGAAACCGAGACTCGTAGTCAGACTTGAGCACTTCAGCCTGTTGCTTAGCCTTGTGCTTGATCTCTTTGACCTGCTTCGCTACCAGGCCTTCCACCAGCCTTTCCATGCCTTCCCTCCTTTCCACGTCCTCACTGTCCTCTTCGTCCATATGTCAATTACCTCTTCCCTGCTGCTTCCCTGGTCTGTTTTCTAGGTCCGAAACGAATAACAATGGCTAAAGAGACCGACCCACTGCTGAAGCTGCAAAGCTGGAACTCCACACACGCAGTGATCTGCCTGGTCGCGATATCCCTGGGCGTCATGGGTCTCGCGGACCTGGCTTTGAACTACCTGTACAAGGACGACTTCGGCCTGAGTCCCGCACAGTTGTCGATGATGAGTTCAGTTGGGTTGATTCCGTGGATCATTAAGCCAGTGTGGGGGTTTATAAGTGACTGTTTCCCTATCGGAGGCAGAAGGAGAGCGCCGTATTTGGCACTGTTCGGAGCAGTGGGTGCGCTTTCCTGGGTCCTAATGGGGTCAATCGTCACCAAGCCTTGGCAAGCCTTGTTAGTGATGCTATGCGTGCAGATCGCGTCTGCCTTTTGCAACGTAATAGGCGAAGCCTTAATGGTCGAGCAGAGCCAAGATTCCGGCCTGCCAGAGCAAGCCTCTAAAAACGTGTCTCTTTTTTTCGGGGTTCGGTCTGTTGGAGTGCTGCTGACGGCCTACACTAGCGGCTTACTACTCCAATTAGTCCGCAAACAGACTGTTTTCTATATCACCGCCACCTTCCCTGTGCTCCTTTTCCTGGCCTCTGCGCTGCTAAATGAGCGGAGAGTGGAGGTTGTTGATAGGCCGAAGGTTGGAAATCAGCTCAGGCAGATTGTGGCGTTTGTAAAGACGCCTTCGATATGTGCGCCTATTGGATTTGTGTTTTTGTTCATGGTTATTCCGACCACTTCGGATGCGATGTTTTTCTTTTATACGAATAAGCTGGGGTTTGAGCCGGAGTTTATGGGGAGATTGAAAATGGCCTCCGGCCTGGCCTCAGTGATCGGAATATACAGCTACAACCGCTGGCTCAAAACCGTCCCCTTCCAAACCGTCTTCCTCTGGTCCTCCCTCATCTGCGCCCTCGCCAGCAGTTCCCAACTCCTTCTAGTCCTGCGTCTTAACCACTACCTCTACCTCCCAGACTCCATCTTCTGCCTAGTCAGTGGCTTTTTAGTCCAAGCCATCGGCGAAATGAACGCTTTACCAGTGTTAGTCCTGTGCTGTCGACTATGTCCGAAGAACATCGAAGGGTCGATGTATGCACTTTTGATGTCGACTATGAATTTAGGGAATTTGGTGTCGTCGCAACTGGCTGCGTTGCTAACTTGGGCTTTTGGAATCACGGAGACTCACTTTGGCATGCTTTGGGTGTATGTGCTGCTCACCAATGTTTTGCTGTTGCTGCCGGTGCTGTGCTTGTGGATGGTTCCGGATACGCTTGGGGAGGGGAAGAAGGAAAAGGGGGAGGAAGAGGAGTTAGTGTAAGCAGGTAATAGGGATAAGCGTAGGCTAGGGCCTGCAGAGGGAGACTAAAGGTAGGGGAAGTTTCCACTTTTGCATAGGGAAGAGTACAGCTCTAGCAGGGTTGTGCCAGTGGCTTTGTGTGCACTTGCGGAAAAGAGCCTATAATTCGTATAGCCACATAGGGGTGAATTACGAGAATCGGACAACGCACTGGGAAAACATCATTATCTGCTAGATTCACTAACTAGGAGAATACAAATCTGTCAAGTGTCCACAGAACTGGTTAGAAACTAAGCGGAATTTCTTAGCATTGTAATGGAGCAAAAGCCGGCCTGAGGAATCCGGCTCCCATTAAAATGGCTGGACACGTCATTGAGATAGCACCCATGTGTCACCACTATTACGTTATATTCCTCCTGTGCCATTGCTGTCTGTAACTGCAAAAACGGGCTAACGCGTACTTCAGTGCGTGTTTCCGGGTACTTGGGTCGATTTTCAGTCCTGTCCACTAACCGATGTCCCCGGTTTCTGAAAGACACATCATGATTTATCGTGAGATCAAGCAAAGGGTCGCATTTGGGAAACAGCCTACATTCTCCAAAGTCTCGCATAGTCCGTAGTCATACATTATAGTGTCAGTGAGGCCGTGTGGTAGTCTGTCTCTCAGAAACTCACAGGAGCGGAAGACTATGGCTTTGCCCTGAACAGTGATTGGAGGGTCGCTCTCTATGGCGATACTGGAGTCAGCGTTTTTGTCGTCGCAAGGTTCACTGTATGTACAGATGTACAGCATTCTTATGTTTATTACCATTTTGTTGGTCTGCACTACCGCCTGCTCCTGCAGCTTTTATCCCAACTTTCTATATAACAATGCAGACTCAGCCAACTCCCTACATTTCGATAGTAGAGAAACCTCTCTGATAGAGTGTACAGAGAGTTGCTACTGAGTAGGAAGAAGTGGACCTAACTATGTCTAGTGAGATGCATCAGGCTAGCATAAAATAATACAATTGCAGGCATGTTTTCCACATTAACAGGGGTCTAGTACTAGTTCTCCGCATGAGAAAGAAGCATTGATGTCAGTACTCTGCTGATAGTTTGTAGGTAGAAACCAGGCAAATCGCCGCATTTCGAGCTACAAAATAGGCAATTAAATAGCTAAATCAATGAAAACCATTCAATGTACCAGCCTTTCCCACACACCCCTATCCAAAGCTCCCCGACTAAAGCAACATTCCCCACTTTCATATTAATGCGCCCCGCAGGCGGACAGCGACAGTTACCCGGAGCGACCCTAACGCACCAAGCCGGCGCCCAGCTCAGTGCCGCTCTCAAACAAGAGCGCCAAGCCGGAACCACCCTACTCGGCAAGACCCAGGGCGGACCAGCCAAGGCCTCCTTGACGGAAAAGGTCGACCTCAGGGACCAGAGAGAGGCGCTGAGAGGGCAGGTCAGGGGACTGAATACCTTTGAAATCGGGGAGGCTTCGCAGAAGCTGGAGGAGATGATGGCCCGGCAGAAGGTCAGCAGGCGGGATAGACACCTCAAGCACTTGGTGGACTATGAAAGCTGGCTAGAGGCCTTCTATGAGCAACTCAGAGTGTCTGCACTGGAGACGGAGGAGGAGTGGAGACTGTACTCTGCTGCTAGTCAGCGAGAAATGACCAGAACACTGGACGAATTCACCGACCCCTTCATGGCCAGCAAAGAAATCGAGTGGGTGCAGGCCGCCTACGAGCACCTCGTCAACCACATCCGAAAGCGCAGAGAAGAAATCCACTCCACCGAAGACAAACTTCAGAAAATCGAAAAGGACAGGTCAGGCACAGTCAACCAATTCATCGCAGAATTGGGGCAAACTTTGAACGACGCTGCTTTTATGCTGGCTCCACAGGTGCAGGAGATATTGGCTTCTAAGGCTCAAGAAGCACAGGCGGTGGAAGCCGCTCGGATGGCTGATATTGACTGGTTTCTGGAGGGAGTGCGGATGGAGGAGGAGGAGGTGAGTAAAAGGTATTTGGAGAAGATGCAGGCGAAGGAGCAGAGGTGGAGACTGGTGCATCATGAAAAGTGCGTGATGGACTTTCTGGCGGCTTTGAACAGTTCTCAGTACGTAAACCCTCCGGACAGAATATCTCTGCTAGAAGAGCTAAAAAGCAGGCAAGAGGAAGTCTTCACCAAGCGACTCGGACTTCTCGAAGACCTCAGAACCATGCCCGCTAGCAAATGGAGCAAAGAAGCAGTCGAGGCACTCCTCAAGTCCGGGGAAACGCTCAACGAAGAAGCACAGAAATTCTACGATGAGAAAATTCAAGAAATCGTGAGTTTTCAGTCCGCTATCGACTCAGAAGCGGAAGAACTGCTGGATAAACTTAGGGTGAAACTGGGCTATTACAAAGCTAGGCCGGACATTGCAGGGTTCCTAGACCAGCAGTGCACGCCTTTAGTGCATCAACGCAAGGAGGAAGCGAAGACTTTGCTGGGGAAGTGCATACAGTTTTTGGAAAAAACAGACGTTAGGGCGAATGATGTGCTGCAGAATATTACGCTGTATGCGAGGGATTTGGGGGATGTGATGGACCTGCATAAGGCCACTTTCAAGGAAGAAGAGCAAAAGCACGAACTTGCCCTCGCCTCTCGCGGCGACCTTATGGACGAAAAAGTCGACGCCATCGAAGACACTCTCAAAGCCACGACCCAGGAAGCGCGCGAAAGCGTCACTCTGCCAGACCTGGACAAAAACGTCCAAAGGTGCTTCGAACTGCTAGACTTGATAGGAGGGGAGTACAGGAGCTACACGAAGGAGGCGACCGACCTGGTCTTGGGACATGTCGCGGCTATTAAGGTAACTTTCCACAACTTCCAGGAAAAGGTGGGGAAGGCGTTCGGGCTGCTGCCGGAAAGCAAAAAAGAAGCGTACTTGCAGAACATTAGGGAGGAAAAGTTGAAGGCGATAGAAGCGGAACAGTTAACGGATCCGAAGAAAAAGCCGGGGAAGAAGGACGAACCTGCAATTGCACTGCCTGAGTTGCAAATGTGGAAAGCGTCAGATGGGAGCTTGTGGGCGCTTCTCGAGCCTTTGGAAGACGTGACGAAGCGACTGCTCTACACCGAAGAAGACAAAGAAATCGAAGAAAAGCGCAAAATCGAGGAAATCGCTCGCAAAGAAGAAGAAGACCGCAAAGCCGCCGAAGAAGCCGCACTCAAAAAGGCCAAAAAAGACCCTAAAAAGCCCGCTCAAGTAGAGGAAATTGCAGTGATTTCCGCCCCTCCAGTCCCAGTGGAAGACCCCATCCCAAGAGACCCCGACGGAACTCTGTGTCTCGCCACCGAAGTCTACATAACTCCCTCTCACTTGCAGTCCACACTTGAAATCCTCCGCAACAAGGCTTTGGAGTACGTCAACACCGAGTTGGAAACCGCCACTTCCACTGCTAAAGCGAACGACAAACGCGTGCAGGAGTCCATTGTGAATGAGTTAGACGAGAAAATGCGGAATTTGTGGCCGAGAAAGGGCAGACTGGAAGTGACGTTGGTAACTGACCGGACTGCTGAGATAAACAAACACCACAAAAGACTGGAAAGACACATGTCCGAAATGCAAGCGAAATCCGACCTACAAACCACTGAATTCCGCGATTTAAAAGCCTTCCTCGACAGCCAAGTCAAGCAGTACCAAGAAGTCCTCGCCCAGGCGAAAGAGGCCTTGGCCACTGCGCAGACTCTGTCAGAGCTGCAAGGGATTCACCTGAGAGTCAGAGATGCACAGCAGGTGCTGTTTGTCAATGAGCAGAAGTCGGTGAGGAGGATGGACCAGCTGGCGGCGGAGGAGGTGGAGGTGATGTTGAGGGCGAATAGGGAGTTTTTGGGGGCGTTTGTGTTGATTTCGGGGGAGGGGGACTATAGTGAGGGGGAAGTGAAGTACTATACGGAGAAAATTGAGCCGGTGAACAAGGCTTTTACTGATGCGAAGGCGAGTAGAGCTGCGGAAACGGCGACTTATAGGGCGCTTATGGCTAAAGAAAGGGAAGAGCCAGTCGCCAGGTTCAACAAAGAATACGACACAGCCCTCGAAAACCTTGCCGCCCGCGAAGGCCTGGGCAAGAAGTACGGCGCCCCCCGCCGCTCCGCCCAAGAAAAGCTGCGCGCAGAGATGACCAAATGCGAAGTCGCCCAAACCGGCATGGAAAGTCTGATTTCCCTCCTAGAAAGTCTATTGGGGGAATTCGCAAGTACACAGGACCACAGTCAGCGACCTGTTCCTCTGTCTATAGACCTGAGGAGAGTGCTGCTTAGTGCGCAGACCTGTATGGTCCACTACGGCCGCCACTTGGAAGGCTTTCGGGAAGAGGCGAAAGTGCAGCAGCTGCAGATGGTCACGTGGGGGGAAGACACGGAGGCGATAGTGCCGACAGCGAATGAAGCCAGAGAGGTGAATTGCATATAGGAGGAAAGTAGGAAGGAAGTGCTGTTGGAGCCTTTGCAGCAAATCGGCCTGGTGAAGAGTCAGCCCGTCTTTCGCATTGCAGTGGAAAATATCGAGAAACTGTCCAGAGAAGAGTGTCTGAAACTGTACCAGACCAAAGCCGGAGCATCGTAATCACTCCATAGTCTGCCGGAATTCATGGAAAAGCACCTCAAGCAAATGCGAATCAACGCTGAAGAGTTCCGTCTGAACTGTATTCGGAAGCTAAGAGCTTCTGCTGAAGTGATTTTAACGCTTTCTGAAAGGGTCCCTGAGGCGCTCTTCGTAAGTTTGAGCCAATCTAGCATAAGCCGCTTCCAGTCTCTTGTGAACACTCAATGGACTTCTTTGATGGTTCAGGTCGAAAATGACGATCAAGCGAAAACACACAATAAGCAGGCTTTGCGGCCGAATCTGGCAAATCCGGTGTGTCGTGAGGAGCTGATGGTATTAGGGAATGCGGAGGAAAGCAGGGCGAAGGCTGCGATTGTGAGGATGAAAAGTGCGTATGAGGTGTTGTTGAAGAGTGTGGATGAGTCGGGGAGTGGATTTGCGGTGAAGTTGGAAAATCATTTGAAAGTGATGATTTTGATTTTGGATGCGCAACTAATATATGAGGACTTCGTAGTGTTACCAGGAGATGGAGAAGTCGAGCGAAAGCGAACAAACATCAAGCGACTTGCAAGGAAAAAGATGTCAGGAAAGGCGGGAGTGGATGTTGGCCCACGCGGCTATCGCAAAAGGTGGAAAGGAGTTGACCTGAAGCAGCTGTTTTATTTCAATCCAGAGGCTGGGCAGTCTCCTGAAATTGAGAGCTATAAAGACATTCGTCAAAAGCAGACCCTCAAGCGACGCGACGAAAGTTTCCAAGAGTTCTGCTCCCTCTTCAGATCTCTGCGCAGCTCCCGAGAGTCCGAACTCCGATCTCTCCTAACTGCAGAAGAGCAGTGGCTAGCCTACTGGCACACCACAGTGGAGCAGCTTCGAGTGCGCAAGGTTTAGATTAACACCTAAGAAGCCTAGAATCTGCATGGGTGCAGTTGAGTGCACAATGAATATTTGTTTGTTATGATTTGAATTCTATGCACCTTTTAGTGCCCATAATTAGGTACCTAAATTAGGAAACGCTGGTCGACTAACGTCTTCCGGGAAAGGTTTTTCGACCCCAGCGAATCTCTGATATACAGCATCAGCTTGTCCCACAGGTACGTTATAAAGGCCGAAAGGAGGTGTTGGCTCCACACCAAATCCATCGCTGCGAATACTAGTAAGTCCATGAGCAGCAGCGTGAATTCGTGTCCCATCATGAACACTCCCTCCCAGTGCATATCTGGGTCGCGATAGAAGAAGGGTGATCCTTCTAAGTTGGCGAGGTCGGTGGGTGGCATGTGAAGGAACCGCTGCAAGGGAGTTTTGTCTAAAATGTGAGTGCGAGCGTCCATGATTACGGTGGAAATGTAGGTTTTGAAGCGATGATTCAGTTCAGTTCTAACATGCTCCAACCTCTCATAATCCAAATCCGCAGGCAGCGCAGTCCCAACGAAATCCAAGTTGATTCTGCTGGCCTGTCCCAGTCTTTTCGAGTTATTCGACGCCTGGATTTCCTCCTCTACCGGCACATTCGCCATCTACATACAGCCTACATTGTCATAAGTCTGTCTCATTTTCCAAGGGAGGTAGATTTCGTAGCACTGCAATTCAGGGTCTTTTTCAGGTTGAATGCCTCTGGGGCGGGCTTTGCCGGAGGCTTCCAAGGCTAAGGCTTTCCTAAGGTCGTCGATAGAGCCGTCAGACTGCCCAGTGGGCGACACTCCATGTATATAATACCCATGCAGACTTTGGTCGAGAATAAACACGCTGATGTTCGCTACAGAGCACAGATCGGTGAAGTTTTGGATGTCTGTGGGGAACCAGGTGCTAATCAGTTTCTTGATGATGTACTGCAAGTAGCCGATTACTAGGAGCAGGAAAGAGGTCAGGCAGAACCGCAGAATGGGACTGACGGGACTACTGCTGTTGGAGTCGATGTCCATGTTGGGCTGGGAGTAGGTCAGAGTGCTCCAGTCCAGACCTCTGCGTAGTCCTTACTCTAGGAAAAACACGGCGAATAATAGGGTAAACTCCACACTGATATATCGCTTGACCTGGAGCTCATTAAGCTCATTCGCTACGAATATGGACCTCCAAGCACTCACTGAGAGTTTGTAGTAATCTTGCTTTGGAGCATCGCCCCGCACTTGGTCTGTTATGGCTTTGAGCTGGTCAGTGCCAGGACGCAGAACTCTGTTGGGAGTTTCCCAGTCAATGAAGAAAAAGTCAGTTTTGCTCTGTCTCCGGATCATATCGAACACATTAATAAGGTGCAAGAAGACCAGCAACCCTACAATGGAAGCGAAGGGGACGTAGCTGCTCGGTTCACGGGCAGGCGGTAACAGCACGAAAACATGGTACTGCATTTTGAAGAAAATGAACCAATACGAACAGAGCAGAAACATATACCAAAAGATGATAAAAGTCCACGTAGCGATGAAAATCATCAAGCTTTTCCCACACAGCCAAAACACATACGTTTCCCTGCTAATCGCAGGCGGATTATTCTTGGTCCAGACATAAGTTCTGACAATACATACAAAGAGGATAATAGCATGTGCGAGAATTAGGATACCCATGGCCACTTGCAGGAAGTTGCTGATACTCATGGAGTACTCGCTTTCGAAGGTAACGGAGGCGGTGCTGTCTTGGCTGCTGATGTAGGAGGTCAGTCTCGACCTATACTCCAACTCAAAATACGGTATATAAATCGCCTCATCCGTATCCGTCTGCAGCGCAACCACCAACTTCGCAGCCACCAAGTACCTCAGCACAGTCGTAGTTTCCTTCTTCGCATAAGCATCCGTCCCCACCCTTCCACTGATATTATCATATATGAAAAACCGTCTAACCAATTGCCAAGAGCTTTCATCTGCCCCGGAATTCGCCTGGTTTCCGTTCTCGTCTCTGATGTTTTTGATCAAAACTGGGACGTCTTTGGGCAGGCCGTCGGAGTCGATGAGGAAGATTTCGTAGAAGTAGGAGTCTTCGAGGGTGGTGTAGAGGCCGACGTCGAGACTGCAGTCGATTTGCACGTTGGTGCCGAATTCGCGGTAGCGCTTGGTTTCTTGGGAGGAATGAGGACAAAGAATCAGCTGGTCCGTAAGTGGCTCATACCCCACAAAAGTCCCATCCATATGGTACTTCGCCATCGTAAACTCCAAAATCCCCACCTTCCCACTCGCCCCAGTATCAAAGGAAACCGTCATTTCCGCAGTCCTCTTCAGTACATCCTTCCCATTGTTAAGGTAGTACAGCCAGGGCATGCCAGTTTTCCAGCCCTCGTCAGGGTCTGCAGGGTTCACGGCCGCGCCAGCTTCTTTGACGAGCGATTTGAAGAGCTTGCAGGCTTCGGTCTGGCCGTTGTAGAGCTGCAGGACGCAGAGGTTGGCGAGGGCCTGGCACTGCTGGGGAGTGCCGTAGTTAATACAATCATTGGCGCTCTGCAGGTAGTAGTAGTCGAAAGTGTCCGACACCGATATCGAATAAGTCCCCTCCCCAGTCGAACTTTCATGCTCCGTATATGTGACCTGGTGCGCCTGGGCAAGCGGGTACTGCGCCTCAATAGGCTGCAGCGCAGCAGACAGCAGACACACCGGTCCCGAGGCCGTATACGTGCTTTCACACTGACACACATAGTCATTTTCCTGAGTCCTGTTCATGCCAGCGCTCGGACAGGCCTCGCAGTTGAGGGTGTACGGCCCTTTGTAGGTATCCGGAGAGCAAGGCACGCACTCCTTATTGACCAAATAAGCGCCGTTTTGGTCCATTTCCACGACGGCTTCGTAGTTCTGGCAGACACACTCGTGCGTATTGTCGTTCACGAGGCCGGGGCACTTCTGACACATGTATTGGTCGGAGGAGGGGACGAAGCCTTCATTGCAGCCAACACACTTGAAATTGGGAGAGTCGCGAGTGGTTTCGGACTTGGCTTGGCCTGCGACGCACTTGCAGCCGCGGCCTGAGCTGTCCTTCTCTTGGCCGGGTGGACAATCAGTGCACGCTAACAGAGTAGTGTCGAAGTACTTGCTCTTGCTATCCGAACACGTGCTGTTCAGGTTGATTCCACTCACTGCGACCGCTACCAACACGGCTGCCACAAAAGCCCGGGTACCTTTCATATTTATACAGGCTATGCACCCTCCAGCCAGTCTCAAAGCCCAAAATGCACTGAGAAGGCAGAAAAAGATGCACTGAAAAGGGGAGTTTTGTGCACGTTGTGAAAGGAAATGCAGTGCATTATATCGATTTCTCCTACTTTTGTCTAAATTTGTGCTTGTTTTTGCCCTTTCACCCGGATATTGACTTCCTTCACAACCGCTGAAAAGGCCGCATCCGTCGCCAGTGCCTTATCCAGGACATAAAAGCAGACCGGAGGACTGAAGGGTGGAGGCCTGTCACAGCGCATTTCCGGGTTCTTGGACAGCTGAAAAGACGGCTTCGACAGCTCCGCAGGGAAAACATGACTGTGGGGCAGACACTGGTAGGCCAGCAGGACCCCGCACTCCTTGCAGCACCAGCGCCATTGCTTTTCCAACCCTCGGCTTGGCCGCTTGAGGAGGACGGCTTTGCCTGCGGCGAAGTACCGCTGGAAGCCGAGGGACCCGTCTCCTGGGACTATCATGGCGCGGTCGGTTCTGCGGACTTTGAGAGTGGACAGAGAGTCGGTGGTGACGAGGTTGTAGGCGCCACATAGGGCGCAGTAGTATACGTGCAGAGGCTTCTCATGTGCCAAACTCGAGTCATCCGAAGTGTAATTTTTGAGTTTAATGCGGCCTATGGGGTCGTCGACGATTTCATACTCCCTTTCCTGCGACTTCAGCTTAATGGTGGCCAGCGTAACAGCGTCAATATCCTTGGCTCCCGAAGTAGCCATAATGTTCGAGTCCACCGAGTAGCCAGGCGTCTTCCCTTCCATTATATCTATACCTAACAGTGAATGGAGTCAGACCGTTGGTCCAAGCCTGAGCCCAAGTCCCCAGGCGGTACGAATTTGACAGAAGACCCGACTGCCGTGGCTGTGGAGGAGCTGAAAGACCAAACCCGCCCTGCACTTGCCAGGCTCTCAACTCCTCGCTTTGAGGAACAGAATTCAGAGCTGAACTTGATACATATGAATGGGGCGGTTGTGCCGATTTCGAACCTGCCGCAATACAAATTACACGTGCCTTTCAACATTTCCTGCAACCAAATTTCTGAAGTTTTCCTACATGTCAGCCGCGCCCGTAATTTCCAAGTAATCGAGCAAGCCAACAACCTCGCCACCGCCGTCCACAAGGAAAAGATGAGTCTCAAAGAGCTGTTTTCCTGCTGCCTAGCGCAGCCCCGAGGCAACAAGATGGTTTCCGCTGTCCGACTGCACATCGGCGTAAATGAAAAAAAGTGCATGCGGACTGTACTAGTGAAAGGGATCTACGGCGCTCCAGAGATTGTAATGGCCTTTTTAACCGCTTTTAAGGAGACTATGGAAAGCACTGCCAACGCCCCGCCCAAGAACCGCCGTTCCTACAGCGGCAAGTCGCTCCCAGACGTCCGCTACGAGCGCCTATCCTCCGAGAAAACCCTGGAAGAGGAGGAATCCAGCCTCACCATCAAGAACGAATCCGCGTCTTATTACCAATTCCACAAAATTCTCTCCTCCGAAGCCTACTCCCTGGGCAAAACAATCGCTCTTTTCGTTACTTCTTTCCTCAATCAGCACCAAAACGTCAGGGAGTCAGCTGCCTCGTTGCCTGTGCCTGTAGGAAATATGTAGATGGAAAACGTGAAGTCGCTCATAGAAGACACAGTGACTGCGCTTTTTTCGCACTTCAACTTTGGGAAGTCGAACACGGAGAAAATTATGCAGTTTTGCAGGCCTGCGGTGGAGAAGTTTGTCTTTTCGCGGATTCATGAGACGCTTTTTGGGATGTATGAAGAGAAAAACCGGGAAACGGATGATGGATTTAGTCAAATGCAGAAAGAGCTTAAAACTATGCCTTCCGCAGCCTTACTTGCGACTTTAGAAGTATGAACTAAGCAGATAAAGGAGAAATACCGCCTCGGGACGCAGGCGTACAGCGAAAGCATCGCTATGATTAGCAAGTTGCAAGACCTGATATCCCCTCTAGAGAAGCTGAACTGCCTTTTGATGTCCGTTGCAGCGCTCAAAACTGCAGTGGTGGACTTTTGGCGAGGGAAGGAAGAGTTGGAGGCGATGGATGATTTGCTGCCGGTGTTGATTTATGTGTTGGTGAGCAGTGCGGTGGTGAGGCCTGCAGCTCAAATTAACCTTTTGCAGGATTATGTGGGGAGGGGGGCTAGGTATGAAAACGAAGCCAGGCTACTCATCAACTTCGAAGTCTCTATCAAATACGTAGCCTTCGAGTGGCCCAGCCCAAGCACTAGCTAGAGAGCAGTAGTACTTCCTATAAAGCGATGGAATCCGAGCAGTCCAAAGGCTCGTCCTCAGTCAATACTTCCTTCGAGCAAGTCATCCTGCACCCATCTCTCAACAGAAGGACTGCGGAGTTCCGGACAAGTCAGTCGCTTTCTGCCGTGGTCAATGCGCCGGATAAGCCGCTGTCTGGGTCAATCTACGACTATCTGTATAACTCCCTGGTCACCCCTGGCACTGAGGAAAACCCGTTTGTGCATGATGTGCCGCTGGCGGACTTTCAGCCCTATATATCGAGGGTGACAGCGCTCGTTTCTCAGTCGCGTGCAGCGCAGCCTAACTCTGACGCTTTCAAACTGGACCAATGCTCGCCTGAAAAGTGCTACTCCGCGGTCTCGCCCAGCTTCTTCAACCCTCACTTCCAAGTCTCGTCCTTCCTCGACTCTTCGAGTGAATCCATAGAGGACCTATCAGAGCAGCTGGACCTCACGGACTTAACCCTCTTCAAAGAAATCAGCGACCGCTGGCCGCTGTTCTTCTCAGCCACCAAAGACCTGAGCGGACTGCGCAGTGACATCGGCGACAGCCGCTCCCTCGCCAAATCCCTTATCACAGTCCACGAAAAGACCCAAAGCCACTTCCTAACCAGGTCCTTGCGACTGTTCTACTGCTACCAGCGCCTCAAACGTCTGGAAGCGGTGGATGACAAGCTCGAACTGCTGGCTGCTGTGCGACAGGCGCAGCCCACGATTCAGCAGTTGCTGAGTTCCGCGATGTATGCAGGCGCACTGGAAATCATAGGGAAGACACAGAAAACGATAGCGGTGAAGCTGCACGGACTAGTGTGTGTCAAGCATGAAAACAAGCAGTTGGAGGGGATGGGAGAAGTCATTGCTAAGATGATAGGCGGGGAGTTCCTCAAGCAGGCGGCTGGGTACTTGATTCAGGGCGTGTTTCAGCGGAAAGACAGTCTTATTGAATTGGTGCGGATTGGACATTCGTCGAGTGATGGGGTTAGGAAGTTGTTTGCGTCGGATGATGACTTTTCTAGGGTGGAGGCGATTATTGATACAGTGGCGACTCGCAATGCGCTGTTAGAGCAGTTGAGTCTGCTGAGACCTGTGTTGGAAGCACAGCTGAAAGCGGAACTCAGAGACGTGATGACCGCTCTCGGACTGAGGACCGACAAAGTACACTGGGAGTCACTCCCAAGACAGCAGTTAGTGGGGATGATGCGGACATTTGGACCCATTGTGGAGCAGGTCTTAGTCAGGCTTTCGACCTTCGGACTGGCGATATTCCGGCGTTTGCCTGCTTTGGAAATTGACTGGAGCCAAACCTACATCGCTGTGAAAAGCGCTATTGTGAGCTATAAAGACGGGGACGAAAACCTGCGCCGGTCCGTAGTCTCAGAATGCAACCACCTCGAAAACGTCCTTGTGAGTCGCTTCCTGTCCAAAGCCATTAAAGGCCTGAAATCGCCCGCAGGCCGTCTAGTGGCTTTGCCCATTCCCGAAATAGTAGAAATGTACGAGTCTGTCCACACCCTTCAAAGTGTGGTTTCGAAGTATGTGGACCAGAGAGGCACTCCGCTGTTATTGGCCTACCAACAGAGTGAAAAGGAGTTCCTGCAGGTTTTCCACGATAGAAAGATGAAGGAAGTCGTAGCACTGCTAGATGGAGAGACTTGGACGCATATTCCGATTCCAGAGGAGTTTCTGCAGTTGATGGGCCAGCGGCGTAGTGAAGTCTCCCCCGCTGTGCCTGTGCCTATTACAGTGAAGGCCGTTTCCTGCCTTATCATGTTCTACAAAGTCGTCTATGAGTACCTGCGCATCTGCCAAGAGCTGCACCTGCCCACCGAAACCGGCAGCCGCCTCGTCGACCTGTGCAAGCTGTTCAACAGCAAAGTCTGCCAACTTGTCCTAGGGGCTGGAGCCACGGCTCTAGGCCACCTGAAGACCATCAACTCCAAACACTTGGGTCTGAGTGCTCAGTGTATCAGCTTTTTAATAGAGGAATTGCCGTTCATTGAGGTCAGATTGGAGACTGCGATACCTGACTATAGGACTTTATTGGCTGCGGATATTGCTCGTTTGAAGGAAGATTTGAATGTCCATTTGCAGGAAATATACACGAAATTGGGACGAATTATAAACGACCGCATATCCGCGAAGTGCGAAATTGCGGTGAAAGATGTGAAGTGGGAACTGATGCTGGCCCAGAGTAAGCTGGAAAAGGACTACTATGCGCAGCAAATTGTTAGCGACATGACTGGAATGCACACTATTTTGGAGGGGATTTTAAGTCCGGAGCAACTTTTGCTGGTTTTCAGTCCGATTTTGCAGCATTTGAGCGGTAGTTTGCGAGAGTTGTACCGGAAGGCGCCGATTGTCAGCTCAGTTTCCGCTCAGCGAGTCCGCAACGACACCCAGTTCTTCCTGTTCAATGCGAAGAAGCTGAGTTCCATACTGCAAAGTGCAGTGCGAGAGCTGGAAACTGAGTTGGAAGCAGTAGTGCTGGAGAGGTGTGTGCCGCTGCTCACGCCAGCAGCAAGCTAGTGATCAGTATTAACCATAGGGACTTATAAGCACTAGTAGCGGGCCAGCAAAGGCAAGCAGTGCTTCCTGCGCAGTCCAGGGAAAGGCCTAAATTCAGGACTAAAAGGAGGGGTCGTAGGGCTGAAATCAGGGGTGTTCGGGGCTACGGGAGTGAGTCTGTGAGAGTGGATAGTCGCGAGACAGAGTTCTCGCTCGCGGGGAGAGCGGAAGCTGGAGAGGGCTTTGGGCCGCTTTATGTACGTTCTCTTGCTTCTCACTAGCATTTCTCTGTCCTGCTTCCCCTCAAGTGCGCTTTTCCAGGCCTTTTCCTCCCCTCTCAGTCCCACTCTCCCCACCAACCCGCCCTTCCACCCTCTAACCCTTCCCCTTTCCTCCGCCCTCCTCCCCTCCCCCGTCCTTTCCCTGTGGAAATCGCTTTTGGGCGGTGTGGGGTGGCCTTTCCTCGTGATGTGCACACTGATGTGCGGCAGTTCTTCCCTTGCACCAGTCACGGGCAGGATGCAGGAGTCGAAGGACTGCTCCCAGACTTCAGTAAAGTGGTCTGCTTCCTCCATATAAACGAGCTTTTAGTATTTAGCTGGGAGGACAATTTGCTGGAAACTGGGTTTGAGGGAATTTTGTTAGGAGCAGATTTGGGGGATTGTGAGGAAAATAGGGATTTTTGTTGTTTCCCGCAGAGAGCCGATTAAATTAGCTATTAGAGGCTCTAAAGGCGATTTCCTGCTGCTTAATCGCCTGCTTCACGACTTTCCCCACCGTATTCAGTGGAAAGCTCTCCACCACTCTCACGAAATCCGGGATTTTATACTCCGCCACCCTCGGCTGTCCATAGGTCTGAATGGCCTGCAGGGCAATTGCTGCTTTCCCAGGCTTCATTTTGATCCAAGCGCACACGTAGTCGGCCCCAGAGCCGTCTGGCAGGCCGAAGGCCACTGCCTGGGCTATGTCTGGGTGGGAGTTGAGGAAGCTCTCGACTTCGCTCATGAAGATATGGAAGCCTCGTCTGCTGAGGACGATGTCTCGCTTACGTCCCTTGAGATGCAGGTACATACTCTCATCAAAGGCTCCGAAGTCAGCAGTGTGGAACCAGCCCTCCGCATCGAACACCGCCGCTGTGGCCTTTTCGTCCTTCAAATAGCCTTTAAACACCTGCGGCCCTTTGATGCAGACCTCGCCCACTTCCCCCACAGGCACCATCGCGCCCTGCTCATTCACCAGCTTTACCTCCAAATTGGGCACCACTACGCCACAAGAGTCATACGACTTTTCGTTTGAGTCACTATAAGGACTTGCTGCAATTGACATAATTGCTTCAGTAGCGCCGTAGCCGATGCATATCTTCTTGGCTCCGAGGTGGGACTGGATGGCTTTGACTAGGTCGGGAGTGTGCATGTCGCCTGCCACAGCCGCTAGGTCCCAGCTGCTCAAATCCCTCGGCTTGGCTTTCTGTGCTGCTACAAGTGCATAGTAGAGAGGAGGAGTGCCGACCATTATGGTCACCTTTTCCCTCTCCACTGCATCCAGAGTCGTAGGCGGACTAAAGCTTTGGTCCGGGAAAACCAAGGTGCCGCCTGAAGTCGTGATTCCCAAGCAGATGGCAGTGGTAGTGGTATGGATGAAGGAAATGTGGGCACAGTAGCGACTTGCGGAGGTGACGTTGCAGGAGAAGTTGATGCAGTCGAAGGAGTTGGCGAGTTGGTGGTGGGAGACGGGGACGCCCTTGGGGTTGCCGGTGGTGCCGGAGGTGAGTGTTATGATAGCTGTGGAATTGGCGTCTAACTGATGGTCGGAAGCAGCTAAAGGCTGGCCGTAGAGCTGCTTGAAGTTCAGTAGGCCTGGAGTAGGAGCGTCATCTGTCCTGATCACATACCTCAACTTCGGCAGTTCTTTCGACTTCAAATGTCCAACTCGGCTTTCACTCAGTTCCGGGCAAATCTCCTTAGCCATCTGCACAAAGTCCACCCCCACCATCGTAGGCTGCATAACAAGCGCCTCAATCTCCATCTCCTTCAGTGCATACTTCAAATCATCCCTCCGAAAGGCCGGGTTGATATTGACCAAAGTCAGGTCCGCCAAACTGGCAGCGTACTGCATAACCAAGCACTCCGGAGTATTGGGACTGACCAGGCCGATACGGCTTTGCCGCGGAAGGCCGAGGGAAAGCAGGCCCTGGGCGACTTCCTCAGCTCTCTGCAGAAGTTCTGAGAAGCTCCATCGCATGTTGGATTTCAGGAACACGGCTGCTTCTTTGGAGGGCATTTGAGCGGTGATTGCCCTCAGGGAGTGACCGGCGGACTTCCGAGTTTGCAGGTACTTCCCTCCGATGGCATAGCTCAGCCTTTTCATTATTGTTGGGTTAAATGGCGAAGCTAGGCGCATATTGCTTGCATTTCTAAGGAAAAACCAGAAATTACGCACTGTCGAACACAGATTCCCAAAGAGAGATTTTCAAAACTTCGGTTTTTCTCTAAGCAAAGCCTGTTTGTACTTGTCTCAGAAGGCTTATAACCTGCGACGTGTTCCTTTTATACCTATATAGAGACACCACAATCGATATGGAGGAGTGTCCAATTTGCCGCATTCCACATCCACTCCGGGACATGGTGACTCTGCAGTGCGGCTGTAAAGGATGTAGAGAGGCCTTAGGAGAGTGGATGCGGCAGCAGCTGCAAACCGGCCAAAGTGATATAGTGTGTGCAGGAGTGAAGCGCCATCCAGTGCCCAGGACCGAACTACAGACTCTAGTGCCTATCGGCCTGCTCACAGGACTGGAACACCGAGAGATTGTACAGGCGCTTTGCCATGTGGAAGTGAAGACCTGTCCCAATCCCTCCTGCGGCTACATCGGCTGGACGGATTTACCGATATTCTGCCTAAGTGCATACATATGTGCAGGATGCGGACAGCAATGGACCGACCCCTCCGTCCTACACTGGTCCACCCTCCCAACCGAGCTACTCTCAGAACTGTGGAAAGACCTAGTCACCAACATGTGTCCAAACTGTCTATTCCCCATAGAAAAGACAGGCGGATGCGCTCATATGACCTGCGGGAAGTGCAAGTATCAGTTCTGTTGGGACTGCTCGCAGGACTATAGTGCCCACTTTGCACCTACTTGCAAGCTGGTTGCGGCCTGCAAGTACGGACCGGTGGGGGTGTTGGTGGGCTTTTTTGGGGTGAAGTGGGTTGCGGTGGTCACGCCTGGGCTTTGGGTGCATATGCGTTGCATCCTTTTCCCGGGATTGGTAGCCTTGGTGGCGTATTTTTCCTTCTGGGCGTGGGTAGCGGTGTTTGCAGGTCTCAGCTGTTTCTACTCTGCAAAAGGGAAACTATGGTCAGTTTTTGCCTTTTTGGCGCTGTTTCCCTTGGGACTAGAGACCTACTGGCTAGGACCCAGACTAATATCAGTTCTGCCTCAGGTCTGTCGAGCTGTAGCGACACTAGCGATTGTACTGTGCAGTTCCGTGGGCTTCTCCAGCCTCATATACGGCAAAATAGGTAGTTAATTTCGGTGTTTGTATGCTATTGGTGCATTGTAAGTATGAAAAAAGCCACTTTTCCTCGCAACTCCCTGGGTTTCTGTTGTAAAATGTCAGCCTTCGGCCTGTACCGCCTGCCCACCATGCCCGTTTCCATCTTCACCCGCGGCCGTACTGCACTGATCCTGTCCTTCACGATGATTGGGCTTTCTGCAGTGTCTCTTCTGACGGGCATGGCAGGCAAGCGCTATATCTACAGCCTAGTAGTGAACCTAGTGCCAATAGTGCTGCCTTTAGTGGTGCGGGAAGGCACTAGAGGGTCGATGTGGGGGTTGGACTTGCTCACTGCGCAGTGCTTCCTGGGCGTGGTGTATGCACTCGTCATTATTATCATCGACTCAATCGTCCTAGCCTTCATATCAACCGAGTACAAGTACTGTCTGGGCAGCTGGCAGCAGCGCTGCAAACCCTTTTCCGGCACCGGCACAATCGACTTCATATGCGAAACCACAGGCTTCGGCATTGCTCCAGTGGAAATCTTCATCTCATGTCAGACACTGGATGTGTATGTCATGCAGTTTATTAGTCTCACTACTAACTTGGTGCATGGAGTGCTGATGGGACCCTACTTGCTTATGTGTCAGTGCATGAGGTATGCACTTGCGCGGTATCATTGGGAAAACGGGTTTTTGCTGGAGTTGAATAGACTTACGGCCGGGGCAGCGGTTATACTCGGATCTGAGGAAAAACTGAACTCAGATTTCGAACATCCAGTCCCAGGCAGACCCGTAGGCCCGAAACAGCGCAATGACCTCACCGAAGAGTCCAGAGACGAAGGCATGCTCTCTAAAAGCTACATCACTGTAACTAACCGCTCAGCACTAAAAGACACTTCCACAGTTAAGTAGACTTGTACCGCTTTTCTGCTTCTTTGATGCAGGCTACTTGTGAGGAATAGTAAGCAAGTATGTATGAATAGTATATATAGGCATAGGAACATCAGGTCAGTCCAATAAAGCGCATAAACCCTATCCTTCACTTTTGTTACCACCTCAAGTCGCTCTTTCCTCCCTTATACATGTCTGACTACGGTAATGCCGAAGAGCGGAAGAACAGACCCAGTCTGAAAACTCGGAAAATCATACGAGACGCACAGAGACAGAGAGTGGAAGGGACAGGGGGGAAAGCCGTACAAGAGGTAAAGGGCAGATTTGACCCGAGGCCGCCCTCTAGGCCGCAGTCTCCTCCTCAGACCTCTACTAGAGTGGCGGAGTTGGAGCAGGAACTCGAGCATCTCACCCTCGTACCATTCACCTAGTCCAATAGTTCGCTTCATCACCAACTCACTATGCTCGCGCAAACCAACCAACAACTCCGCGACGAAAACCGCCGTCTAAAGCGCAGCCTAACCCACCAAAGAAACCACAGAACCTACCCCGAAGAAGGCGGCGAAGAGGACGAAATGATGGTAGCCATGCAACTCGCCGCTATGAACAACCAAGGCCTGGACTTGCAAGCTGTGAGGGAAGTGCAGCTGGAAATGGCACTCAACCGCTCTGACCTTTGTACAGTTCATGCAGCCCCGGCACTGCGCCAACGTATTCTGTCGCAGTATGAGTCGTCTACTCAATCTGCTGCACGAGACTCACTGACCTATGAAGAGATGCTGGCCTTAGAGGAGCGGATTGGCTCTGTGCCAGTGGGTCTCACAGATGAGCAGCTGGAAAGGCTTCCGACCACTCACTACCAGCACAAGGCCGAATCGCCATGCAGTCTGTGCTCTATCTGCATGGTGGACTTCAATGTCAGAGAGGCAGTGGTGCAGTTGCCGAGATGCAGACATCTCTACCACCCACAGTGCATTCGAAGGTGGCTGCATGAGAAAAAGACCTGTCCCCTGTGCTTAGAAGAGGCTGTATAGTCAGTCTACAGGCATCCCAGGCTCAGACTAGACTAGCAGTTAGTGGGTATGGAGACTGGCCAGGCGCTCTGCGTGGAGTTTACCTTTGGAAATGCGTTTTCTGTCTCTAGGGTGCAGAGGAGGCTGCGTGTTGATGTCTTTGAGTAGATCCAGTACTCTTTTTGGCTCCTCCGGCAGCTGCATATAGCTGAATAAGGCTCGCACTGTGTCAGCATTGCAGTCCGCCAGGCCGAACTCATAGGCTTCTCCAGTACTGTTTCTCAGTCTATTCTGTCCCAGGGCTGCGATGCGCACTATGCAGTCTGCGAACTCACTCACTGACATGCCGATAGCGGACCTGTCCTCGCATGTCTTGTCCTTGGTGTACATACGGTATAGCACGGTTAGCTCCTCGGCTGAGACTATCTCTGGCAGTAGGAAGAAATGCAGACAAAACTTATTGAGTCCCGCCCACTGCAGCAACTGAGCATTTCTCGGCTCCTTCGCTCCCACTTTCGCATAGTTATCATGCAAAGTCGCCACCGCTCTGCCGAACTCCCCCACCACTGCCCCGATTTCCCTGCTTTCCGACAACTCTGCAAAGTCCCTTTTCATCTGCTTTTCTGCTTCTCTCCGCTGACGCTCGAGCTCTAGTAGCTCAGTGGCTTTTTTCTTGTCGGTTTCTTTCTTCGATTCTTCGTGCTTGACGGCTTCTTGCACTCGCACGGATTCCTGCTGGTGAGCCATTGTCTTCTGCTGGATGATTTGAGTCAGTCGGGCTTGAGCCTTTTTCATGAACTCTTGTCGCTGGGCACGCTGGGCTGCTTCTAGCTCTTGCTGCTTAGCCTGCTCAGCTTGGCGACGAGTTTGCTCGTTTGACTGCTTCTTGTTCATCCACTCTACCAGTAGTCTGCCCTTCTCCTCCGCCTCCTTTTTCCTGCGTTCCCCCATCGTCTTCTCCACCTCCTCCTTCTTCCTCTCCTCCCGCTTCACCTTGTGTCTCTCCTTTCTCGCTTTCTTCTTCTTCGCTTCATTCGCCTTCGCAAGCAACTCCTCGACTTCCTGCATGCGCTGGACTCTGCGCATTTCCGCTCGCTCCCTTTCCTGCATCATCTGCTTTTCCCTCAATTCTTTCAAGTACTGGATGTGGTTTTGAATGCGGCCTCCAGAGCTGCGGCGGAGTTCAGAGCCGGACTCGACGCTGGTGATCAGGTCGTCGAGGAGCCGGGCGACTTCTTGCAGTTTGTCCTTGCTGAAGCGTTTCTGCATCTTGACGACTTCGACGCGGAGAGTGGGGTTGCGGTTGAGAGGGCCGGGCAGGATGGGGCGAGTTTCTCCGCTGGCGGCTTGCGGACTAGTGGGCTTGAAGCCAGCCGCCTCCACTCTCGTAACAGTCCTCGCGAGCAGTCTCGGCTCCAGCAAGTGAATGCCAAATATGTCCTGCACCATTTCATCCAGCGTCCACAGCGCCACTCTGAACCCTTCCCGCAGTCCTGTTTCCGTGGGCAGGTCATACCTGAGTTCTACCTCCCGCACTGTCACTTTCCTGTACCCTTCAGGCAGCTCCATATTGGGCGCTCTGCCGATTTGCCCGTTCAGCTGAGCCAGTATGTCCTTGTCTCCGCGCATCAAATGGGGACTGTCGAACAGTACTGTGGACTTGCCCTTGGCCTTCCAAGTGGATTTAAAGACTCCAATAAGGGACAGGAAGCTTGCGGCTGGGGGCAAATAGGAGAGGTCTTGAGGAGGTCTGGAGTAGAGGTGGAGCGCGACTTGGACCAGAAAGTCGGGAAACTGGGGAAAGTCGACTGCACTGGTTTCGGAAGACTGCCGTTTAGAGCAGAAACTGCGGAGCAGGGAGGAGAGGTGGTCTTTGGACACCTGGGAGTGAGTGATTCCATTGTCTTTCAGCAGTTTTAATAGTTCCGCTTCCCGGATATGCACCATTTTCGCCCCTTTGTGTTCAAATGTGTCCACATCCCCTGAGCCCTTCGCATAAGCTGACCCGCAGTACGTCCGAAACAGCTGCTTCGTCAACTTCGCGTACATCTTCTGTGCAAGTCTCAAACTCTCCAAGTCCTCCTCCGCATAGTCCAGTTCCTTCACCTTCACCACGTCTATTTGTTTGTCGAGCAAAGGGTGGGAAATGGCGGGCGGCTCGCCACTGCGACTGGACTCGAGCTTCTTTTCCCATACTGACTTCATGATCATTCGCTGTCGTTCCAAGGCCTGTTTGCGCTTGTCCTGGTCTGCCTTGGTGGGCGGCTGCGGGGTGAGTTTGGCGGGGAGTTGGGGAGAGCGGAAGACTGGCTCAGCCAGTTGAGCCAGACGCAAAGGGGAATGTCTCGGCTTTACTGCTAAATCAGTCACGTTTTCCCGGCCATTCACCATTTCCCCTGCATTTCCCAGCAGTCCTAACACCTTCATCAGTCCTTTGTGATAGTCGAACTTGGTACGCTTTAGGTCCACGACCGCTCCCACACATAGGTCCTTTAATCTGGAGTTCAGGGTTTCGTCTTCGAGCTGGATGACCTTGGAAAGCAGGTCCAGGACGAGTCGCTGACGATAGGAGTTGCAGGACTCTTCGAAGAGTTCGTCTTGGGAAAGCGGGCCGCCAATTACGACAGGCCGGTTGTTGTATAGCGGCATTACCTTCGGCAGTGGCTTTTTCTCCTTTTCTCCCTGAGTGAGCAGACTCAGTCCCAATTTGCACAGTCGAAAGAGGAACTCCTGCATGACATCTGTCGCAACGAAGCGTTTCCCCAGCAACAGCAAAGGTATGATCGCAGCCTTCGACAAGTGCAACTGAGCGAAGTACTGCTTCCCACACACATCCGCCAGCATAATCGCATTCTCAATCTGCAGTCTTTGGTGTCTCGCGAGTCCTATGAAGAACTCGAACTCTGCGACACTCATTTCTCCCTGGGCGAGGTTCACCTGCTTTATCACCGGCTCGACCAGTGCACCTACAGGCAGACTTTCGATTTCCTCAAGCGTTATGATGAAGTTGCCTATGAGGAATTCCTTCTGGTTGAGTGAGGAGTAGGTCTCGATGAGAAGGAATGTGAGAGACTTGAAAATGAGGGGAGCGTAGGGAGAGCGCTGGGCGAAGAGACCTTTGAGCAGGTCGAAGAGGTGGCCTGTGCCGAGGCTGGAGAGAAGTGGGGATTTGTCACGACATGCCTTTTTGAAGAGCGCCAGCACAGAGTTGACCAAGTCCTCCTGCTCCTCGAAATACTTCGGCACAGCTTTCCACAAACTCGCAAGAAAGGTCAACGCACTGATACGTGTAGTCGCAGGTCGCTTCCCATCACTATCCGCCTCTCTCAACGCAGTGTCCGCCAGCTCCGCTATCACTCCCTCCTCCACCAGCTTCTCATTGCCTTGGGCCAGGCTTGCTAGGTGCGGGAGCAACTCAGCCAGCACTTGGAAGTACTCTGTCACGCTTGTGGCCTGCGCTCGAAGGTGCAGCACTAGTAGGTCGCGGTAGCGGAAGCGAGCGGCTTCGTGCAGTACTTGTGCGACTGCTGAGATCACCAGGGGACCGAAGCGCTGGAGTGCTGCGAAACAAGCGTCGATGCCTCCAGGCTGAGCTGCGAACCAGGACCAGCACAGGTCGCTATTGAGAGTCAGTTGAGGCGCCAGAGCAGTGAATAGAGCGCACGCGTCCAGCACCACGCCTTCATCCCGCGACAACAGACCTGGACGCAGTGCGGACAGGACCAAAGACAGCGAGCCTGTCTGAGTCTCTCTGAGAATGAGTTGAATCAAGGCATTCGCGCATCGCTTCAGATCTTTGAACCAGTTCCGCACAGGCTGGTAATCAGTCTTCAGCCCCTTCCCTAGGATCTGCGCCAAGTACTTATTCCCCTGCGTGAGTAGCCCAGCCGCCTGTTTCGGCGAAACCCGGAAGTGCTGGCAGAAGCTGAGCAGTAGGAACTCAAGACAGCTGTCCGCTTCCTCCAGTGGTCTGCCCACGTGAATTGACTCGATGAACAGGGAGCCGTCCTGAGCCACTCGGGGACGGTGGGTCTTGGAGCCTTGCAGGGAAGACTGGCGGAGTTGGGAAAGCAGGGAAGAGATGGACTCTTGGTCGCCCGCTAGGATCAGGAGACGGCGCTCTTCATCGACAGGCAGTCCCAGCAGCGCACAGGACAGGAAGACCAGACTCCAGTTTGCGAGTTTGCCGGATGCAGTGGAGGTCTCCGCTATAGCGTCCATGTCGGGCATATCCTCCAGCCGTTTTCCCTGCATTAGTCGCCGCAGCAGGTCCCGAAACCCCACTCCCTGCTCCCAGGCGACTGTGGCTTCCTCGCTCAGCTGCTTCCCTGTCTTGCCTCTGCCCACACTGGCTGACTTCCCTAGCACTCCCATGGCTACGAGCCAGGCAAACGTCTCCTCTGATAGTTCCATTTACGACTCGGGTAACTGACTAGAGGGAGTGCGGCGGCCAGACGCAAACTCTCAGAAGAAACACAGGAGAAGTTAGAAGAGCCGATTGATTAAGGAGAGACGAAGCCTGAAACTCTCTAAACAGACATAGACTTTGAAAGGACGTTTTTAGGTATACTTAGGCGAAAAACATCAAATTTGAAACGGACGAGTAGGGACTAATGGAAGCAGGACCATTTTGCATAGTCCAAGCCGGTAATAATGTCCGATTCCACACGATCGGCGCTTATCAGTAGACACGTCGTACTGCTAAACGCCAGAATTCCAGTCTACGCAGTCCTCCTAATCCAAGGCGAGCGGATAGCGGACGTAGTGGAGGTCTCCGCGGATACAAGCATCGCAACAGTGATGGAGCAATACATGGACTGGAACCCTCTCAACTTCGAAGACCTGTACGTGTCTCCAGGCCTTGTTGACCTGAACGTGTGTGCTGGAGGGGAGTGGGAGGGCTATGGCCATTTAACGCACGCAGCTATAGCCGGAGGAGTCACTTTCTGCCTTACGACTCCTAGCCTGTATGGGCAAACTGACCCTGCAGCTTCTCCGCTTTACTGTGACGTCGGCCAAGCCTTCCTTGTCACATCTGCCCAATTAAGTAGTCTGAGCCCTGCAAAGCTACAGCCCTATTTAGCCCTGAAAGCCTACATGTACCCGCCCAGTGCCTATGTGGAAGGACTGGATAAGCACCTGGAAGAGCTGATGCAAGTGGCTGAAAGCGCTAAGTTGCCGCTCTTTATGGACCCGTCCAGACCTGACTCCAGACTGCTGTACTCCGCTAGTCCCTGCAGACACCTGCCATTGGAGGAAAGATGCAGTACTACGAGTTGGCCTGAGCCTGGGTCCTTTGCCAGTGCATTTGCAGAGGAAATCGACCCTGAGTCTCTCAGTGATTCCAGCTCTGAACAGTCTCCGCAACGGATAAAGTCCGCCAATTCGCCCTGTTTCAATGCTCTTCTCACTCCTTTCCGCCACCCTGCGGTTAGCCCTTGCCTCCTCACGCCCCAGGTAGCCTTCCAGCGTGACGAAATCAGTGAATTTCCCTATATTGCCGAGGAGCGCTACCGTGATTTCCATCGCAGCAAAAGCGGCTTTAGACACAAAACGCTGATAGAAGACCTTCAGGCCAGGATACAAAAGCACATGGACAGTATAGAGGAACTGAGTCGTATGGAACTGCTGGCGTATAATAAGGCGGGACCTACTACCTTTGTAGCAGGTCAAAGGAGGGCTTCGCTGCCGGGGGATATACCGCTGGGGAGGAGACAACATCCAATGCTTCGGCTTTCGATGGTTAGAGCCGGAGATACGTCCTTAAGGGAAAGCAACTACGCCTACTTCCTTGCCAATCACCCGGACCACTGGGAGTCCAACGGAGTGGAGCTGGTGCTGAGAGCCCTGTCCCCCACTTCTAAGTGCAAAGTGCACTTCTGCAACGTGTCCTCCGCTCACTCAGTCGCCATGATCCTACCCTGCAGACCCATGGTCACCTGCGAAACATGTCCCCATTACCTGTACTTCTCAGCTGAACACATCCACCAAGGCGACACACGCATGAAGACACTCCCACCCATCCGCGGCCAGGGCAACCAAGCCCTACTCTGGGACCTGCTCAAAACCGAGCAAATCGACGCAGTGAGTTCCCACCACCAGCCACTCCTTTCCAGGTACAAGCTGAGCGGCGGGTGGAAACAGACTGCAAACGGACTGCCGGCCCTGGGCTTCACTCTGCAGGCTTTGTGGACTCGGCTGAGGACTGATGTGGACTTCAGGAGCCACTATATAGTCCGCATAGCGAAGTGGTGTGCGGCGGGACCAGCCAGAATACTGGGTATACAGGAAGACAGAGGCAGTATTGCGAAGGGCAAATTCGCTGATTTGGTGGTTTGGAACCCGGAGGAAAAACTGCTTGGTGTATCGAAAGGGAAGTTCCCTTCTTGCTGTCCGTACCAAGGAGAGGAGTTGTACGGGTCAGTGGCCTGTGTGATGGTCAGGGGCAGGTGGGCGTACGAGAAAGGAGTCGTGCGGGCAGTGGGCAGAGTAGAGCTTCGGCAGTAGGAGTAATCAAAGAAAATGCAGGTGGCAGGTCTGTCCCCACTCCCCAGACTATCCAGAGAGCCACGGAAGCCCAGCCTTGAGCCCAGGACTGTGTTCAATAAGCACAGTTTGCCTATCAAGACTTGCAGTCCGCGCAAGCCTAAACTCACCTCGAAGGAGTTGGAGCTGCCGGTGCTTGTGTCGCGTGTAGTGCTCAGACTCAACGACCACCCTACCACCCGTCTTTACCACCGCTTCACCCCCGACCTTTCTTTCGACCGTGCCTTCCTCGAACGGCAACTGGTTCCTCTGCGCTCTCGAGCTTCCCCTTCCCCTCACCACTCCCCAGAGCCTTTCGCCTTGTCACTGCCCTCTGCAAGGCCTCGTGTGAAGGCCTTAGTCCCAATAGCGAAACCGCTAAGTCCGTGGAACGCTGCTCTCGACTCCCTTTAAAGGTCTGTTAGTTAACCCACTTACACACTTTGACAGATATTCGTGCATTAGTCGGAAACTCACATGCCTGAGTCCATGCACAATAAAGACCACTAGTCAGTGGATAAATGGCAGAGGGCATGGACCTGCGAACAGTGGTGGAGGTGTTGCAGGCCTGTCTGGCGGAAGCAGACCCTGCCTTGGTGGAGGAGAACAAGGCAGTGTTCGGCTTCGAAGCCACAGACGGAGCGAAGACGGTGTTCACTCTGGACTTGACGAAGAGTCCTGGGACACTGGCAATGGGACTGCAGGGCAAGCCGCACGCAGTGTTCGTAGCGACGGAGAGTGACATGGTCGCCTACTTGAGCGGCCAGAAGGGCTTCCAAGTGCTGCTGAACAGCCGTCGACTCCGAGTGAAGGGCAACATGGGCAAGGCTGCCAGACTGCGCCAAAGCCTGTTGCCTCCGCTCACACCCGCAACCCTAGCCAAGTACCGTAGACCTAAGCTATAGTGAAGTCCGCCAGCGTCTTCCTCACGTCTCCGTTGTGTCGCAGCAAAGCCCGAGCCACTTCCGTGTCAGTCACTTCGCCCGCACTCAGCGCCCTGCAGCTAGTCGCTAGCTGGGCAAAGCAACTCAGGACGTCACAGTGACTGGCCCTCAAGCGCAGGGAAAGGATGCTATGCACAGCTCGCTGGCCTTGGGCGAGAGAGACAATAAGGTCGCAGGGCTGGGTGCTGTAGCGCTCTGAGAGGGTGAGTCGGTGTTTCCGTGGATGATCCTGTGCTATAGAGGGCGGAACTGGCTTAAAGTCCTCAGGCGAGTCGCTGATTTGAGGGTTTTTCCATGCTTCGACTTCCCCCTTATCCCCACTCCCTACCATCCATTGACCTAGTTTGTCAGCTAACTAGTGCTTAATGAGCGCTGCGTCTAGAGTCTGATGGCGCTTCCAGGTACGCTGTGAAATGTGCGCGCGTTGCTGCTCTCGCTGCTGCACGGAACTGTAGTTCTCGACCATCTTGCCGCGCAGGTACTTTGCGCAGCCCCGCTTGAAGTCGACCTGCAGAGGCCTTCCTCTATACGTCTCCGTGTTCAGTAGTCTGCACAGTCTGAAGGCCGTATGGAAGTCGTTCAGCTCCAGGTATAGGTAGCTGGCGTCGCTCAGACTGAGCATGTGGGGCTCTGGACAGGTGAAGCTCACCATCTCTCCATTGGCGCGCAGCAGTGTGTTCAGAAAGGCGACAAAGTTGGAAGGACTCAGACCCCAAGGCAAATTCCCGACTTTCAGAGTCCGCTTCATATCCGCGTCTTCAGTGGCCATCAAGCCTCCATTCAGCTCCACCCCAAAGAGGCGATAATTGGTAGCCAGCAAGTCCAGCTTGGACTCCGTCTTCCTGAACTCCACAAAGCCGTAGCAGCGGTTTCTCTGCGGGACACTGCTAGCGAAGCGGAAAATCCCCTTGATGCGACTCGTGTCCTTTTCAATTTCCGAGGAAGCGGTGCTGAGTCCAGTCAAGGCCTCGTCCTGCATCGCCTGTGTGTTGCGGAAAAGCGAGTCTCTCTGTGAGGTTTCCGACAGATCGACCAGTTTTTCCTGGTCCACTGAGCCAGAGAGCTGTGCTTCTTCGAGGAAACTGTCGATGTCCGGCACTTCATCCGCCACAGTGAGTTGCTTGTTCATGACGTAGACTCCCACGATATCCTTCGCTCCTGCAGTTTTCAGCACTTTCAGCACGTTCGCCTTCGTGAGGGAACTGTCCTCCCCGCTTTCCAGCTGGAAGTAGACGAAGTTGGAGGGGACGGAGTGGACAGTGCCGATTTCACGCAGGACTAGGATGCTGTCCATCACCATGCGCTGGTCCTGGGCAGGGACTTGGCGCTTGAGGAACTCTGCGAGACTGCGCTCCTGTCGACCCGAGGAGTCTTGCTCATCTGACCCTTGTGAGAAACTGGACAGAGGGAAGTCGGCCTCGTTTTGGATGAACTGGGGCTTGGCGATGGCTGCGCTGTCGTCCTCTTCCGCGGAGAGGTCTGAGTAGAAGTTGAAGAGGAAGCTGGGAGTGGGCAGTTGCTCTCTGCAGCTTTCCAGCCGGAGTTCGTCCCTCCGCTCTGCTTCGAAGTCGTCCTCGGTGATAGCCTTCGGAATCGCTTCCAAGGATAGCTGCTTCCAGTCACAAGCCGCAAAGAGTGTGAGCAACTGAGGGTCGTGCTTGAGCAGGGGGCTGCAGGTGCGTAGGTATTCCATGAAGTGGGCTTTGTAGACGAGCGTGGGGAATTTGCTTTCATGGCGCTCGACAAAGCGACGGAATTGATCAGCGCCTCGTCGTTCTAGAAAAGCGAAGTAGAAGTTCTGTAGGCTGGCAGCCGCGGCTCCCTCTCTCGTGCTTCTCACCACTTGTTCGCAGAGCTCTGCTAGCAGCTGTTCGGAGGGAACTTTGAAGTTCCTGCTTCGCCGTAGCTTGACGTCTTTGTGCAGGAAGCGGATGTTCTTCGATACTTCGATGCACTTCGCCAGCTTCTTGGGACTGGCGACGAGGACGCGTCTGGACACGGATACCCACCGCCGCAAAGGGGCACTTGTGAACAGACTTCGCAGCATCTTAGATTACCAGCCGCTAATTTTTATTCAGAACTTGTCCGCACTGAACCGCCGGTCACACGGGTTTCTTTTAATGGAGCTGAGGGAGTGGACTGGCAGACCCCCTGTAATCACTTCAAGTATGGCTGAGGATAAGGAGCCGCTGCTTGACCCGTTGCATGGTGAGCGTTTCGACTATGTGCTTGTCTTTACCAACCCCTACGACCCGACTCGCCTCCCAGTAGGTCAGAGTTCTGCCACGCAACTAGAACTCACGCAAGCCAAAGACATGCTGGCCCGCATCTTCCGGCTCAGTGAAGCCAGTCTCAAGAAGCCTTGGGTGCAAAGCCTTTTGGACCAGTTCAATGCCTTATCGAAAGGACAAAGCATTGAGGGTCACCGCTTTGCTGAGTTTGTCTTGAAAAGTCTGGTGTTGGTGATGCAGCAAGAGTTGCATTTAGAAGTGCGGCTGTTCTTTTCGAGAGACAAGGACGAAGTGTTTTGCAAAGTGCGAGCGTCAGAACAGAACCTCAAAATCCAGGCAGACTTGATTGACTACGCGCTTCAACTGGCGCACCGTCCAGACGAAACTCGCACTTATCAAACTGTGCCGCCCTTCGGCTCACTCGAGGTGACTCCAAAGAAGTCATTGCTGATGAAGCATGTTGACAAAGAAGTTCTGTTTCAGCACTACAACTGGAAGGACGAGCCTGCGGCCACCGGGTCCTTGTTCCAATACAAAGACAGAGTCAGACTCATCGTGTCAATGCTTGACAGTATCTTTGAACGCAGTGTGCTTGTGCAGTATGGCTTCCTCAACTCTGAAATCTGTGTGAACAACGAGGCAATTGTGGCGGAACTGGAGAAAGACTGGACAACTTTGTGGCACTTCTGGAGACGTCAGGATATCCCTCGCATTCGGTCATACTTCGGTGAGGAAGTGGCAATGTACTTCGCCTGGATCGAATTCTACGTGCAGTGGCTAATAGTGCCTGGATTCGTCGGCCTGGTGGCTTTCCTGGTAGTCGTCGGACTGGAGCACGAGGCGTACTCCACCCAAGGACCGAAAGAGTCCAACTACACGCTACTGGCCTTCGCAATGTTCCTGTCCATCAGTTCCACTCTGTTCGACGTGCTGTGGACTCGGAAGGAAAGCATCTTAGCGTGGAAGTGGGGCACTTCGAACTTGGAAGTGAGTCAAGGACAGAGGTCTGACTTCGCGGGTCCGTGGGAGGAAGACCCGGTGACAGGGAAGATGAGAAAACGTAGAGAGCCAGGCGGCTGGCCTCGTGCTCGCAAGTTCATCAGCTTTTCAGTCGTGATTCTCTTTGTCGGCCTCGTCCTTGCTGCCGTGGTCGCGATCTTCCTGTACCGAGCCAGCCTCAGCAAGGACTCCGCAATGCTGCAGTGGACCGCCTTCATCAACGCACTGCAAATCAAGGTCATGGGCTTCATCTACTCTTACGTGGCGAAGTGGATGAACGACTGGGAGAACATTGAGTTCCAGACTGAGTATGACAATGCGTTGAGCATTAAGCTGTTTATGTTCCAATTCGTCAACTCCTACACCTCTCTGTTCTACATTGCATTTGTGAAGAGCAGGGCTGAAGGGTGCATTCACGACAACTGCATGCAGGAACTATCCACGCAGCTCACCGTCATCTTCATCACCAACCTCGCCCTCAATGTATTAGAGCTAGGACTTCCCTGGGTCTTCCGCTGGATGCGTAACCGAAGCGACCTCAAGAAATACGAGCGACTAAAGGCCAGCAACCCCGGCCTAGTGCGACCTACTTCCGAACTGACCGCTATTGAGCAGGACTCCAAGCGGTCCAAGTATGAAACTCCCCTCACCGACTACATGGAAATAGCACTGCAGTATGGCTACGTGGTGATGTTCTGTCCTGCCTTCCCACTTGCGCCGCTACTTGCTTTCGGTCTCTCTCTGCTCGAAGTGCGAGTGGACGCGTGGAAGCTGTGCCACTTGGAGCAGCGGCCGTTCCCTGACCAGGTCAAGGACGTGGGTGTGTGGTCCACAATCATGCGCATGCTGAGTATATTCGCAGCCATCACCAACCCTGCCATCATCATCTTCACAGCAGGCACGTTTGACGACTACCCGACCAACACCCACTGGATAATTTTCCTCGCACTGGAGCACTTCCTGCTGGGCTTCCAAGTAGTAGTGCGCTACCTGGTGGCAGATGAGCCGGAATGTGTGCGGCTGGGGCTTGTATGGAGCGAACGCATTATGGAGGAGCGACTGCTCGGCCATGTCACCGACATCGAGCAGGAGCGAGCCAACCGCGACTTGCACTTCAGCCAGTTCACGAAGAAGGAAGAGGAGGCCGACTTCGCCCCAGAGACCATAGCGCTAGACAACGTTTAAGGGTAGTTGTGGCGACTCAGTGCCAGCATGCGCGAGATACTGTTGTCGTCTTGGTGCCGGAACTCAGACAGGTTGGATGCGAAGCTGAACTCGGGAGTGTGCGCGGGGGCTGCTGAGCGAAAGTCTTCTTCACACTTAGAGAATGCATCTCCCTTGGAAGAGGAAAAGAGGTTGCGGAAAGGACTGGTGGTGAGGTGGCTTTCGTCCTTGCGCAGACTAGTGAAGAGGCTTTGTCCTTCAGGCTCCAGGGACTTGGGAGACCCGGGCAATGCGTCCAAATGGCGGATTGAGGGCAGGGAGCCTTCGTCCAAGGGCGGCTCCGCACACACTCGCCCAGCCGCCTTGTCCTGCTTCACCTGACTCACAGTCTTCATGCCGTAGTACAGCACTGGCGCCCCGCTCCACTCCAGACTCATGCACACGTCGCCTACTGTTAGACACAGGTCGTGGTGCTCGACGAACCGGTCCTCCCACCGAGATATCAGCACGACGGTCACGTCTTCCTTCTGGTTCATCACGAATGCAGGGTTCCACTTGTCGTTCAAGTGGTCGACGACCTCGCCCAGCAGCTTGGACCTGGGCATTCTGAGTGGCATATACGTGATTTCCAGTCGTGGGTTGAAACCAGTGCGCACGAGAGCTGCATGGATACTCGCATGAAAAGGCAAAAACCGCATTGTGACACTTTCAGGGACGGACTGGAGACTCAAGTCAGAACCGCGGGGTTTGCGCTTGCCACACAGACTGCAAATAGCAGCGTGGCGCACTTGGGGCTCTGCAGCTGCCCGGGGGCCGTCGCCGTTGGCTCTGACCAGTCCTCTGAGCAGTAGTACTGAGTTCTATGTGTTGGTCACCCGCAGGAGGTCTTCGTCTCGCATGATTTTCTTCAGCTCCTTCTTGTTGATGACGGAGGACAGGTATTGAGGCAGCTGCACTCCCTGCTCTGCAAGGGTTTTGGCGTCAGGAATGAGGTCTCTAAGGGAAATGTTGAGGGCGCAGCACATTTTGTTGACTCCGAGCAGAGCCATGTGGAAAGTGGACTTGATGCTGCGGATGCCTGCAAGGCCAAATCGTTTACTGAGGGAGGCAATGGCTTCTTTCAGGGCAGAGCGAGTGGGCTCCGTGTCCAGCAGCGAAAGCAAGGCTTCGCGCTCTTTTTCAGTCCAGGTCTTCCAACGCGTTTCGACCATGTTATAAGCCGCCAACTAAAGAAAGTCCAGAACTGTGGTCTCCTTTTCCCTCTGCACCTCTTGCACTTTCGACAGTATCTTGGCCGCCAGCACTTCCACTGTCTCTGTGGCATCCAGAGCCAGGCAGTAGGGCAGTGGCAGCAACATTTGGTCAAAGACTGCGCCCACTTTCTCTTGGAAAGCCTGCCGTTCATACCTTTCGCTGCCGAACCCACTCCTGCCCACAGCTTCCTGCGCTGGCAATTTCAGGTACACCACCAAGTCAGGCCGGATTAGTCCCTGGTCTGGAGCCTGGCACCAGGCCAGCGGCAGTCCTTTGGCTGCTGAGTAGGCACAACCCGAGTAAACGTACCTATCAGAGACTACATTGGTCCCAGATTCCAGCAACTGTGTGAGAGTCTGCATCCGTTCCCAGCGATTGGCTGAGAACAGCAAGTGAATGGCTCTATCATCCATCTCAATCTGGCCCTTCAGATATTGGTTGATGACTTGACCCAGTCCTGTCGAGCGGTCAGGGAAGCAGGTCAAATGGGTGTTCGGAAGGACTTGCTGGAGAAGCCGGGCTTGGGAGGACTTCCCGCAGTGGTCCAGACCTTCCAGAACCACTAGAAGTCCCCGGCGAGTGGTCATGATTACTATGGGAATTGGCCTGAGGCCACTTGCAGGCCAACTGCCTTGAGCTGGCGAGTGCGCTGAAACTCGAGACTGCGCCGGGCGCGCAGGTCTTCCTCGGCTCGAAGTCGCTGGGCTATGCTGCGGCGCCAGGCTTGGCCTCTTTCTCTTGGGGAAAGCGATGCCTTGGGCATCACTTCTGGTGCTAAAGACGTAGCAAAGGTAGGCGACAGGACGAGTGTCGGCATAGCCTTCGGCAAAGCAGGTGAACTGACCACAGAGGGTCTGTCGACACTAACTCCATGCAGTATATCCGCCTGCTCCTTCTTCACATGCTCCGCTTCTTTCCAAGCTCGCCACAACTCTGCCTTTTCCAGCTGTCTGCGGCGAACTCCTTCTTCCTCTCGAGCTCTGGTCTGCGCATCGAGACTAGTGATCATGAGAGAGGCCTGGCGCTGGTCGTCTGCACGCAGGCCTTCTCGCTTAATTGCCTTTTCCTGCACCTGCAGCTCCAACTCTGCCTTCAGTTTCCTTTGCTGGTCTAGCTTGCGACTGCGCTTTAGACTGAGCGGTGTCTGTGGAATGCTGGGGTAACCGCTGAATTCAGGGTTGATGCCTGGGCGTAGTTTCTCTGCCTGCAGCTGGACTTTGCGCTGCTGCACGGCTTGCATCTGGGCGAGTTGGGCTTGGGCTACTATCTGAATTTTCTCCTGGTGCAGGCGCTGTTTCTGCTCCAGCAGTTCTTTTGTCTGGGAGTCGTGTTGGGCCTTCTGGGTCTCAAATCTCAGTTGCTCGTCTCTCAACTTCTGGGTCTTTTCCAAGGTCAGCTGGTGAGCCAGATAGTAGGCGACTGTGCCTTCCGGGTTCAGGCCTTTCTGATGCACTAGCGTATCCACCATATGACTCCTACCTAATACGCACACAGCTATTACAGTCACTATAATAGCGCGCCCTCTGCACCAAGGTCTGGCTGTTTCCCTCAAGCATTCCCTCGGTCAAAAGCTTTTGTGCTTTCCCTTTCCACCATGAGGAAGCGAATTTACCAAAAGCTCGCAATCATGAAGTTCTCGCTTTGCCTTGTTGACTCCGCCTCTCTCTTTTGCCTTGAAGGGGACTTCCAAGAAAAACTCTCTCTATCTTGTCAATCTCGACGTCTTCCGTCGCATCCCTCTCACTCCAATGGACAAAGGTCGTTTAAACCCCTCTACCCCTCTCACAGTCCTGCACTAAAGCAAGTCTAGTCGTTTGTTTCCCAGAGTTGCGAGTCTCAACGGACAAGTCTATGTTTTCGCTGGGAAGACCACTGCCTGCGAGTGTTATAGTTTCTATACCGGACTATCTCGGACTGATTTCCCAAATGCTGCATCTCGCATTTCCACGTGCACATACAGCCAGAAGGTCGACTTAGCTGCAGAAGGACATGCAAACCTATTCACTTTTTGTCCCTTCTGGAACAGCTTTGAAAGAACTAAGACAAAGCTTGCCTTTCATGGACAGTTCTACTGCATCGGTCCATGCGAATTCACGAAAAGACAGGGAAAGCGTCAGAGAAGACAGATGGGTTGTTGTATTTGCTGAGAGACTGGGAGCACAAAGGAGAGCCTGTGAATGCGATGGCTTCGAGTCTCAGCCATGTGGAGCGTTGCGGACTGGTGTATTCCTCTGGACAGCTTGTGTAAGGACGAAGGAGAACAACTCTGCACTCTGGACACTCTTCGCAGGGAACTGCTTACCCAGTCTTTCGCCGAATAAACTGGTAGCCTGTAGAGGGGCTGAGGGGTAAAATAGACTTAATTAGGTTGGGCCAAGGCCCGTTGCACGGATAGCTGTCTTGTCTTAGTTGGCCACCCACTAGCCAGGATTGTTGGTGGAAAAGGTTTGGAGCTGAGTTCCATCCTTCGAAGTCTCATATTCAAGGTTGCAATGACATAAAGAGTTGCAAGCCTCTTCTGCTGCATTTCTGGTCTCTATTGGCCATATGTGAAGGAGTTTTATATATAAATCTGGCTAACTGACTATCGGCGGGGCTTGTATCCCAGAGGGCTAAAATTGCTGATTTCAGCCTATTGATACTTGTTAATATACCAAATTTCATACATAA
>Ga0247837_1001884_pt1 | contig 41721 bp, 30 predicted proteins | sample LaCtaG_2_FD_187115 | JGI IMG/M metagenome (GOLD analysis project Ga0247837, IMG submission 187115) | Freshwater microbial communities from meromictic Lake La Cruz, Castile-La Mancha, Spain - LaCruzMarch2015_14.5m | ecosystem: Environmental > Aquatic > Freshwater > Lake | place: Spain: Castile-La...
GGGGGGGGGGGGGGGGGGGGGGGGGGGTGGGGGGGGGGGGGGTGGGGGGGGGGGGGGGGGGGGGGGGGGGGGGGGGGGGGGGGGGGGGAGAGGCCGAAGGGAATGGGGTTGCGCAGCTCGTTGGGACCGTGGGCGTAGGGACAATGGTGGCCGATTTTATCGAAAATATCGAGGCCAAATACACAAAATAGCAATAATTTCCTCAAAACTAATTCTCAACTGCAGTTTCTCCTTTTCCCATACATCAATCCTCCATTCGCCTCAAATCCCCTTAAATTGCAATAACTGCTCCTTCAGTGGTATAAAAAATGTCCTTCTTTATGCCAAAATGCATTAGAAGGTTCGATATCAGTCCGATATAGAAGGCCGTTTATTACAGAAGCACAGACCAATCCATAAATGCAAATAGCCTCGAAACATTCAATTTCAACCCTAAAATACCAATACGGTTCTAAGCGCTTTACCCGCGGCATTAAATCCCCCCGAAAGCAACACATATAGAGCTTTCCTCTGCGAGCGACTTTATGCTCCCTGATCCAAAGAGTCCCATACTGCCTCGCAGTGTCTAAGTAATAGTGAATGGCGGAGGGCAGAGGTCGCTGGATCGACGACGTTAGTGATGAGTACGACTCTAGTGCCGAAGAGACAGAAACTCAGCCTTGTTCCGTCTCTCCCATGCGTAGACAGTCCTTTTCTGCAGTAGAAGTCCCTACTGACTTGGCTGCAGACTGCCTTACCAAGCAGCTGGAACTGACCCAGCCGCCGTACCACTTCTTACTCATCGGCATTCCCTACAAAACGAACAACGCTAAGAAGCTGGGGAAGCTGCTGCTGGCGGAGGGCTGGGAGCAGCGACTGAGGGTCAAAATGTTCTACAATGGGAATGCGTTTACAGGGAAATCTATGATTAGTGTGGAGTCCAGAGAGGACGCGAGGGAGATTATCAAACTGCATGGGAAAGTGGTGGGGAATCGAGCGGTTTCAGTGGAAGTCTTCAGGGAGATGGATAGGCGAAGCAACCCTAAGCCATCCACCGGCGCCGAAGCAGCACATGAGGAGGACAAGAGCGAGGGCATAGCGCAGGGCCCGGGGGCAGGCAGGGGTAGAGCCCTGCCCACTACTCGCGGCCGCGCACCTCGATTCCGAGCTCGGAAGTAGAGTAATGCTGGAGACTAGATGTGCTGGTGGAGTGGGGAGATGCAGTGATTGTTGGTTTTCCCGGGAATTCGTTAGTTGCACCTCCACCTTCTCATTGATGTTTGCTTGTTTCTATAGATTTTACACCGCAAAAGGCGATAAATTTAGTTGAAATCCTTTGAAAGAGTTGATTTTATTTAAACTCTACAAAAAGCCCTCAATTCAAGCAGTTTCCCAGCCCCAAATTCCATTCTCCCGGCAAAGTGTCCATTCCTACCTACTACTTCTTGACTTTCCTCGCAATTTCCGCCATCAGCGCCTCTCTCTGCTGACTTGTGATGACTTCCGCCGCCTCCGCCTGTGTAATGACCTTATACACCTTTGTCAGTAGTTCATGTTCAGGCTCCACATTCCTCGACAACATCCAAACTTGGTCCTTAAAAGCCACTTTCACCCTCACAGGACAGCGGACCATTTGCGGCTCTCCGTCGATTTGCAGCGGCAAAGGGGCGTTTCCGCTGACTGTGAGGGTCAAATCCTGTCCCTGTGAAACTCGGATGCACTCCTTGAGGCCGATTTGGCACTCTCCGAGGTGGAGGATGCTGGAAAGCCCTGCGACTTCGAAGACTCGGTCCATAGCGCTGGGCAGGTGATAGTGGAAAGTGCGGTCTGAGGTCAAACTGTCGTCTGAGGACTGACTGTCGAGACAGTCCTCAGAGCCCCAGATTGCTGCTCCGCCTGCGAAGTAGGGGATGTTCATGATTATCAGGTTTTCCAGATAGGGCAGATCTATCACTTTCCCGTCCACTTTGAGAGTGAACCTGGCTTGCAAGTCTTTGCACGTACGGGAAAAGAGGTCAAAACTGCCCAAATGTCCGTAAATGAACTTATTTGCAGTCTAAATGGCAATTACTCTGCTGGAAAACAGGTACGGCTTCCTGTCTCTCAGCCGCTGAAAGTCCCAAGCGACCTTGGCGTCCAGCCCAATTCCCACATAATTACACATCGTATAAGTGGTTTTCCCGCCAATTGTGACAGTCCAGCGGTCTAATAGCGACTTGCGAGCATTGGAAACCTCTTGAAGCAGTTCTTGCAACATCACTGTCATTTTCGACAGACTCTCGCAGCCGGAGGCACTTTTGCCCCAGTTGAGAGTGATGGACAGGTCGTTGCCTGTGCCTAAGGGCAGGATGGCGACTGGGGGAGGTTCGGACCAGGGCTTAGGGTCGTCGTAGAGAGCGGAAATCACTGAGGAAACAGTCCCGTCGCCCCCTGCTACAAGCAACATCAGTCGCTTGGTGCTTCTGTACCAGTTCAGCCGGTTAATCCCTTCGCCCACCAGGTCAAGCACCTGCACCGGATTGAGCAAACCATAAAGCGCCGAAAGCGTCAGCAAGCCGAGTTGTCCTCCCGACTTACTATTAACAACCACCACAATGGGTGCCACTCGCAAAGGCAACTCCAGTATCTCCGTACTTTCCAGCTTCACAAAGCTCGGCGGAATGATGACTTTCTTGAGTCTTCCGAAGTCGCACTCCTCATCAAACCTGCTGGAGCAAGAGATGTGCGCAGTGCGCTGGCACCAGGAGCAGATCACAGCGTCTGCCCCGACGTAAGCACTCCCACAGAGCGTTCTGCACTGGCAGCAGGTCGCATTGAGCTGTAGTTCCGCTCGAACCCAATGGTGAGGGTTGGTATCCTTGTAGGCATTGCTAGTGACTGGCTTGCAGGTGGGCATTTTAGTGCGGGAACACATCACGTGGGCGGACATGTGGCAGACTTGGCACTGCACGCCGTTCAGCTGGAGCCAGCCGCCAATGTGTCGAAAGCAGCCTGCACAGAAGCTATCGGACTCCAGTGACACCCATTGGTGACTGCCGAGACGCAGCACTGGCCGCACATCCCTGAAACTGATGCGACGAGGACGGAACCACCAGACCAGCAGCAGGACAAGAAGCCCGCCTAGGTACACCCACATTATTATATGCTAATAAAGGACTTCCATTGGCAGTCCTAACAGCATCTAATAGGCTCCAGCAGTCTATTCCCCCTTCATAACCAGACTCTCAGCCCACACCAGCCTATTAAGCTAGAACGAAGTCGTATAGGAGTGTTCAGCAGTGTGGCCGTTCGCAAAGGACGCATTGTCCCGACTGATATAGCAGAGCTCGCAAAGGGCGAAATCCGAACACTGCTGGCACTTGAAGCGCTTGCCTCTGACCGTTTTCCCACAAGTCGCGCACTTCTCAGTAGCGAAGCCTGAACTCTGAGTCATCATTTCTATCCTGTGGCTAGCCTCGTGGCCTTTCACCTTGATGTAGTCTTCGGAGGCATTGAAGAAGCAGTTCTGGCAGAGGACGAGGTGGGTGCAGTCGGCGCAGATGAAGCAGGGGCCGAGGATGGGCTTTTGCAGACACCAGATGCACCGCTTGCCCACGTGGACTGGCAGTCCGTGGCCCACGACTGGCAGTTCGATGGGTTGAAATGCATGCGCAGCGCAGCCAGTTCTGCTCTCCACGACCTGGTCCAAGCAGTTTTCACACAAGTCAATATTCTCACAAACCAAGCATTTGAAGCGAGTTCCCCAGATGGGCTCCACTCCACAGCTGTCGCAGCGATGGTAGTGGTGCAGGACTTCGGCTTCATCCGGGTTTTCCAGCTCGTAGTAGTCTTCTTTCGCCTCGACTCTGTCCTTCAGCACGTCCGTTATGCACTTTTCACATATATCGAAGTTAGAGACTTTCTTGGCCTTCCAGCGTCTCTTGCCTGGGTGAATGTGCTTGCGGCACTGGTCGCAGTGCAGCTCATTTCGCCACTTTTCGAACACTTCTCCCTATGTGAAGGTCACAATTTGGTTCCCAAGCGACAGCCAGCCTTCTCGTAGGTTATTATTGCGGGCGAAGATTTCTATTTTCTTGGCTCCAGGCATCATCAAGTCAATAACTGTGTAGAGCTGGTCCGGCTTTTGCGACTTTTTGCGGACATCAGCGATCAGTAAGTCGTTGGAAATGAGCGGGTGGTAGTCCACTTTCTCACTGGCAGGGCACTTGAAGCCCACTAGGCAAGTCTCTGTGGAGTGTAGGAAGTAAAACCCGTGGCTCACTTTCGCTTTGCGGCCGCCTTTCGTGGTTTTGACCCAGACAAGACGGTCAACGCACTCATAGCCCCATTTGTTGAGACACTCATAGCCGAAATCCATCGTGCCAGCGAGCACCCAGAGGAAGCAAAAGCCACGACGACTGAGCTTTTCAATGGGGATGTCCATCACTTCCTGGTTGCTCATGGTGTCGTACTCCAGTGTGAATTTGTCTGTGTGACGAGTACTGTTGGAAAACATAAACGGACTATCCGAGTTGCGCTGTCCGCCTCGTATGCGCCAAGGTGGATCAATGACCACAACATCAAGCAAGCCGAACTTCTCCACGATGTAGTCGATGTTGTAATAGCGAATGTCACAGTTGATGTAGGAGGACGGAAAGCAACGCATAGGCTCTCCCTTCTCTACAGAAGTCAGCATCTCTTCCACTAGGATGCGCACCACTGCTTCTTCGCTTGTGCGGAACTTCTTGCGGAGGGTGGGAGCGCGGGACATGGCGGGACGCTTGGCTGGCGCTGTTGCGGGGGTGGGGGCTGGCGTCTCGCGTGGAGGCTTGGGTGGTCGAGGCTGATGAACCACGTGCGGCTTGGACTCACGCTTGAAGTCTGCCTAGCCATACCAGCGGGATTGAAGCGCTTCACTTGCTGGCTGGCGCGCTCACGGAACTCGAAGCGGTACCCCCAGTAGTGCCAATCGTTGGGGTCGATTTTGCCCTTGCGCTTGCGGCCTTCCATTCAACTACTAACACACCGAGCCATTATCTACTGCGGAGCCCCGCCTATATACCCACTGAGACGTGCAGGCTGCGTGTCTGTCTCACAGGTGAGTCGTCCCCGGCATTTCCAACTTCGGGGCCTCACAGGATTAGCGGCTTCTGGTAGGAAGGAGCATCCCTGAGACCCTCTGTCCCTGCAACTCCCCTCCGAAGCCAGCAATTCGCTTCCCTAGCAACTGCAGTATTCAGCGAATTTGCAAGTGGCAGTGCATTTTCAGCTTCAGCCGAGCGACCAGTGCAAAAGTAGCTTAGGAGTCTGATTTCGCGGCATTCCAGCAGACAATAGTGAGATTTCACAGGGATTAATATGCACTCGGATGTGTTGAATCGGCAAATATGGGGTACTGTGAGACTTACGACTTACAATTTCAGCGGAAAGGGCTCGAAATCATGAAGGTTAATCAGAAGTTATTAGAATTGTTGGAATTTGCTTTGAAACTGAAAAAATTGCTGCTTTTTAAGCAATTTTGTCTGCTTAAAAGCAGGGAAATGCAAGAATAGTAGGAAAGTGCTGCAAATATGACCTCCACACCTACAATTCGAGCCATTTTCTGCTTTATTAGAAAAGATATCCATGATTTCCATACAACTTTCTACATAATTTCAGCAATTGGCTTTCTCTTAGTAAAAAACAGTGTGTCCCTTGCTACTAGCTATTACTCGAAGCTAAGGATAGGCTTCTCCGCCTGAGTGGAGTTGCCAGCCACCCAGACATGGAAGATGTCCGTGCTCTTGACGTTGCTGTAGCTGTCAATGGCAGAAATGTAGTAGTCCAGCAGGACATTGGTGAAGCCTGTCACTTCGTAGTAGTACTCGTTGGCGATGTAAGTGGGCAGGAAAGGCATGTTTTGGAAGCAGTTTCCAGTCCAATTGTAGAAGTTCCCAGTAGGGAATTCGCGGTAAATCATAGTGTAATTGGTCCACTGACTGACATATTCCGTATTGGACTCGTAGATTTCGTTGTAGTTTTCAGTCAAAGGGTTGATGCCGTCGTTATCAGTCCTTACATGCAGGGTCAAGCTCTGGATGCCACTAACATCGTAAGCAAAGGTGTACACGTAGAAGTCCGTAGGCTGCAGTTGGTACTGATAGCCAGTGAGAGACCCCATGGAGTAGCCGCCTGGGTTGTAGGGGAGTCTGTAGGGAGTCCACACTGAGGGAGCCGTTTCGTCCCTGTAGGTGTTAGCGAGGGCCACGCTGGCCCAGTAAACTGCGTTGTTGCAGGCCAGAGAGTCCTTGAGACACATGTCCTCAGTGCCCATACCGTAGTACTCAAATCCCGAGTTGAGTCCAGGGAGCATGAAGTGCCAGGCCAACTCTGCTGGTGTAGCAGAGGCAGTAGGCGCTTGCACCTGGTTCATATCCACTCCGCCGCTCACCTGCTCTGCAGTTTCCAGCCAGTTCTCAGCGGCGGTCATAATTGCGTAGTGACGCTGTTTGTCAGACCAGCCGATCGGCACGTTGAAAGTGCCGTTGGCGAGGAACAGCGGCCAGTTCCAGTTCACAAAGGTAGGGTCGCCGAAATCGCCGTCTGCATTGACCCAAGCGCCGTCCTCTACATGGATGATGTCGCTTGCATCCACTGGGAAGTCATTTAGATACTGCTGCACTGTGGTGGGTTCGTAGCCCTGGCTGTTGGCCTGGTTTACTAGTCCACTCACGCACTGCATGTAGTAGGAGTAGCCGCCGCCGTAGGCATTGTCTCCATCGTGCGCCAGGGTGATGAGCATGGGATGTGCTGAAGATCCGCTGCTCGCCACATTATTCATATCAGTAGTCGAGTAGCACTCATACCCGTCCATCCACGACATACCTTGCGGCGACGGAATGACAATGATCTTAAACACTTCCCCAGTACTAGGGTCCACATGCTGTGCATAGTGCGGAGTGTATGAGAACGGGTAGGCCTCATTGGTGACGCACCCTCGTGAAATGCTCATTTGGTAGTAGTTAGTTTGGTTGGGGTTGATCTGGTCTGCAGGGTTGGGAGGAGTGTTGTTGTCTCCGTGGATGGAGTAGGGGTAGTTGGGACAGGCGCGGGAGATGTGGCTAGCAGACACAATCACCCATTCGTAGCCGGCCTTCACCAAGTTGGGGATAAGTCGCTCTGAGAAGGCCATTTCAGCAGGGAAAAAGCCTTTGGAGATCGGCACACCATTGCCGAAGGTATTCTCAATGACAATCTGATAGGTCATCAGTTCCTTCCAATAGGCGTTCGGGTCCACCAACGGGCCCAAGGAGTGATGGTAAGGGAAGCCAATCATGTCCAGTTGTGGGAAGCCGCCCGACGTCTTGCGCTGTCTGCTGCCTGTATAGACGCTATTCCAGCCTGAGTTGTAGCCGTCGTAGTTATTGTCGGCCAGGGACATGACGTTTTCCACAAGTTCGCCTGGGTAGTCCATTTGAGCGCCGAAGTTGGGCACTCCACTCACAGAGGTCAGGGAGTTGTCTGCGCGGTACTGGTAAATGGCCTGACGATCGTTGACTCCAAAGATAGAATCGACATTGTCTTCGGGATGCCCGCCCTGCTGGGAGGTGTACATAATGGACTCATAAGCAAACTGGTAGGTATTGTTGTTAGTGTGACTAACAGCAGGCCAATAGATCGGCTGGTCCAAATGCCACATATAGGTCATGCACAGGTTCGTGCCTGCTGCTAGAGTGGCGAGCAGCACGAGAACTGTCACTTGGCGACCCATTATTTATCACAGAGTGCACTAAGCCACATACCCTGGCACTATGTCCGAATCACGCTTTATCTTCTCCACCGTCTTCAAGCTCTTTATAAGGAATTAGGCTTCGATAATGCGATTAGCGTCCAGTCGGCCTCTGAAGGAAGTCGTCAAACTCGACCTCCTCAACAGCGAAACCCCCACCCGCATCGCAGAGATCTGGAACAGCTTCCACGCTCTCCACCCTCTCATAGTGTCCAAAGTGCAGTCCGCCTCCCAACACCAAATCCTCCTCAAGAATCTCAAAGCCGCACCCACCTTCCTCTTCCCTGTGGTCAGGACCCAGGGCGAGTTCTTCCTGCTGGCGAAGTATGAGCAGACGCAGGTGGGGTTTTACCACAGTGTGGACTACAGCACTGAGAGGCAGACAGCGGAGGCGTACATGTGGGTGACGATGTATGAGGAGTTGATGGAGAGTCGAAGTAGGCGCTAGGCAGATATAGTGCTGTATCGAGGAGAAGCAACTCGCAAAGAGGCGCTTGCGAAGGCGGAAATGGAGAAACTGCTCAGAGCACTACTCTCCTTCTATCGGAACCCGGAGCTCTATGCACTTGTGACGATTTTCAACCAGTCGCCGCAACAATTCGACTCCAAGGACTACCTCCGTCTCTATCTCGACACATTCGCTTAGCTAAGTACTCCCAGGCCCCTTCCTCCCGCTGCATGCACCCTTCCTATTGTACGTAATTGCTTCAAAGCAGTCCCTAGCCTACCTAACTACCCGTCATCAACGCCTTCAGAAACGTAGCAGAGTTGATGATATGGGTGGAAGCCACCACGAACTCCCTGGAAGCGCCCTCCACATTGTTCAAATAGCGCACTGCTGCGACTTCTCCGAGTGTCACTCCGCCCACGAAGAACAGCATCACGATTGGCTTGCGACCTTCTCGCTCTACGTCGTCCACAGGGTAGGAACTACTGTAGTACTCCCCTGGCAGAGCAGCGACTGCAGGACTGCGCCAGCCTGTTTTGTACAGAGTCTCTATGAGCCGGAGGGAAAGGGGCGCATAGCCTGCATAGGCGTAGGCAATATCATTAGGGTCTCGCTGGTTCACATCCTCATATATCAGTCGAAACGTCTGTTTCAGCTGGTTCCAGCTAGATTTCCCCTCTTGTCGTCTCAATAGCCCTGTTTTTTCCAAATTGTAAAGTGTGAGCAGGTGCTGATACCCATAAGTCTGCACAATTTCCCTTCTGAAGAAGTCGAATATCTTACCTTTGATGCCGCTCTGAGTGACACTCAGCAGACACAGCAGGCGCAGGACGGTAGTCAGCGGCTCCATTTCCCCTATCAGTCTTTCAATGTAATCGAAGGTGCTTTGGTCCGTTTCGCCCATAATGATGGCGTGCTCTACATCTAAAGTTTGGTTGAAAAACACGTTTTTTGTGGTTTCACTGGTAATGTAAATGGCTAAATTGAGGTGGTTTTGCACCGAAGCCGCCTCTTTATGTGCCTGTTTAAAGCGCTTCATGTACTTCGTGAGTTCGTCAATAGTGCGCTGCTGGTCCCTTTCCTTATACGTCATATCAATGAAATTCAGCTTTTCCAGCAGCAGCGGCTTCAGCACACAAAAGTTCAAATTCCTAATTTCATGGAAAACTGTATCCGCAGATGTTAATAAAAGTTGCACTTCTCGGTCGGATTCGTCCTTTTCGAGGATCTTGGGGTTCACTTTAAGCAGGTCTGAGTGGTAATTTACTGTTCTGGATGCCCAGCACTTGGTCCAGCAGGGCCTCGTAGGTGAACTGGGTGCAGAAGGGAGTGACGAGGTCCACTTCGCGGTCAATTAGGACGAGGCTTTGGATTTCGGAGAGAGGGTGAGTGGTGATGCTGTCCGGGTCTTCGTCTTCCATGGTTTTGAGCATGGCGAGGATCTGGCTGGAGGCCTGGCCCTTGCCTTCTTTGCGAGCGATGGGGCCGAAGCAGTGCTGGATTTCCTTTAAAGCCAGGGCGATGTGGTAGTACACGCCCAAGTCTCGGTCCAGCACTAGGCCTTTGAAGGAGTCTTCCAGCTGCAAAGACAGCAAGTCATTCTCTAGCGGGATCAGAAACAGCGGCAAGTCACTAATGGTGTCGAACTGGCCCAACACCTGCTCCGCCATCAGCACATTCTCACACACTTCCGTGACCTTCGGCACCATAAACAGGTCGTAGCGGTGCTTCTCCTCATTCGCCTTGTAGTCGTTGACATGTCTGGAGACCAACTTCATGTTCTCAATAGTGGGTCGGACGATGAAGAGGATGATGTCTCGGGGCTCACAGCCCAGCGGCTCCTCTGTCAGTGGCTCAGTCTTCACCACTCCGTGGTCTTTCAGCAGACTTTGCTTCACTACGAGGGACAAAGGTCCGATTAGGGCAGGGTCCAGGGCTAGCAGCTTGCCGCCTGGGGCTTGGTCCAGCATTTCAGTCACCTTCTCTTGCACTTGGTCGCGCAGTACTTGGAACTTGATGGCTGGCTCTGGAGGGTCCATTACAGAGAAAAGAGCACTATAGCGGACTAGGAGGGGCTGTATTGGCAGAAGGGGGGTTTGCATGTACTGACGTATAGGTCGAAGGCAGTTTGCCGTAGTCAGATACTGAGGGATTGCAAAATGATTGAACAGAATTCAGGTTTTAGGGAAATTTAACGCCCAAAATTGCTCGTTTTTGCAAATTGTTGAATCAGAGTTTTCCAATTTATTTTGGCAGTTTTCCTCTTCGGATTCTCATTGCGTCTATAGGGAGTGGCCGTTATGTCCAATAAGGATTTTTCGAGATTTGACGGAGCTAGATTAGATTTATCATAGATAGCTAGGTCGATAAATGTGACTGAATCGCACAGCGAACTTCTCCAAAACTGAGCAGAAAGTACCTGATGTTCCACTACTTCTTGATTCTCCCAACTATAATATATGGAAGACAGCAGATATGGAGAGCCTGGCGGTCTCCCGGACCTGTGCACCATTCACAGCCCATGAACAGTCCTATGCCCCTCAGTCCCGGGAAGAACTGAGAGTGCGGAGTGGAGGTCGTGGCGGGGTTTCATATAGGTCACTCGCCACCATATATAAGCATGCAGTGCAGTGACTTGCTTTCCGTCAACAGTGAGGGTTCCTTAGATTACACGTACCACCGTCACAGTGCACCCAAAGACGTTATCTATTACCGCTGCAGCGACAAGCGCTGCAAGGCCCGCCTCCACTTCAACAAGCGCACAGGCCACATATCTCTCAAAAACCAGCACCTGCCCAGTCCCCTGCACAAGCCCACCCGTCCCTCCGACCCCACCGACCTCTTTTCCCAGCAAGAGCGGGAGGAGCTGGAGAAGTTGAGGTGTCTCGAGGCCTTGCCTGCTGCGGATTCCCGCAGAAAGGTCACGCTGCTAAATGCGTTTCCGGGCGAGTTCGCGAGTATTCAGTTTAGAGTGGAGACTGCGGACCAGGCGAGGAGTATTTGTGAGAAGGCGGTGGAGCAGAGTCTGGCTTTCCAGGCCTGCTACACTGAAAAAGGGAAAATGTACTCCCTTTCCAACACTCACCTGACCACCGAAGACAGCGGAATCTGCGTAAGTCTCGAAGTAAACAAGCAAAACGTCCACCAAGTCACCGAACTGGTCACCCAAGCGCTCGGCAAACGTCCCAAAATGGACTGTTTCTGCGTGTTGGAAGAGAATATCAGTGTAACTTAGACTAAAGCAGGGCGAAAAGGCTGGGGTCGGACTCCATGGCGACTTCGATGTCTGTGGGAATGGCGATTTGGCCTCCGAATTGGCTCTTTTCGTGGCGCTGGGTGGGGGTTACGCGAGTGGCTACTTGGAACTTCTTCCTGAGGTTGAAGTATTTGGCCCGCTGCTGGCCCATTATGATCAAATTAGTGTGTCTGGAGTACAGATTCAGCTTCTGTCTGACCTGTCCCAACTGCTCCCTCATTTCCGCCTTCGTAGACGTAGTTTCCTTCGCAATAGTCTCACAAGTGCTGAGAATATCGGCGAGTTTCTCGTGAGTTAGATTGAGCGAAGCACTGGAATAGGAGCGAAGTTCGCGTTTGCCGCACAGACAGGGAGCTGCGACTTCACAGGCACAGCGAATAGCAGCGTGTTGGAAGGAAGTGGGCACTACTCGGATCTTGGTGGTCTCGGAGCCGGTGGGAAGGATGGGGGAGAGGCGGGAGTAGGAGTGGTGTTCTGAGGTGAGGAAGACGCTTTGGTGCAGGTCTGAGACTGAACTGCGGTCTAGCAGCGGACTATACTCCGCTTTGGCCTCTCGAACTCTCCTATCCACTGCAGTTTCCCTGTCCCTTGCCTCCACTATTGCTCGTTTCTGTCTCAATATACTGCAGTACCCATTTCCTCCTGGCCTCTTCCCGAGCATCGCAGTATTCAGCACTCCGTTGCGAGTGTTGTAGGCTTGTTCAGTGTGCAGCTCCAGACTGTGCTCCTGCTTGTACCGATTCCTTGTGAACCTGGAAGCGAGAGAAGGCGGGTGGTCTGCGTTGCTGGCGAACTTCTTGTAACTGAGGAGGTACTTGGACAGGGGAGCGGAGGAGAGGGAGGACTGGCTGGTGCGGGGACGGGGTTGGGACATTATAGAGAATACGAGGATAGAGGAGCATTGGGAGACTTAAGGGAAAACGCAGCAGAGCAATTCCTGACTCTCAGGCAGGTCCTTACTAGGCCAAAGCAGCTAGCACATTACCCCATTCCCTCTATCCCTTTTACCTAATAATCCCACTATGTACTCCGGCGCTCCCACCAAGTCCCAACCCCCTTCCCTCCTCTCCACCCCGCTCCTCCCCTCTGTCACCTCCTTCCTCTCTCAGCTGCCTTCCCAGCCCTATCCCACCCTCGCAAATCAGATCGGAGAAGTCCTATCTCGACAGAACCGACTCCTAGCCGAACTCACGACGCAGCAGGAAGACCTGTGGACTGAGCTCGAAACAATGGAGAGGCAAATGAGCGAAATCAAGAAAACGACCAGAGGCGATTAGGACTAATTACTGATTTCGGTAAGGTCGCGACCGAACTCGTTGGCGGTGCTGTAGGCAGGGAGGAGGATTGGAGCTGTTTCCTTCAGTGGCGTTTCCATTTCATCGTCCGGGTCCGGAGTGACGTTCACCTCAAACACACTTTCCACGATTTCCCGGTAGTTGCAGTTGTCAGTCATGTGGTACGACTTGCCCCCGAAGAAGTTAGGGTGCGCCAACGCCTCAGCCACCGTTTCCTGCACCGTAGTCTTCTTGCGGCACCTCTTTATCACCTTGCCCGCCAGGACCTGCAGCACTACCGCTACTCCTAGGAGCGCTAGGAACACAGGGCCTGGGTAGTCGCGCACTCTTTCGTCGTAGTTGTTGAGTGCAGTTGCTTTGTAGCTTTTGTAGTTGAAGCATTTCCCTGTGCTTTGCACGTGTGCTTGCGGGCTTAAGAGCGGGAAAATGTCCTCACAGCCGTACATGTATATGGAAACCAGGCAGTGCAGCACTATCGCCCACGGAATCATCTTCACGAACCACGCATGCAGGATAGTGGACCGCTCGTTCGGCCGCTCATAGCGCGAAAGCATGTACTTCTCTGCATGAAACGTGGCTAACAGAGTCACGGAACACACTGCAATCATCCAGGGCAGTCCCCCCGCATAGATAAAACACGCGTAAATCGTCACCAACTCGATAGCAGTCTTCAATGGCAGGTCCATGTCGGCCCCGATCACCCAGTTGTTATAGGCCAGCTGAGTGTCGAAGAACCGCTTCATGCATCCCTGGCACTTTTCCTTGAGTTTGTAGTAAAAACACATTAGGTAGTGAGGGGCAAACACGCCGAAAATCATGGAAACCAGGATGGAAAAGCCAACTTCCGAGTACCAGCCACGGTCGAAGTCAGAATATCCTTTGTCCCTCTGTCCCTGGTTATACATTTCCGTGGCTCTGAATTTCCGAAAGCGAGCATTCACCGCCAAAATAACCACCGAAGTGTTAATCAGCAGTGCAAAGAACACCTTCATCATCGTCGACAGTTTCCTCCTCGGCTTCGAGCTCTGCTTCTCCCTGCAAGTGATTTTCTGCAGCAGCCAAGGGAGAAGCATATTGACGACCACTATAGCGAAGCCTATGAAGACCTGCGCTGAGCCCCACTTCGCCCGGTCCAATTTGCAGCTTTCGGAGTCTGGGTTTAGGACACATTCGCAGTCGGATTCAGTGGCGTTATAGTCCTTTTGGCATTCGGATTCACTAGGGTAGCTTACACGCGTTTGCAGGAATTTGAAGCCAAAAATGACTCCTGAGGAGGCGAGGATCAGGAAGGAGGCTAAGGCGTAGAACTTCAGTCTGTGGATCCATCGCTTTTTGCGGATGTTTTCCCAGTAGTAGTCCTCGGGAGTGGGGATGGATTTGACGTTCGTCTCCTTCAGCCAATCCCTCTCCCTCCCCCGCTCATCCCTCCTCACCTTCCTCCACGCCAGCACTAACTTCCCCCACACCCACCTCCTCCACCCCTGCTGAAACAGCCCCACCGCCTTAGCCCTCGCCACCTTGCTCTCAAACACCACAATCACTGAGTGACTCAACTCCATTGTCTCTTCTTTCTTCACCTTCACTTCCAGCTTTATCAGCTTTTTAATAGACTTCACCACTTCGTCTGCAGTGCACTTCTTCTCTTCGTCAAGGAGGAGCTGGAGGAAGCGGGACTTGTAGTACTGTTTGATGTACTTGATTTGGGCCACGAGTTTGTTGATGTGGCGGACTGGGACGATGTCGAAAACGCCGATTTGGGCATTTTCGAGGGCTAATAAGAGCGCTGGAATGCGCTTTTCGGGCAAATGAGTGAACTTCAGGGAGTAGTCAGACAGGGTGGGATTGGCAGCTCTGTGTCTCTGTATCAGCCGCTTCGTCCAAATCCGGTATATCAGCAGACTCAGCAGGAAGATAAACGTATACCCCGCATCCAACCCCACTTCCAGTGCCTTAACCCTCATTATCTCTTCGTATTCAGTTTGAATGTGGGCCAGTTGGGAGGGGGAAGCGCAGTCTAAAGCCACAGTGGAGTTGCTGAAGGTCTGCACCCCTCCTAGACTGCCGCCCATTTGAGCTGAGAGGCTTTCGCTCTGCTGGCCGTAGTAGTTGTCTTGGTAGTTCAGAGCCACTTGCCCGATTGCTAGGAGGGTCATTAGGCCGAATACGGCTGAGAAGTACCGTAGCGAGAAAAAGAAGAGTTTCAAACCGACTCCACATTCCCTAATATCAGGCATCTGCAGACACCTGTTGCTTTGCCTGGGCAAGCAAGCCTTCTGAGCGAACTCTCTAGCCTGGGCCTCCGTAGGGTCGCTCAGCCCTCGAATCCGCTCCTCCAGACTGCGGTAGCGGAACTCGTTGCTGTAAGAAGATCGAAGGAAGGCCACAGACCCTGCGTTTGTGTAAAGGAAGGTCTCGATAAGGGCTCCGCAAAGCATATTTTGCACTATGGTCTATTTATTCTACATTGAAGTGATGGCAGTGCCATGTCGTCAGAGTGTTGTTTGAATCACTTCCATATGAGTGAAGTACTGGAGGAGTTAATAGGGAAAACTGCAATTGTACAGGGTTTCTACCTGATTAGACGTAGATCTAAGCAAGATGTCTCTAATATGTGTCGTAATTAGAAGTATTTCACAGTCTGATAGACGCTCAAAGCCTGAATCGCAGCATATATCCACTTTTCAGTGTGTATACAGCCTTGGCTTCTGTAATCATTGAAAATAAACGACATCCTCATACTGAAACCAGCAATTAACCCCAAAAGTCCAAAATTCCCTCTCATAGGCCCGAAATTGACTCCTAATCCCCTGTACCAGGCCGGGAAAGCCCTCTCCACCTCATAATGGCAAGTGGTGAGTCAGACTCTCTGTCTTCAGACCACAGACCTCTCCAATACGGTGACTTCGTGTTCCTTTCCTTAGAAGGCCAAGAAGAACTCTACCTGACTGCTGACATTTGTCCTGAGTACTCGGTGCGGTTACTGCCAAAAGAGAAACTGCCGAGTGAAGTGGCGGCCTGTCTTTTCCGCGTAGACCCCTACTTCCACGTCAACCCTTGGCAACGCGATGAACAAGGCCGCCGCAGCGACATGCACGAATTAACTCGCCAAGCAGTGAAGGAGATGCAGGACAGCAGACAAGGCAACGAAGTCATGGTAGGCAGCAAGATCCTACTCAAACACTTCCTATCTGGACGCTGTGTGCGCCTTTCGGAGGACAAGTCATGCGATGTGATTGAAAGCTGGCAGCTTTGCTTGGACAAGAAAGTCACGGAATCGTCCATCATCTCAGTGGAGCAAAGCGACAAAGCAGTCCCCGAAGACACTCCTGTCTACGACAACAGTCCCACCATGCTCAAATTCTCAGTCCACGGCAGCGCCAGTCGCCTCATGGCCAGCAACGGCCAGGTTATGGCGGGGAAAGAGCCCACGGGCTGGCGATTTCACCTCTTTCAGTCGAATTTGAGCAGTAACGAGGAACTGAATCTGGGCATTCCCTTCTGTTTGAAGCTCAAAACGATGGGCTTTTACCTGGGTTGCGCCAATGCCAGCGTGACTTACATTGACATGTTCAATACCAGTGCGCTGTGGACGCTAGTGGCGGAGGACATTATCAGCGGCGGAAAGGCGAAATCGAAGGGCACCTACTACCTGCGTAACATTGAAAACGGACTGTTCGCAGGGACTCCGGAGAACATCAGCTGGCAAATGGTCAAGGACATCTCTTCTGCGGGGAAGTTCACGATTCTGAGTCTCAGTGAAGCGGATGATGACATAGACTACGAGGAACAGGTCAAAATATCCACTGCGGACGAGAAGCTGCTGGGAGTGGATCAAAAGACGGCGGATGCTGCGTGTTTGGCGACGATTAACCCGAGTGCTTATTCCTCACATGTCGTGAAGTCGTACGACATTGCAGTGGACTTCAAGAAAGAACTGAAGGAAATCGGCGTCTTCCAAGTCGTCCGCTTCGAAGGCTCCCCCGCCCAGCTCCTCCTCTACAGTTCCTACGCCATCACCGCCATCAAGGCCGAACAAACACTCACAGACCGGTCCAGCGCCTACCTCAGCGACCAGAACTCCAAAGAAACTGGGAATCTGCTGATTCAAGGCTTGTTGGAAGTCACGCATATGTGTGGCGCCCTGCAGCACAGCTATATCGACGCGTCCATCAATGACAGGGAACTGTTCGTGAAGCTGAGACTGCCCAGGTACCTGGCAGACCTGTGCGTCACCTTCAACCAGGTGAAAAGTGACTGGCAGGAGGTAGACTCGAAGGACTTGAAGGAGTGTATGGAGACAGCCTACTCCAGTCTGAGCACTGTGTTGATTCAAATGATGGAATCGGACTTATTGGCCAGGGAGCAGGTGAAAGGGCGGGAAGGCGATATCATCAATTACGTCAATTCCGAGCCGAAGTGGGTCCCTACGATCTTCAAAATGTCGCACGACCGCATCGAAAAGGGCGTCAATCCAGAGGCCTGGATCGGCGCAATCAGGGCCTGGATGCCCAGCATGGAGGACGTATTCGCCCATATGGAAGCCGACAAAGAAGCGGGCAATGCAGTGTTCCAGGACCTCGTCCTGTCTATCCTCAGCGGCGCAGTCCTCACCCTCGGCCAGACCAATTTGAACCTGGAAGACCTCGTGAATGTATTCAAGGAAAAGCCAGATGCACAGATATTCCACTTTGCATTCCGGAAAAGAGGCCAAACTGTGTACTTGAATCTACTCACTGTGGCCAATGCCACTGCAAAGCAGCGGGAAGAGCCTTGTTTTGTCGAGGGGGAGGAGGTCTTTGTGCCGCTGAGTTGTTTGTCGGAGACGCAGGTGTGGCCGGTAAGTCTGTCTGCGTATATTGCGATGCTGATAACTTATTACACGAATTGCTACACAGTAATTGGCAGTTCAAGCTTCGCAGCGCTCTTTCCAGAGGTAGGTCTGGACCCAGAAACGCTCTTTCTGATCGGCTCGCAGCCGCAATGTCTGTTCCGAGTGCGTACTGCAGCCTTTAACTTCCTCGCAGAGCTGCTGGCAGGGGAGAAACAGCTCTCAAAGGTCCGCTTTTACGATGAAGTTGAGGTCCTTCAGTCTGCCTCCCGCTTCCAATCCAGTCCCAAAGAAGCTCGGCTGTGCGCGACTAATAACGGCCAAATGGTGCTGACCTACCTCTCCGCCAAGGCGTTTCCCTCTGAATTCAACATCGACGGACTGCAGCTCGACCGGGAACTAGTGTTCGTGGCTTCTTTGCTCAGCTTCACAACCACCATAGTGGAAAGCGGCACTGAGACTGAACCCTTCCAAGACGCAATTCAGCGCTGCGTGATTTGGGCCTTACATGGCGCTTTCGACCTCGAAGGCAAGAAGTACCCTCCCAACTGGCTGGCAGTACTGATTTCCAATGGGATCCAGCAGGGTTCCCACCTCATTCAGAAGGTCAATAAAGTGCTGGGAGAGCTGTTTTACCTGCTCCTAGCGACCAGCAGAAGCATTAGCGAGACAATGACGAAGCTAGCGCTTGCGAAGTTCGCGAGTTGGAGAGTGAAGGCGAAGGTGGACTTCAGTGCCATTCAGGCTTTGAATGACTTGGAAAGGGTGCTGGATGTTATGCTGGAAAAGAGGTCTACGAAGGATAGGCAGGAGTTGAGGGAAGTGCCGCCGTTGGTTATGCTCAGGGAAACGGTGTTTCAGGCGGTTACTGCTGCGCTGAAGCTGCAATTCACAATCACACCTGAAATAGGAGACATGCTTCTGGGCCTATTCGCCCCAGTGCAGGCCACTCTATTCGCCCTCCGCTCCGTAGTCCTGACCAAAACTCCCATTCCCCTGCGAGCCCAGCTGAAAGAATCCATGCAGCGACGCACCTTCGAAGCAGACGTGATCTCCAAGCTGGACATGGTCAACAGTCCCGAGTCCTGCAGTGCAGTGATTCTCGAGGAGTACAGCGAGTTAATGCGGCAACTCAGAGCCATCGAGCGGTCTCCTATCAAAACACATGCGAAAACCATTGTCTGGGAGAAGAAGCTGAAGTACTACTTACTGCTGTGGGACCGAGTGTACGGCCAAATCAACAAGCCTAATAGTGACGAAATCAACATTCCGCTGTATCAACTCGCCTCCGTTATTTTCGAACTATACAGATGTCTGATTCAGGACGAGCCTAAGCGAGTAAAGGAGTTTATAGGCTATTTTAAGCCCTTTCTGTACTATTTGGACTTGGTGGATGAGGCCTGGCTTATTCGGGATTTCAGCAATTTCCTGAATGTGACTCCAAAGCAAATCATCACGTTCACTCAAATCCTTAGAAAGCGGTTTTACCAGCAGTCTTTGCTGAAAGCTGGCGCGTTTCTCTGGATCGAAGCCTTATTAGTGAACTCCGACGGCAGTGTGAAAAAAGACCTCCAGAACTCCGCCTACCTCACCCTCTCCCCAGTGATAACCGACTTCTACGAACAGCACGGCAACGACGACACCGGCTCCTTCGCCCTCTGCCTCAAAATGCTGTCTCTCTGCGCCTACCGCAACCAGGCCATCCAAAGCCTTCTGGAAGCCCGTGTTTCCATTAATCAGCTGCTGGGGTATGTGAATGAGGCGGAGAGGCCGGATGTGGCGGATGCGGCGCTGGTGGTGTTGGCTCGGGTGCATTCCAATAGGGTGATAACGGCTTCGAGCTCGACGCTGGCGCTGTTGGAGTTGCTGGAGAGAGTGCTGTTTATTGCGAAAGGCGTCTTCAAGTGCACCAACGTATCCGAAGTCATAAAATCCGGCTTCTACAGTCTCGTAAAAAGCGAAAAGCACTGCAACGTGAAGGGCTTTTACTACAGTGCAGAAGAGCACAAAACCGCCAGTTTACTCCGACTAGTAAGCGATGGACTGCCTCCTGGGCCTTACAGTGGCATTACAGCCTGTATTGGCAGGGTGCTTAGTACCTATTACCAGGCCAGGGAAGGCCCGGCGGACAGACTGAAGACCATTGCGATGGGATATCGGGCCTTTTTGATCGATTTTAAAGGGTTTGCGCAGGACTTGGAGCGGAAAATCGGCCCCGAATGCGACTTCCGCCCCTTATTCGCATCAATCGAGAAGGGAAGTCGATGGCTGGAAAAGCTGCTAAAGCTGGAAAAACTGGGCAATAAGGAAGCAGACCCTTCCTTAATAGAGGTAAAAACCACAGGCTCAGGCACTGAAGCCACTCTCACCAAGGACGAAGACCCTTTGCTAGTGAAGGAACTGCGCGACTTCGAGACTGTGCTGTCCAAGCAGAAGGCCTGGAAGGAAGTCTACGTGGCCAATTTGGCGGCTTCAGTGCGGAAAAGCGCTGGAAGTGGGAAGAAACTGACCCCTGCACAGGTGTTGAAAATAGCAGCAGATGTGACTACCTTCTTTATAGGCAAGGAAAAGTACATATTTCAGGTACTGCAAAGTGTGCTTTCCGGCCTAGACCCGGCCGTAGCGACCGCCTGCTACAAGCCCATTTTCACCCTCACAATGTCTCGCCTCCTGACGACCGCCAATTTCGACGAGGTGGAGACGGCTGTGGACTTCTACAAGAGCTTCGGGAACGTGAAGGAGGCGAAGAGGTATGAACAGCTGCTGGAAGTGCTGGCTGTGAGGCAGGTGGGCAGCAAGTTGTTGGCTAAGATTAAGCGGTCGCTGACGGTGGAGTTGAGATTGAGGGAGGTGGTGGCGGTCTCGAACCCGAGGAAGCCGAAGTCGCTAACGTCTGCATTGAGGAAAGCCAAAGTGAAGCGGTTTTATTCCTACTCAGCCTTCGGCCGAGTAATCCGCCAATTTAACCACTTGACCTACAGTTGGGTTTCCCTGCTCGAAAGTTGGTCTGACAACGCCAATACTCCAATGCAAAGATGGGCAGCTAACCAGAACGGCAGTGCTATAAGTGTCAATATAGTGGCGGAAATACTCGCTTTTTCCTCTGGTCTGCTGGAATTAGGACTGCGGAAAAAGTCTTTTGAGCAAAATCAGCAGTTGATGATGAATTCGCTGGACTGCTTGACGGAGTTCATATCCGGGCCGTGTGAGGAAAACCAGCGGACAGTCGGGGAAAGCATTAGAATGTTTATTATCATTGGGGAAGTGCTGAAACTGCCATATGATGAGACGTTTTCCAAGGAAGACCCAGACGAATTCATCGAAGTGCGGACCACCGCCTTCGCAGTCCTCGGCGCTCTGCTCGAAGGCAGTCCGAGCGAGGCGCTGATGGAAGTGTACTACCGCTTTTTCAACGAAGTCCCAATAGTAAAGTACTGCGAAGACGTGTACTACGCACTCATTCGGCCGAATCTGAGGGCGTTGGAGTTGGGGTTGGAACTGCCGCAGGCGAAAAACGATGTGGTCAATTTCGCTCTAAATGCAATGGTGCTATTGGTCCGATATTGCAATTTCAGCGACATAAGTGTCCTAAGCGTCCTCAAAACTCCCACTGCGAAAGCCGCCTTTATGGACTTCTACGCCCGCTATATCGGCTACGTGGAGATTTACCAGGAAAAGGACAAAACCGACGCTTCCGACAAGCTGCAAAGCATATACGCCCTTTGGTTCATCATCCCCTTCCGCTGCAGGTGTCTAACCGCCCTCTCCGCCCAGGACCTAATCGTGAACGTGAACCACACTTCTCAGCAAGACAAGTTGCTGGGCTTTCTTAACCTCGTCAGACCGCTAGAGGCGGAAATGCGGCGGCAGCAGAAGCTGATGGCTAGGAAGTGGCTGAAGACGATTACGAGGTTTTGGGACTTTTATCACGACTTGGCTGCGCTGCTTGTGCTGGGAACGACGATTTATATTATCGTTACGTTTGAGTCGGTGAGGACGATTGATATGACTCAGGCTTCAGATGTCTTCCTCATTTTCATTCTCGGCATCGCTCAAATTTTCTTCTACTCCCTCGGCTACATCACCTACGTAGTCGAGCAATTCCCCCGCATCGTGAACAAAACGAAGGCTTTTCTGCCCGAAATGGAAATGATGGACCTTGCAAAGCAGCGAGACCGCGACTCAGTTTCCGCCAAATACCGCTCTCTTTTGGTCAACTTCACAAAGCCGGAAGCCCCTCGTCCTTCCATCATTGTCAACTTTTTGACTGATTACTACACAGTGAAGACAGTGGCTTATATAGCGGTTTCAATCATTGCATTGGTCCAGCCGCTGGTTTTCCCTGTGCTTTTACTGGAGTTAGCAGAAAGTAAGCCGGAAGTCCGGAACATCTTCAAAAGTGTGACTCAGAATTGGAAGCAATTAGCAGTAACCGGGATTCTGGGTGTTATCCTCATCCACATGTTTTCCACCTTCGGCTATGTCTACTTCCAGGGCTATTACAGCTTCGAGGACGGGAACATCAAGGCAGACACCCTATACAACGCCTTCTTCAGCACGCTAAACCAAGGAATCCGCAACGGCGGAGGACTGGCAGAGTCGCTTTACCCGCCTGGCAACCTGACCAATGTGACTGAAGTGGCAGACGTTCCTTATGACTACTGGGGACTGTTCCTCTTCGATGTAGTCTTCTTTATCGTTATCATTATCCTGATGCTTAACCTGGTCTTCGGTATAATCATCAGCACTTTTGGAGAGCTGAGAAGCGCGAGGAACGACCTGTATGCGGATATTAACACGAAGTGCTATATATGTGGGATTGACAGGTCGGTGATAGAGCTGTATGGCCAGGGCTGGCAGCACCACTTTCAAATTGAGCATTCGCCGTTTGCGTATTTGGCCTTTTTGATTAGGGTGTTGGAACTGGACACAAAAAACCAGGAAATGTCAGGTATAGAGACCTATGTACTCCGAAAGTTCAAAGACAAAGACTCCAACTTCCTGCCCACCACCTCCCGCCTCATCGCCTCCAAGCTCGAAGGCAAGAAGGACGGCTCAGACTAGGCTCTAAAGCTTACTAACTAGCCCCTCATCTGCACGTCGTCGCCCATGCCTGGCTGCTGCATCGCAAATTTATTGAAGATTTGCTCCAACGTGGTCTGGCTGAGGGAGTATTCGGAGATGATGCCTTGCTTCTGCTTCTCTTCCTCGACCCGGCCGAATAGGTAGCCCAGGCTTTGCCCTTCCACTTTGTCGATGTTGAACTTGGAAGTGGTTAGGAAGTGCTCAAGAGTCCGAACGCCGTTGAATTCGCGCACCAGCCAGGCGAACACATTATTGCAGAAGTGCTCAATGACGATCCATTCCACCAAGTGGTTCACACTGACAGTGTTTTCTTGCAGCAGCTCCTGGTGCAGGGCAGCGCCTTTGCCTCTTTCCGCGATTTCCCCGTATAAATCCGCATTTCCAAGCTGATTGCAGCACTGAGCCAATTTATCTCTCGGAATCCGGTCTTCAATTCCCAGTTCCTTCAGCTTATTAATGCCTGATGCGACTTCGTCAGGCAGCGGGTTCCTGACTTTCACCGTCAACTCATACCCAGACCCGTACTTGTTCTTGATATGCATGGAAGTGCCGAGACAGCGGATCCTGCCGCCGACCATAATTGCCATCCTGTCACACAGCGCTTCGGCCTCGTCCATCGAGTGAGTAGTCAAAATGATGCTCGTCTGTTTCGATTTTATCTCATTTATGACCTTCCACATACGCTTTCGAGCGTCTGGGTCCATACCTGCACTGGGTTCATCGAGGAAAACTACGGGTGGGTTGCCTATGCAGGCCATGGCTACTGACAGTTTCCGCTTGTTGCCGCCGCTGAGCTGCCCGGCGCGCACTTTGGTGTACTGCTCGAGGCCCATTTCTTCCAGTTTCTGCTTGGCGAAGGGCTTGATCAGCTTTTTGGGGATGCCTTTGATGCGGCCGTATAGCTCTAAGTGCTCCTGGCAGGTTAGTAATTCGCTAATAGCGTCGAACTGGGGACAATACCCAATCTTAAAGCGGGCTTCCGCCATATCAGTCAGCACAGACGTACCGCTGATGTATGCATTTCCAGTGGTCGGCGCATACTCCCCAGTCAAAATCCTAAACGTGCTAGTCTTCCCCGCGCCATTAACCCCCAACAGCGCAAAGCACTCCTTATGCAGCACTCTAAACGACACCTTTTCCACTGCCACTTTCACCTCTCCCCGACTGAAGCGGGTTCCGTACACTTTCCGCACGTTTACCACTTTCACAGCGACGGAGTCGGGACTGGCGTTTTCGGCTTCGATGTTTTCGGTCTCCACGTCGTCGTCTGCGTCGAAGCGAGCAATGCCTGGGTCTTTGGCAGCCGTTAGGTTGCGGATGAATTTGACGGTTTTGCCCCACTCCACGATGAACACTAACGCAAAGTAGCCCACTGTCTCCGCAGCCAAAAAAATCACATCCGCGCCCGCAATGTCCCAATCCAAAGCTCCCTTTTCCTCTTTATTTCCAAACAGCATCTGATAAGTCGACCGATTCGAAGCGTTCATAATGCCGTAAGCAAAACAGTAAATCGGGGAAAGTCGGAAGATGTACTGCAGACCTTGGTTAGCATTCCGAGAACTGGAGGCAATTAAACGCATCATCCAGCTTGCCGTAGCGAAGATAGCCCCGGTTATCAGGTTAAGTAGGAAAATGATGAATTGGGCTGTGGAGTAGCTCTCGAAGAAGAAACTGAGGAAGTAGGTGAAGGGCGCAACTGCGAATCCGAATAGGATAAAGAGCAGGATGACACATAGGAAGGTCTCCGCAGTGTCTGTGAGACTCCGAAGTTGGAAAGCCAGCACCATGAAAATGGAAATAATTGCAGGAATGAGGTGTTTAATGATGTCCCATAGGAAGTTGGCAGTCCAGTAGGCAGGGACAGACACTCCGCTGACCATGTGTTGGTGTTTCACTTGGTTTTCCTTCTCCTTTACAATAAAAGTGACAATGCCAGTGGGAATAAAGGCCATACCGAATGCGAATATCAGGGCAATGTAGAAAGTGCCAGTGTTCTGTGCGAGATTGGCTTGCTTTTTGGTTAGCGGTAGAGGATGGTTTATTGTGGTAAAGTTGAAATTAGGGTTATTCAATGCGTAGCGAATTACTCCCTGTCCTAACATGCTCAAAAACATAGGACAGGCTTGCAGCGAAGTGGTGTTTTGGTAGATAGCAGCGTGGTAGGTCTGGCTTGAATTGTCAATATCAAGGAAGTAATAGGCGCCCATGGGGTAATGAGTGAAGTTGGCTCGGGTGTAGTACGTGTAGTTGAAGAAAGCAGTCGTATTTGTGGAGTTTATAGGAGGGGCTTGGACTGAAGGCTCTAGTAAGTTGCCGTATCCTTGAGTCAAATACGTATTCATTAAATTAGGTGCATCTGCAGCATTCGGCCCGACTGCATACTGCACCTGCTGCGGAGTACTGTAGTGCGACAATGTCAGCACAAACTGCCGCTCGTCTTTATACACTGAAAATCCGGTTAGCAAAGTCAGGCCAGCCAACACCACTAACACAGGGCAAAAGATTTCACAGCACAAAGCCTTACAGTCTCGATAGCCGTTCAAGAAGCGCTTTTTGAACAGCGCCAAGACATGTGGGAAGTACATAGACCCCTTAACTCGGTGCTCGGTGATGTTGAATTTTGCATCCGGCTCCATGTCGAAAGTATCTTCAAACTTCATTTTCGGCGCATTCTTCAAATTCTCCAGCGAAATGCCTTTCGGGATTGAAGAAGTGTCCACTGCTCTCATCATGGACTGAGATGTACGGCCTTCTTCGTCTCCTCGTGCAACTCTCAGAAATACCTCTTCGAGAGTAGTCACAGACACTCCGTAATATTCCAGTTGCAACTCACCCATACGTTGGTCAAGTTCCTCGAAGAATCCCTTGAAACTTGCAGCAGAGCTGAAAGGCAGTTGGTACGTTATTTCCGCGGACACATCAGTGATGATTTTGGCCTCAGGGATGTATTTCTTGACGAGGGCGGTGACCTGGGCGGTATGTTGGTGAGAAGCAATGTTGAGTTGCTTGGTGATTACGAGGTTGTAGCCTACTCCGTAGCGGTTTTTCAGGAACAAGGAGCTTCCGATACAGCAGAGTTTCCCAGCAGCCATGATGGCGATACGGTCAGCCAGAATATCAGCTTCCTCCATATAGTGAGTCGTCAATATAATAATCCTTTTGCTTTTCTCGTTTTTCAGCATGTCCCACACTTGACGCCGGGCAGTCAGATCCATGCCAGATGTAGGCTCATCCAGCATAACGATTTGAGAGCCTCCAATAAGCGCCATGCATAAACTCAGTTTCCGCTTTTGCCCTCCACTGAGATTCTTCGCAGGGGTCGCTCTCTTGTCCAGCAGATTTACAACACGCAGTTTTTCATCTATGGCAGCGTTGATTTCTTGCTTGTCTGTCATGCCTTTGAGTGTGCTAAACAGATATAGATGTTCATACACGGAGAGGTCGTTGAAAAGGACATTGTGCTGAGGACAGATACCAAGTTTCTTGCGAATTTCGGTCATGTCGGTTTTGAAGTTGAGGTTGTTGACGGTCATTTCGCCGTCACTCGGCTCCAACATGCCAGTTAAGATTGATATAGTTGTAGTCTTTCCAGCACCGTTATGCCCCAGCAAGGCGAAAATCTGCCCCTCGTACATGTCCAAGTCCAGTCCGTCTACTGCGATTTTGTTTCCGAACTGCTTGCGCAGTTTGCGCACGAGCATAGCCTGGCCAGTTTCATGCTGTCGGAGAAGCAAAGGGTCCACCGCTTCCAAGTTATTGCTGTGGCGCAATATTTCCTGGTTCTCTGCGTACTCTTCGTCTAGAAGCTTCTGAGTAGTTTGGTCCAACGGCTTCGCATTGCCACTGCGTCCCAGCCAAAAGCTCTTAGTGAAAGGGAACCAGAAGGGGAGCCGCTGTCCAGTCTCCTTCGGCATGATCTTGTCGAAGTACAGACTCAGCAGTCCGTAAATCATCGTGTCGAGGAACAGGAAGAGCAGGGCTGTGCCGACTTCGTAGCCCTGGTACTGTGAGTTGACGTTGTCCCAGTGGATGCCTGTTTGGATGCCTTCGAAGCCCAGTAAAGTGTAGAACCCCATACCCATCGCAGCGGTGGGGAAGATGGAGAGGGCTTGCCGAGTGGATACTGAAGTCGCTTGGTTGACACTAAAGAGGGTGAAGTAGGACACTAGGAACAGGGCTACGCCCACTAATATGGCTGTTTTCGCTCGGGAGAAGAAGGAACTGATGAATAGACTGAAGGATATGCACGAAGTCCCATACATCAAAAACATTAGCAGGACTATTCCTTTATTCGAGTACTTGAATATGGGGATGCATATGACCATGCACAAAACGGATATGGTCAAATATATTATGAAATACATAGTGACCCAACTAAGCCAATACGCAGTGTCTGACAGTCCCATGATTTTCATGACTTCCCGCACTTTGCTTTCCTTTTCAGAAGTGACTTTGTTGATCATGCGCAAGACTGGCATGATGGTGGATATGAAGATGAAGAAGCCAATGGTGAAGCCGTTTTTTTGGATCATAGGGTCGTCCAGGTACTTCGCCACTCGCATAGGGATGAAAACAGTCGAGAAGTCGGTAGTTGTAGATTTGGTGCTGTCGCTGATAATCAAGTTTTGCACAGCAGTGATAATCTGTAGAAATCCGGAGGCCATAAAGTCCTTCTGGGGCTCGGTGTTTTGGCTGCGATCGAACGTGTTCATCTGCGGCTGTTCGTTTATTTGGAGAATAGGGTACCAGCTGCCATAGGGAGACTGATCACTTGGGTCGATGCTCGTAGCATTGTAGCGAATTGTCATAGTTACGTTCTGTTGATTAGATGGAAGTGGAGGATCGTTGAAGTAACTGCCTTCAATAACCACTGCGAAACAGAACTTGCCTCTGCCTGAGTTGTCATACTTGCTTGATGTGATGTTGTCTTTTACTTGATCCCAAGTCCAATTTGTTATAAATGTCAAATCGGGAGCAAAGATTTGAATCGTCTGGGCCAAGTTTTCAGCAAAAGCACTAGTCGCAGCGTTGGTGAGGCTGGAATAATCTAAGGTGTTGACTATGATAGCAGCACTCCAAGGACTATGATTGCTAAGGGCTTGCTTACACCAATAGAAGGGAGCTGACGAAGTGAAATCCTCAAAGTCTTTAGTGTTATGATAATTCGAGGACAATGATTGCTGCCCCACTTTATTGCTATCCGTGTAAATTGTCAAATTCCCATGTTTCTCGCTACCAGGGAAGGCTACCACCAGCACTAACAAGAAGCACAGAAGTGCCGCGGGACACAGAATTTCACAAATCGAAAGACAGAGGTTCCTCCGCCACAGCAGCCAGTTCTTCCACAGCAGAGACTTGTAATGGGTCCAGACGCCCATATTACTGCAACAGATGGCGAGGCATGCAGCATGGCTGCTACCATGGACGGCGGCTATTACGGCAACAAGTGGAGAAGTGACAGCAAATGCTCAAATGCACGGGAGGAAAAGAGCACAGGGCGTAAGGAGTGATGAGTAGAGGAAAATAGGAGGGATTTAGGCGTATTGGCACTATTTAGAGTCTGGTAGGACGGGGAAAGAGGGAAGGGGAAGTTGACTTTGCAAGATGGACAGAGACAAAGTCAGTGTTGGCGGATTCATATTGTTATTTTGCACTGCGGGGTATCGCACGGGTACACGATGCATATACAAGTACATATAGATTAGCCAGCATACCCCCGCTCCCCACTATATAGCTGCTATCCCAATAAACCTTAATCCCCACCATTTCCCCCAAATCCCTCTCCCCTCTCCACGCACTTCCTTCCTTTGTGCAAGTTTCGTCCCTCGCATAGAAATAAATGGTGCTGATTTCGAAGCAAGAGCGTCGTCTTGTCTACGAGTACCTGCTGCAGGAAGGCGTGATCGTAGTCAAGAAGGACGTAGCGCTCGAGAAGCACCAGGAGCTGCCTGTGGCCAACCTCAAGGTCATGATGCTGTGCAAAAGCCTGCAGTCCAAGGGACTGCTGGACATGCAGTTCAACTGGCAGTGGTTCTACTACTACCTAACTAAGGAAGGCATCAAGACTATTAGAGACTACTTGGGGGCGCCGTCCTTCGTCATGCCAGTCACTTACAAGGCGCCTACTAAGCCCACCAGGTCCGCTGTGGTTGGTGAAGACACTGAGGACAGACCCAGACGTGGCGGCTTCGGCCGTGGCCGCCGGCCCCAAACAGACGCCTAAGTTAGCTCCCTAGAATAGTGATGTACCGCAGAGCTGCGGGCTGGTTCTCCGGCTTCTTCTCCCAAAAAGCAGGCGCAGACGCAATGCTCCGCCGAGAGTTGATCGCAGACGTAGTGCAGAACTCCTTCAAAGCGACTGCCTTCTGGCTTTCCGGGTCGCAGGCGATGAAGGCGGAACTGATGCGCGCTGCTGTGGACTGTGTGAACCACGTCACTCTGTACTGGGTTAACACCTACTCCAAGCGGCCGCCGGATGCGAAGCATAACTACGGATATGAGCGAATGCAGAATTTGGTGGCGTTCTTGCCTTCGACGTTGTTTCTGTGCTCGGGGGTGTACAATGTCATCTCCCCGGTTCATAACATGTGGGCGGCTGCTAGTGAGCCGACGCTAACGCTCACGATTCCTGCACTTGCGGCGATTACGCTTTGCAGTGTGGGAGAGTTCTACCTCTTCTACAAGAACCTGGGAGATATTGAGACCTACCCCGGCCATAACGTATTCGTCCAATTCTTCAAGCGAGGCGTACTGGCCATAAAAGTACTGAGCAGACTGCACCCAGCCGACCCCATCCAAGTCGTCGTAGTCTCCGAAAACGTCACAGCCGTGCTAGGCATGTCCCTGCCTTTGCTGACTTCCTTCGTGACCTACTTCACAGGCCTGACTTTCCTGGACGAAGTGGGATGCATATTGAATGGGTCAGTGCAGTTGTACCTGGCGTGGAGTATTTGCTGGGACAATACGCAGGTTTTGATGGGGAAAAGTCTGTCCAAGGTTGAGACTTTGGTGAGAATTAGGTAGAAAATCAAAAGAATGCTTGAAGAGCGCGACGGAGTGCAGTTCATCGACGACATAAAAAGTGAGTACATCGCTGCAGACAAGGTAAAACTGGCTGCCAAGATCAAGTTCGACCTGCAAGAACTCACCCAAAGCGTCCTCACCGAGATGGAAATAGACATCCAGGAGTTCGCCAAGGACCCGCTAGAGCGTGCAAGGCTGCGGAAGCTGTTTGAGAAGTCTATCGGGTACATGCTGACATATACCACTACGATAGTGCAGGACCTGGAGGACGACCTGAAGGAGGCGTTTCCCTACGTGTCGGAAATTGACTTGGAGCAAAGTTTGGACAACATTCACAAAGATTTCCCATTGAGACGTAACAAGAAATAGTAGATAGGCTCAATGCAGGACTGGGAGGATGTTCCGCTTCCTGCCTGTTTGGTGGATGCAACCGGCAGTGAAGGTTTGAACTCTCAACTGCGACGTCTACAGCTGAACAACCTGAAGCTGAGAGTCGCCAAGGTCGACAGCAACCAATGGCTGCAAAAGCGAGGGAAGCAGTCTGTGGGCTTTTCCCCGCAGATGAAGCAAGAAGCCAGGAGACTGTTCAATGCTTTGGATATAGACGGCTCTGGCGCTTTGAGCATCGGTGAACTGTACCAGCCGCTGTTGGCCTCCGGCCTGGTGGACAGCCCTGCTCAGGTGCGTGCGATCATGCAAAGAGCGACAGTGGGGCAAGTGCTGGAATTCAAGGAGTTCCTGGAGCTGCTGGAAACTGGCCAGCACTCTGCTATGCAGCAGTTGGCGAAGGACTACCTCCGGCCCAGACAGAGACTGCTGCCGCCCCAAGTGGTGATCAGCACTCGGAGACGCAAGCTGATGCTGCAGGCCTATACAGGCGACACCGCCGCTAGCAAGGAAAAGGGCCGACGCGTGCTGCAGGCTTTTTCCACCCAACTCGCTGAGGAGACACATGAAGAGAAAGGAACCCTGCTGCTGGCCAAGCGCAGAGCAGAGGTGTTCCGCTGCTCCCCACAGAAGACTACGAGACCTACTGCGCCTACATCCTAAGTTAGACGGTCACTGTATAGCAGGTACTGTAGCTGGAAACGTCGATGCTGCCGGGCAGTTCGTTGATGGCGATTTCGAAGCGCTCTTGGATTTCGTTGAGACTTTGGGAGTCTTCGGGGGAGGAGACCATGCTGATGGCCAGGCCCTTGGTGCCGAAACGTCCTGCGCGGCCAACCTGAGTAAAAGGTACTCTATGCAAATAGGTGTTGGAGGCCGTCAGGCTGTTAGTGGCTTCCTCGGTAGCCGTGGCAGTAGGCATGTCATAGTTGAAAACGATGTTAACGCGCTCGATATCGATCCCTCTCCCCAGCAGGTCCGTCGCAACCATAATGCGCTTGTTGAACTCCTTGAAGCTCTTGTAGCGGGTTATTCTGGCTCGAAGTAGTACCTTTCTTCTTGGGACAAGCCGCTGTGGATGGCAGTGCTAGGGAAGCCCGCCTCGATCAGGATCTTGTTCAGCTCGTTTGCTCGAGGGACGGAGCGGACGAAAATCACTACTTGGTTGAACTGCAAAGCGTCCAGCAGTTCCACCAACTTCCTATTCTTCTCCGCCTCCGCCAGACGCACATAGTACTGTTGCAGTCCATGCAGCGTCAACTTCGTATCATCATCAATGAAAATTTCCACCTGATTCTGCACGAATTTCCTACAAACCGAGCGAATTTCCTTATTCATAGTGGCGGAAAACATCATTACCTGCTTTTCCCTGGGAGTCAGTTTGAAGATAGCCTGCACGTCTGCCCGCATATCGACAGCTTCCAGCATTTTGTCGCACTCGTCCATCACGAAGTACTTGATGTTCCCCACTGCCAGCTTCTGCTTCTTCGCCAGGGCAAGAATGCGTCCTGGAGTCCCCACAATAATGGGCGTAGGCGCATCCGTGATCCGCTTAATGTCCCCAGAGATCGGGATTCCTCCGTAGAAGACGTCCGCCTTGGTGCCTTTGACGTAGCGGCAGAAGCGCTCGAACTCGTTTTTGATCTGGTACGCGAGTTCGCGAGTGTGGCCGAGGACCAGGACGGTGCAGGGCTCTGCGGGGGTTGGGAGTTGTTGGAGCAGTGCAAGGACGAACACTGCCGTTTTGCCCATGCCGCTTTTGGCCTGACAGATGATGTCGGTGCCCAGAATGGCTTGGGGTAGGGCTTCTTGCTGGACCTCGCTCGGGTGCTCAAAGCCACAGTCCTGAATCGCATGCATCAGCTCCGCCTTCAGCACGAAGTCCTTGAAGCCCGAAGAGTGCAGTCCAGAGTAGTTGCCCTTGCGCACCTCCCCCTTGGTTGTCTTCACTGTCTCCTGCTGCTTTTCCTCGTCTTCGTACTCGGGCAGCTCCGCAGTTTGCTCGTACTGCATATTATTGCACGGGAGCCACTAGTTCCATAGGGCCTGGATACCCGGTAATAGGGAGGGGCTGCCTGATATGGCCATTTACCCGCGCAAATCAACTAGGACGAGTCCTAATACCTCTCTCTATATGCGCAGAATTCTGGTCATTTGAGCAATTGCAGCCTCTCGCCTGGGAATTTCGTATATAGATTAGACACTTAATAAGGATTCTAGTTGAAATAGGGACTTTCTCGCATTCACTGAAGCAGTTTCTCAATATCCTCGTCCAAAGGTCCTTTTTCCACTTACATTTGAGAAATTTCGCAGTTTTTGCGTACTTTTGGGGGTTTCGATAGAAAAAATACTGCGGAAGTTCTCATTCCCTCGGAAATCACATAAATTCTGGAGTGATTTAGCTTATTTCCTCGCATTCAGAGCTAGATTGTCTTTTTGCAAAGGGTTTTCTTCCAGAAGATGGAAATCTCGTCCAAAATCGAGGCCAAAAGTCCCTTTTCTGCTAAATAAACCTCAAATAAAGGTCGCAAATTTGCCTCTAGCAATATCCCCTGCAGTCTTAACATCCTCCAAACCCCACATATTCCCAAATATCCCCTTTCAGTGTACTACTGCACTATAATATGGGCTGCGTTATGATCAAGAGGCGAGCAGTGGCCCCCCAGCCAACCTGCAGCGAAGACCCCAGCCAGTCCACTTCCTCCTCTCCCTCGCCCCGATCCCCGCCTGCAAAGGGCCTTTTCACTGTGCAGGAAGAGATATCGGCCTTAGAAGAGTCGCAAAACACGCAGCGGATTTATATCCGCCGGACAAGAATTAGCCATGCAAGAGGATAGATGTAATACAAAGACACTGAAAGCGCTTGGAGTAGGGACTGAGGGTGTAGTCTTTCTCACAATTGACCTATTTGCCTATATCTTAGCCGGGGTAGACAGGAGCGGCTGCAGGAGCGCCTTTAAGTCCTGAGTAAGCAGTACTGCAGCCAGGTGGAAGGAAGAAGACAGGGAGATAGCGAGGGCGGGGACAGAGAAGAGGGAGTGGGGGGAGCGGGTATAGGTCACTTTGGCCCTGCCGGCCAGGCCTTGGAAGGTGGCTTCGTGGCGGATTTCCACTGCTTCGAGGAGGTCGAGGAGTTCCTCCATGCGTTCTTCGTCTTTTTCCTTGCGCTGTTCGAGGAGCAGGAGCACCTTGCTGCGGACGTCTGGGAAGGACTCCATTTCCTGGATTAGAGCGTCCCTATCCAGCTCCAGCAGTACGCAGTCAGTGGCTGCCTCCACCGTGAACTCCCTGAACCCGCCTTCCAAAGCCTCCATCTCCCCAAAGCAACTCCCTCCCACCAGGGTCTTAAACAGCAACCCCCGTCCCGGCACCAAACACCTCACTCTGCCCTCCAGCAGAAAGTACACCTTATCCGACGCTTCCCCCTTTTCATATATCACTTCGTCCTGCTCATACATGCGCCGCACGGTGCGCGGCATCAGACTTGCGAGGCAGGCCATGTTGAGTTGGCTGAGGAGCTGCACGCGGGAGGCAGCGCAGTTGTGCATCTGCTGGACGATGGCTTTACGCAGAGTGTGGCTGCAGGCTTGGAGGAGTTGGATGCGGGGCTGTTCAGGCAGTAGAGCACCTTCGGTGACGCTTTTGACCTGAGCAGTCACCATGCGAATGGTTTTGCGGGATAAATTTGTGTCCTTTGCGAATAACTCGACTTGCTGAAGTCTGGTTTCGATTAGAACCGCTGCTCCTCCCAGGCCTGTAATAACCGCTGATAGTGTACCTACAATGAAGGAATACAGTCCCACGCCCACCAGCATCCAAACCATTGCGATCAGCTTCTCACTTTCAGTGTCTGCGTACAAATCTCCGAAACCCACTGTGGTGACGGTTGTCACGGCCCAGTAGAAACTCACTAGGTAGAGTGTGAACCCGGACTCGTCCTGCAGTCCTTGTCGCAGCACCCAAGTCTCTGGGTCCCTGCTCCTCGCACTCAACAACCACAGACAGGCAGTCACATGGGTGGCCAGAGTCATGCCTCCCAGCGCCCCTAGCAGCCTCACAGCCACTTCATGCTTCTCTGCCAACTGCAGCACCTTCTGAATCAACTTCGGGGCTCGCATCTCTCCTGCTTTGAAACAACGTCGAATGCGACCGATTTTGGATATGCGGATAAGACTGCATAGCGGCCAGGCTCCTGATAGAAAGGCAAATGGGAGTGCGGACAGGCAGTCGAACAACAGCAAACCTTGCAAGTACTGGACAAAGATACGAGTTCGACATACCTCCAAGTGGCCTGAATCTTCGATGGCAGTGTTCAAAGTTGCCAGTATGTCGGCCAGCATTGCAGACTCCACGAGTATTTCGGTGCAGAGCAGCCATAGAGGCAGGGTGGACTCTCGGAAGTCTGCGAGGAAGGGGAGGGTGAGGACTGACCAAATCACCATCGCCAGTATGAGCGTTTGCCAGAGACACAGGGAAGCCGGGTGGAAGAGTCTGCCTACATTCTGCTCCCTGCACCTCAGCACTGCCCTCACTTTCCTCCTTTTCTCCTCCATCACTCTCGACAAATTCGCCTTGTACCTGCCCCACACATCCACCAGGCCAGACCCTGCGCCATACGTCTTGATCTCCCGCAGCTCCTTATTGAAAATAAAGACACCGCGTAGTCGTAGTAAAGCTCTGTGCATCTTCCCAGCAGCTGCTGAGTTGGAGATCGGCACACTGAGGTGGTATTTGCGGAGTCGACGCGCTTGCTGCGTGTAGAAAGGCGCAGGCAGAGTGCAGTTCTCTGACATTACTGATGGTAGTGTGGAGGACACAGGCCTTCTCTGTGTCGGAGAGCTGGACTCCCGCTGTGGTGAGACTGGTGGCGAGGGTGGAGGACGGGCTGGTGACGGACTATTTGCCGTGGTTTTCCTTGGATTCGTGGGAGTTTGCGCAGGTGCAGGCGTACTACGGCCCGCTGTTTCTGTCCTTCTTCCTGCCAGAGCACTTTGGGCAGGTCTCAAATGTGCAGAAGAGGAAGGGCTGCCTAGAGACTCGATTCGCGGACTTGACGCCTTTACATGTGTCCAAACAACTCTTGAAATTGCTCCTCGCGCACTGGAAAGACTTCAGTGTGCAGCTACTCCGTGCACCAGAGTGCAGCAGTGAAACCCTCCAAGACCTAAAAACCGCTTTGGAAAGCCTGGAAATAGCAGGGTTACTACCCCGTGTCAATGCTGCATTGGCCAGGGCCCGAAAGCACACTCCAATCCTAATGCCGTTTCGACTCACTCGTACATTGCTTCATCGGGTGTATACATCTGCAGAGGAAAAAGACTGGATTATGCTGGAAAACCAGCCTTATTGTATACGTCCTGGAGCCGTTCGCCTGGTTCAAAGACTGCAGCGGCATCCGAGATGTCAGTTACGGCTCTGCTGCTCCAAGCCGGATTTAGCCTTGATTGCGGCAGACGCCTTGAAGGCGGAAGGCCTCGGAACTGCGAAGAAAAGGGAAATTTTGAGGGAGTGTCCTGGATTTGAGGATAGAAACACAGTGTTTGTAGGGTGGAAAAGCTTGAAGCCCAGTCAAGATATAGAGAAAACAGTGCTGCGAAGGCTGGAGAGATATCTGCTAGAGCTGCTGGATTCCTGTGACTCAGACGTGCGGCGCTATTTCGAAACACATCCATATAGTTAGGTTTTGTGCGTAACATAAACCACCACGAGGCAAACATGTGTGCTTTGGCTCATATTTGGGTTTTACATAGTACTTTTGCCCTTCTGAAGCTGCAGTGGCCAATTCATCCTCTGCTCTGAATGGTCGTTTTCATGTGATTCCAGAAAGAAGTCCTAATTATGCGCATTTGATTGGGATGGTTTGGCATAGAGCTGTGTACTAGCTAAGAAGGGCCTTGGAGCCATAGACCGTCAGTAGAGCTTTTCCCTCAGCGCTGAGGTGGTTCCGACGCAGGTCCAGCTGTATGAGTGAAGTGTTGGCTGCTAGGCCCATGGCGAGAGGCCAGGCGCCCATATCCCCAATGCAGTTGTCAGATAAATCCAAGTACTGCACAGAGGCATTGACTGCCAGCATTGTGCCTAGTTTGTCTGCCACTCGGTCATCCAGGCCGCTGCCACTCATGTTGACGCGTCCAACTGAAGTGCTGCGCGCCAGTGCCAAGGCCAGCACTGCGTACTCGGTTTGCTCCAACTGGTGCACACTTACGTCAACCTCCTGGATAGAGTTGCTTCTCACCCGAGCCAGCAGCTCTGCGAACATTGCACAGATTATGCTAGAAGACTCTACACATCGCACAGGACGAAGTCTGCGACTGAGGGGGCACAGCTGCAGGCGGCACTCTTTGAGGCGGCGCCTCCGTCTTCTTAGTCAGTATCTGCGCTACTAATAGGGGCTTGCTGGCCTGGCGAATGGGCTGACGACTAGTATCAACTGGAGGCGGCCGCATGGTTTCAAGTTTGGACTTGCGGTCTGGAGTGCCTGTTGAAGCTGTATCTCTTCGAGACAGACTGGCATCCATCGAACTGCGCATAGGCTCCATTCTTATGGACCGTGACATCATCACTGCTAGATTAAGCTCCTGGCATCGGCGTGCCTCCAGCTCTGCCGCCAGGCCTAACGCGAGGGACTGCAGGTCTGGGCGCATGCACAGCGCGGACAGGGTTAGTGCGCAGGCCTGTGGGCACAGTGGGCTGCAGGTCTGAAGCAGGCAGGGCACGCTGTACTCTCACAGGCTGGTCGTCTCGCTTGTAGGTGTCGGGCATGTAGGCGCCCCGCCGATAGTCATCTTCACGAGCTTTGGGCTGTTCGTAGTGGTCTGCAGCGTATCCTCCTCGTCTAGGGTCGTCGATACGGGGCTGGGTGCGGCCGTAGGAGTGGCCGGAAGGCCCAGGCAGTGTGTGCTGAGTGGGGAAGCCCAGTCCTCGACTGCGTTCCTCCCACACTCTGTCGAAGTCGCTCGCCTCTCGTTCCTCCATGTTGCGATACAGGTCACTGCGTCTTTCTTCCTGCCCTACGCGTTCCTGCACTACCTTGCGAGCCTTATCCCCCACTCTCCTCTCCACCGCCCTCTTTTCCAACCCCGACCCGGAATCCGCGTAGTACTGCTTCCTCTCCGCCAGTCGAGTCCCATCATGGTCAGTGCCTCCATAGGCCTGCGTCTGGTAAGTCTGCACGACCGGCCGCCCCTGACTGTCGAGGTGAGTGGACTGTTGGATTGATCTGGAAAAGAACTGAGGATTGCCGTTTCCACTGCCCAGACCCGCCATAGCGCCGTCCATCCCTCTGAACATTTGCTGAGACAGGGAGTGCATTTCCTGCATCATTCGCCCCATAGAGGCGAACATATCGCCGCCAAAGCCACTCGACATTAAGCCCCCTCCGAAGAAGTCGTCAGGGTGACTTTCCGGGACCCGGGGCTGGGCGGCAGGCCGCGTGCTGCGGGTGCGGCGGCTGCTTCCATCAGGCAAAGCTAGCATTTTTTATATAGACGAAACAGGGTTTGGCTAATATGAAGCCGACAAGTCTCTTGAGGATGGATGTGTATGAGCAGCGGAACTTGGTCAGCACGCCCAAGTCGCTGGAGGCGTGCAGACTGGAGGGAGTGGAGCCACATGAACTGCTCTATCGCCAGCGAGACAGCTTCTTGGAGGAAGCAGAGGACGAGGAGCACGCCCAGCTGCTCTACGAGTACCACGAAAAGCAGCGCCAGGACATACTCCGCTTGGTCACACAGCGCAGGCAACTGCTAGACGGCGGCCTGGACCGCTCCTCTCGACAGTCCCGGTCCAGCGGCAATCTCTTCCACTCAGAACTGTTCGACAAGGAGGTGGAGCGTGCCAGAGAAAAGCACGTCAAAATGATCACTCAGATTATGGGGTATGAGATGTCCGCCAGCTCCAAGTTGAACGAATTGCAGAAGACACAGAGTGAGAGAGAAACGCTCGAGCAGCATAGACAGAGAGCCATTCAGGTCCGCATGAAGCGAGTTGCGGAGGAAAAGAGACAGCACGAGCAGGAGCTGCGGGAGCAGGAGCTGCAGGAACAGAAACTCGCCAAGCGTCAGGCCATCAGAGAGATGGAGCAGGAGCTCATGGACAGTCTGCGGAAGGCTGACTTGGAGGCCAAACAGCAACGGGAGCGAGAGAAGAAATCGCAGGAAAAGGAGATGCAGCGCAAGGAGAAAAGAGAACGAGTGGAGGAGTTTCTGGACATGCAGACGAGGCAGCTGGAAGAGCGACTGCGGACGAAGTTCCAGGACGAAGAGCGCCGGCAGCGAGATATTCAGCGGAGACAAAACGAGTTGAAGAAGAAATTAGCGCAGCAAGGAGCGCAAAACGAGTTAAAGCGGAAAACCGTTCTGGACAACTTGCAGAACCAGATCGAGCAGAAGAGGCGAGAACTGCAGGACAAGGAAGCTCGGATGCAGCAGCAGACTCTACGGTTCCGCACCAACATGCAGGGCCGGATCAAGTCCCTGCAGACCCAAAGCCGCGAAAAGGATGTAAAGATCCAGCGCACACGTGAAGTGGCAGAGGAGCAGTTGGAGAAGTTCCGGCGCAAGGTGAACGGCAAGATGACGCAAAGTCAAATGAGTGTGGAGCAGCAGCGGCGCAAAGAGCTGCAGAAGATCCAGCGCAAGAAGTGGAAGGAAGCGCTCAAACAGCAGCAGCGGGACTGGAACGTCAACCGTCAGCGGAAGAAGGAGGAGTACGAGCGTCTTCAGCTTGTAGATGAGCTGGAGGACAAACAACGCCGCACCGAGCTCTATCTCTCTGCCCGCGACCGCATGATCAAGCAGCGAAGTGACCTGAACTTCGAAAACGACATGCAGAAGTCGGAAATCAAACAAGCGATGCTTCGCATGGCACTGTCCAAGAAGTGGGACCCGAAAGCCATTGAAGACATAGTGAAGCAGCCTCAGAGCCGCCCTAGGTCTCACGGGTCGCCTCTCGTCTAGCGCTAGGCCACTTTAGCAAACCTGCCCTGCTGGCGTGCCCGCGCCTTCGCTGCCGCTCCTCTCCCAGGACAGTTGCGAGTGACTGCCACTTTCCCGCGTCTGCGCTGCAACTTTGCTTTGTACCGCTGGATCTTGGCCTTGCGCACAGTTTCTGGATTGAGGCTGAGTGCTTGCAGCTCCTCACTCAGCTGAGTAAGTCGGGCTCCGCTGGCCAAGACCTGTGTTAGGAGCTGTGTGGAGTGCAAGTGCTCTTCTGCTACTTGAGTTAGCAGCCAGCTAAGCTCGGACTCCATTTACGACCTAGATACCGCAGTCCAGCACTAGCGATTCCAGTACGTCCACCACCTCTAAGGCGTCCTTCACTAGTTGCGTAGTATCTTGAGACGTCAAGTCCTTGGTCAGCTGGGCAATGATCCCAGGAAGACGCGCGATAGTCCGGTAGCAGGAAATCAGTCCCTGCACCTTGGGACTAGTCTGCATAGTCCCCATCTCAATTTCTCCACACTCCTGTCCCCAGGCCGCCGAGACCTGCAGCAAGGCATCCACCTGCTCCAGCGCAAGGCCGCGGACCGCTCCAAACCAACTCTGCGTGATGGACACAAAGTCCTCCAAACACTGCTGCTCGCGAGAAACTGCAGTGGTGGTGGCCTGGACTGCACCCAGGAAGCACACGAACACCAACAGAACCTTCATATTTGTTCGCCAAGTATGAGAGGCAGTCCAGCGCACAAAGTGGGAATTCTGCGAGAGTGTATGGAGAAGCCGCCCAAATGGCCGTCGCGGACCAAGGTGAAACCTCTGCCTATTAGTCTATCCCTACCCCGCCTGATAAGCTTCCCTTCACAGCCCAGCACCACTACCTCCTCAGTCCTCCGTCTCCGCAAAGACCTGCACTCCCGTCAGCCCTCCTCCAGCAAGTCCGCCCTGCGACCCGAAGACTCCTGCTTCGACACCTTCGCTCTCGCAGAGTACCGCAAGCAGGAAATCCGCAGAGCGCGTGGACCGCTGCATGCTCGCTGGCCGTGCTGGTTTATAGACTCGTGGCAGGAGGATGAGCTGGTGGAGAAGAAGTCGCCTCTGCTACCGGAAGGCTTTGTGGAGGAGCGAGATACGTGGGAGACAGGGCTGGCTGAGCGCTTGCGGCTGCGTAAGCTAATGTGATACTAATACTTAGCTTCTTTCCACGCTGATGATTGGTGGCTTTGCGGGGTTCTGTGTTGCAAGGAATTATATGAAACTGCTGGAAGTACTGATTGAAGGAGAGCTATATAGACTTTGCTTCGCTAAGACCGCTGCTTTAAGGCAAAGATTGAGGTCGATGCGTACATTGACACTCTTTTCCAGCATTTCTCAGTCCCGCTTAAACAGACCATAGCAAAACTGCAATTCCTTTACTCGAAAACACACAGATAAGAAAAGCGCTGTCCCTGTTTTCTCCTAAAGCACTCTCCTTGTTCCTTAGACTCCCTGCCAAAATATGTAGATTTAACAATTTTCACACAGCAGCATTCCTCTGAGTAAAAATAATGAAGGCTGACAACGCCCTTTGCACAGTCTGTCACAACCAGACTGCCGAGGTCTTTTGCTCCTGCACCACCAGGGAAACTGTGCTTTGTATGGGCTGCATTCCCAGCCATAACTCCAAGAGTCCGAACATTGCGCATACTACCCGGCATTTGAATCAGATACAGTACTATAGAATTCCGGGCTACGAGCAACGGATGACTGCACGGACGGAGGCATTGCCGAAGGTTAGAGAGCAGGTCTTGAAGAGCCTGAAAGCAATGGATAGAGCAGTAGAGGAGTACTCCTCCCAGGTGGAACAGGTTCTCTGGGCCATCACAGTCCAATGCAAGAAGAAAGTGGCGGAACTGTATGAATCCAAGGCAGAACTCTCCAGAGACACCGAAAGAGCGTTGGAAGAGATAGAAAGGACTTTGGTGGAGGACCGGCCCACACTACGTTCCAAATACGGACCTTCATTTAGGCTGCAGTTAGAGAACTTTTCCCCTTTCGAGCTCTTCTCATACAGCATTCAGACGACTCAACTAGCGCAATTTGTTACTATCCGAAAATCTATTGGTTTCACAGAGATATCTCACACACAACAAGCCTTTCGAAGTTACTTAGTCCGGAAACATGTAGCTGCACTCCAGGCAAATATGTTGAATCTCGGAGTGGAGACACAAACAGAACCAGAGGACAGTATAGATTTTCTTACGGAAAGCGTTTCCCTTCATATGACAGATGCAGTGCGGGCAACATATTCCAGACTTAATCCTTTGGTGTTGGAGAAAAAGGTAGTGGGAGTTGTGAATTGGAGGCCTAGAAAGCTGACAAAGTCTGGAGATGTGTATATCGGACAGTGGACTCTGGGAAGGGATGGAGTGCCTTTTAGGCGAAAAGGACAGGGAAAGCTGGTAACTGCCTCTGGTGAACTGATGGAGGGGTACTGGAGAAACGGCAGACTGCATCTTACGGGCAGGATTATCTTAGCGAATGGCGATTATTACGAAGGGGCATTTGCAGATGGGGTTCGGCAGGGTATCGGGGTCGAAGTCTCTCAAAGTGGAGAGCGCTTTGAGGGCGTCTTCCAAGGAGGGGAGAGAAACGGTCAGGGGAAGCTTATTCTGGCAAATTACTTGCTTGAAGGAACTTTTGTTAACGGCAAGTTAGAATATGGGAAGAAATTCATAAGAGACGGAGGAGTATATGA
>Ga0247837_1001885_pt1 | contig 41711 bp, 23 predicted proteins | sample LaCtaG_2_FD_187115 | JGI IMG/M metagenome (GOLD analysis project Ga0247837, IMG submission 187115) | Freshwater microbial communities from meromictic Lake La Cruz, Castile-La Mancha, Spain - LaCruzMarch2015_14.5m | ecosystem: Environmental > Aquatic > Freshwater > Lake | place: Spain: Castile-La...
TGCTGCCCTGCGAATGGAAGCCTGGCTATGTGGTGAAGTCTGGACCAAAGATACAGAGCCGAGTACTAGTTAACTAGTAAATATCTTAGCTTTCCAAGTAGAGGGTTGGGGACCACAGTAGGACTAATAGACTTTATCACTATAAGCCGCCTACCTAAAAGAGCTGTAGGACTTCATATATGTGCTGGCTTGAAGTAGGACAGAGCAGCTAGACGTCTTATGGAGTCTGATAAGTCTACAGGTTATAATATGATTTCGGCTGAGAGTGCACAGGTGCAAGAGTGGGTACAGAGTGTGGTGCAGCTGCCAGACGAGGGTCTGCTCAATTACTTCTCGCAGTGGAGCGGCTGGAGTCTGGGAGCACTCTTCGACTTGACGCAGGTGAAGCCGGTTTTGGACCGTGTGGCCCTACTGCTGCAGGCGGAAGTGACCGCGGAGCGTCTGGGCTCAGTTGGAGTGCTGCTAACAGCCCTGCGCAAGCTCCAGCGCGCTGCAGCCAGCAGGAACCTGCACTTCATGGCTGATACACTCAGTCTCGTACTAGACCTGGACGACTGGGAGTTGGTACTGCAGGCGCTCAGTCTCCTCCAAGCCAGCAGCACCCGTGCTTCACGTCTCTTCCGTCCGCATCATACTCAGGAACTCAACCACCTGGCTTACAAGCTCTACACCCTCGCTATGGGTGCGAACGTCAACAACAACCACACGTTCACTTTCCAGGAAATGCATGCTGCGGAGACTGCTGCGGACTTCACCTACTTCACCTACCGCCAAGGGGACCAGTCTGTGCAGCTCTCTACTGAGGAGCCGGAGCCGCAACTCAAGCCAGAGCTGCTGTATGCTTTCCGCTGCCGTCGCAGACTCGCTAGGACTCGCACACGCAAGGAGTTCATGCTCGCCCAACTGCTCAGCGTGGCAGGTCTCCTGAAGACGCAAGACTCCCAGTACACCCAAGAACTGTGGAAAAGCTACCCCGAGCTCTGGCTGCTGCCGAGTCTCGTGGCTCTGCTCAGAGATCCAGGTCTGCTGCCTATCTTCCACCAGCAAATCGTCGAGGTCCTGCGCGCTATGCTCCACACGGTGAACCCTCAGTCTGAGTCCCCCCGAGAGAGAGAAGTGGCCCATTGTCTCCACAGCACGCTGGCTCCTGCGCAGACTCACGGCCTGCTGCAGACCCTGCTGAGAGACGCCATCACTGGGACTCCTGGACTGCTGCCTCAGCGCACAGGGGATGATCAGGGCTTCCTTAAGTCTGCGCTTGCGCTGGTGGAGACGACTGCGCTACTGAAACAGCGAAGCGACACTGCGCATATCCCGGGCCTGGTTTCCCTGCTGATCCAAATGCTCACTCAGCCGTCTGCCCTCAAGTTCAAGCCGCACCGACTCACCAAGGCCTGCCAAGTGCTCTGCGCCCTCATCCAGCGCTCCATCGTGATGTTCAAAGAACTAGACGGCTTGCAAGTGAGTCTCGACCTGCAGCTACTGCAGCTAGCTGCTGTGCTGGAAGACCCTACAGGCAGCGAAAGCAAGTACGACCTGTCCCGGGCTCTCTTCCAACTCATGGAAACTGCACTGAAGTGCTGGGACCAGCAGCCGGGCATGATTAACAACCAGATCAGCAAAATCGCCACGAGTCCCTTGATGGGGCAAGTGCACACTGTCTTCCGCACCAGACTCTACCGCTGCTTTGAACCCTGTATTAGTCTGCTCTCCCTTATGATTGACGAGCAGCCCGCCTTGCCTGGAGACTTGGCCCAGAAAGGCCTTCTAAAGGTGCTTTTCGAGGCTATTGAGGAGTACAGTAGACCCAACCCAGCCCTGGTGCAGACCTTTTCCCGCTTCCTATGGAAGGTTTCGGTGCACAGGGAAGGCATCAGTCTGCTGGAAACCTCCAACGTCGTGGACTGCATCCTTCGCGCTCTCCGCAGCATGGAAATGGGCGGGAGTCGCAGCGAAGTCGCTATCGAAATCGCCTCCAACTTGAAGGAAATCAGTCTGCGAGTGCCTCCAGTCCGGCTGAAAATAATGGATTCCTGCATCCGCACGCTGACCAGTCTGAAAGCCACAGCCAAGGACCTCAGCAGGGAGGAGTTCTTCGCCCAACTGAGCAGCATCAGCTTCCTCCTCTCCAACTTACTCCACTTGTCCGAGGACATGATCGAGATGTTCATTCAGACTGAAGGGCTGGACCTGTTTTTCTCACTCTTCAAACTGCCGATTCTGCCGGTTTCCCTGGAGTCTGAGGTGCAATACGCAGTTACGTGCTTTCAAAATCTCAACGCCTCTCAGTTCACGTTGATTTTCCGAAAGGTGGTAGACTCCATAGGAGAAATAACAGTGCGACTGGAGCAACTTCTAGGTCCTTTGCGCAGTGCGGAATCTCTCAGCAGAATAACGCCTTTAGAAGAGCTCTCCAACCTGTCAGCTGAGGAACAAGTGACAGTGACCCTCACTTCCCTCACTTCCTTCATTGAAATGGCTGTCTGGCTGCTCCGCTTTACTGGGGGCTCTGCAGATGCGAGCAGTGATATGGTGAGTGTGATAGCGTCGCTGGGACAGCTGTTTCGCTTGGTGGTGTATGAGGAAACGATACTGGAGCAGGCACGAATACAAAGGCATGTGGATTCGAGTGCTGAAGGACAGCTGCCGGACCCAATTCGCTGTAAGTTGATATCGGTGGCGGTCACCAGTCTGCAGAACTTGCTGAAGTACGGGACGAGCATTGGAGCGGGACGCTCTCGACAGAGTGATGAAAACTTGCTCAACCTATTGGTGTGCGCTAGTGAGACGCTCTGTGCACTCACTAGCAGCATTCAGCTGCCCAGTCTCTCCTCACTGTCTTTGGCTTTCGCCAATAAGCTGCTCACCAATGTTATGAAAATCCTTTTCCACAAGTACTCCAGCGCACTCAGTCTAGTGGCCTTTCATAACGGCGAAGGCACGAAGTCCATCATTTCCTTCGTGCACCAACTCAAAGTCGCCACCTACGAAGCCCGCGCACACACTGACAGTCCTCATACCCAGGCCTTGGAGCAACTTTGGTCTACTTCCGGTCAATTCTTCGAAAGTTTGGCTACCTGGGAGTACGCAGTGCGGGCTTCGATGAGTAATGTACTGAAGAACTTTGGAGTCGAGGATGTGAAGCATGTCACTAGGCTGTTTCAGACTGCAGTATTGGACGCGATGGAGGAGCTGGATTATAAGGACTGCAGCGAACTGTCCACAGGCTTCATGAAGAATGTATTAGAAGTTATTCGCGTGCTTGTCGAAGAGCTAAAGGACACTGCAGCGGCGGATACGAGTCTAGTGACGCCGCTGATGGAAATGGGCTTCAGCGAAATGCGAGTGCGCCAGGCCTTACAACAAGTCAAAGGCGCAAGTCTGGAAGCGGCTATGGAGTGGCTACTCACGCATGTGGATATGCCTGAGGACCTGACCTTCCAAGAACACGACTGGCAGGATTCGTTGACGGAGCGACTCAAGGGCATGGGAGATGTACTGGTCAGAGTACTGTCTGTTAACCCGGAGCTGTCAGCGTCTGTGTCGAACTTGATCCTGATTCTCGCTAAGAAGAACGGGGAAATGGTGCGCAGCGTGACTGCACAGCTCGTCCAACTGAGTGCAGAGCAGCTGAGCAGCCTTTCTCCAGACCTGTTCTCCCTGTCACTCGCAGCTCCCAGCGTTTCCGTCCTGTCCGTCCTTCAGCAACTCTCCCACCTCAGCCAGAAGTCTGCTGAAGTCCTGGACATCCTCATCGAAGCGCAGTTCCAGGCGCAGCTCGGCCGCACACTTGAACTCATGGCCAGCGATTTGCGCATATCCGATTCTCATCCTTTCATCTTGGAGCCGGTCTTAACCCTGCTGAACTCTATGGTGAAGTACTCCGGCCAAGTCGAGGCAGGACTAGTGCAAGGACTTGCAGCCCTGCTAAGGACAAATGCAAGTGCACCACAAGCACTGATAAATAGCGAAGGGACAGTGGTGGCATTGCTGACTTTACTGGGTACAGTGACTAGCGATTTGGACCAAGCGGAGGCTTTCTTGGCGGGAGAGGGACTGTACACTGTGTTCGTGATGAAAACTGCGCAGATGGAAATCCAGCCAAAGGTGGTGCTGCCCTTGCTGACAGCACTCTGTTTGCAGCTGATGGAAGACCCTTACATCCTGGAGGCCACGTTCAGTGTTGATATTCTGGCGCAAGCGACTGGAGGCTCTCTGGAGTCTCTATTAAAAGGTCAGAAGAAAAACATCAAGCGATCCAAGATTGTCTTTTTGAAGGCGTTTCAAGCAGTTTGTCAGGTCTTTAAGACCTCTGCGAAGGCACTAAAAGTGCAGCCCAAGCCGGGCGAAGTGGCAATCGAAGCGAAGCGATGGAGCGGGGTGCCTCAGCTGCTGAAAGCTCTCGCAGACCTCTACGAAGCAGAACAAGTGGGGAAGTCAGGACATGTGTTCGGGTCTGAACTGGTGCTCAGCATGCTAGGCGAGGCTGTGCAGCAGTACCCTCTACTACTCGAGTGCTTGCTCGAGGAGCAGCTGAACCTCTTCGACCCACTACAAGGAGCGAGAGTGCCAGGAGCCTTCATCTCCCACTTAGTTCGCAGTATCATTCCCTATCGCTACGCCCTACGCAACCAGCAAGGAAGCGTATTTTACACGTACCCCAGTTCTAGTTCGCTCGTGCCTCCTGCAGTATTTGACATGTGGGTGAAGTCAGTGGCGAAACTAGTGCGAGCTCTCTGCTTCCGCCAAAGTCCCAAGGGCAAGCCAGGCTCTGTGTCAGGCGCGCTGCATTTCAGCCTACTCCTGCGCCAGAATAAACCGACGCTTAGGGCGCGGAAGTGGCTCTGCAAGGAAGTAAAAGAGGCACTGACGGAGGTCATTCGGGAGGATTGGTTCGGATCGGAGCCGCTAATGAGCCAGTTGAAGGCCTGTTTGCTCACTATAATGCAGCTGCTGAAGGAAGCACCCAGGTCCTCTTTCGTCCCTTCGAGTCCTGCTGAAGTCGCTAGAGCTCTTATATCTGACCAAGGTGCTTTCCTCAACCTGCTCTGTGAGGCCGCCAAAGGCGTCAAATTAACAGTCCGCAAAAGCACGAGCGTACTAAGTGCAATCCTAGCTCCTCTCGAGCTGTTGACTCGCTACGGCATCACCTTCGCTCTGCGCTCCGCCAAGCAGCCCCTTGACACTGAGGCAATGATCGAAGACCCAGTGGACAACCAAGAGCCAATGCAGATGCAAGAAGAGCCGAACTCCTCTGAAATGGTGCTGGAGAGTGAGGAGGACCAGGAGCGGGAGGAACGTCCTCGCATCATCGAAGAAGAAGCGGACAGTCAAGACTACGAAGGGGACGAAGATATGATGAACTTGATGATGATAGAGGGGAGACATGGGGAGTGGGAAGAGATGGAGGAGCCGCCTAGGTTTGGTATGGACATGCACAGGATGGATATGCCGGAAGCAGGGTACAGAGTGGCGCCGCCGCCCTACTTCCATCCCCGCTCCTATGTGCCTGAGCGCTTTCTGTATGACCGAATGAACCTTATGAGAGGCATGGAGGAGCGGGAGGAGGAGCTAATGCACTACCTCACAGGTCTCAGATACGACACTCAGCGCTATCGCTTGGGAGGGGGTCCGCCCGCCTTCGGACGGCTGGAAGAAGGAGACTCCTTCGAGGAAATGCTGCAAATGATGAGGCAGCGGAGACACAGGGAGCGACACCCCAGCAGTGCACCCGCCCCTCAGTCCGACTTCGAGGAAGTACTGAAAGGAGTAGTGGAAGTGTGTGCTTCCCTAGCCCTGCCTGAGCCTGTCCAGCCCACTGCTGTCGAAGAACCCAGTGCAGTCGACCCGCCCCCAGTACCCTTTGCCTCGCCTCCTGCGCAGCCTGATGTCGACCCTGCCTTTCTCGAAGCCTTACCGGAGCCGATTCGCAATGAAGTGCTGCAAACCATGCGAGCGAGCGCTCCCAGCCAACTCAACGAAGACGTGATGAGCGAGCTGCCTGCGGAAATTCAGGAAGAACTGAGACAGGAGCAAAGTCGCCAGCAGCGAATGGCGGAATCCATGGACAATGCGACGATGGTGGCTATGCTGGCTCCGGACCTGCGTAGGGATGTGCTCCTTACAGCTTCGGAAGACTTCCTCAACTCGCTTTCTGAGGATCAGATTGCGGAGGCGCAGCTGTTACGGGAGCGACTGCATAGAGTTCTGGGCCCGGACCGCAAGCCTGTTCCGAAGGCGCCTGATGAACGTAAGGACGTAGCGGAAATCACAGCGGACGACAGACTGTGCGAACTGCTCCTCCAGCCCAGCGACTCCTTCCTCGACTTGCTATTCCGCGCACTGTACCTGGTGAATCCTGTGAACAAGGAAGTGCTGGGGTCTCTGTTCCTCAACTTGTCTGCACAGCCTATTGCCAGGACCAAGATCATGCACGGACTGCTAACTCTGCTGAAGGCCTTGGAGCCCAGAAGTGACTTCCCGCCACAGCATTTGCTAGGCTCGGAAACACTGGTAGAGAACTACCAGCAGGTCTATGCGGTCGTTTCAGGCCGTGTACTGGAGATCTTAGCACTACTGACAAAGAAAAACCCGAAAGCCAGTTTACACTGCGTACAGTCCTGTGCACCTCACCTCACTCCTCTGATAGCTTCTATGTCCCCGGACAGCGAAAACGGGTTCAGAAGTCTGATTTCACTGATGAGCAGCCGACTGTACCAAAGTAGTGCCAACCACCTCCTGCCTCTCCTCACAGTCCTACAGGAAATCATAGGCAAAGACACTCAGCCCCCTGCCTTGGACGCTGTGGCGCTTTCCCAGGTCTGCAGCATGCTCAGCTTCGAGTCGCTGGGAGAAAACGGAGTCACAGTTGTCGTGGACATTATTCACAAGTTAGCGAATAACCCGGAAAACAGACTATTGGTGGAGCCTGCGGTTACAGCGGATATCCTAGCGCTAAAATCGCAACTGATAGCACTGCTATCTGCCAACTTAGCCTCCACCAACATTCAAAAGCAGGTGCAACTGCTGCGTCTCTGCAAGGTGCTGAAGAACATCAACTCTGAAGCACGTCTAGAGGAGCTGGAAGAGCTGTGGACGCACCTGTCCTGCACCTTCAAGGCAGTGGCAGACAGGGAGGGCGAGGGTGCGGGCCTAAGTGCAGTTTTGACTCGGCTGTTACCTCTGGTTGAGACCTTTTTTGTGGCGCATAGTGACTCTGCGTCTGAGGAAGTGACGGACTTCTTCAGCGACCGAAACAGGAAAATGCTGAATTTGCTGGTGAAGCAGAACCCTGCGCTGCTGGAAACGACCCTGCTCCTGCTCATCCAGCGCTTCCACTCTCTACTGGACTTCGAAAACAAGCGGGAGTACTTCAAGTCTCAAACCAAGAAGCTGCACAATCACCGCTCTGGGGACACTATCAGACTGAGAATCAATAGAAACAACATATTCATTGACTCTTTCCACAAGCTCAAAAACCGCCCTCCACAAGAGATGTATGGCCGCCTGCAAGTGGACTTTATAGGAGAGGAGGGACTGGACTTGGGCGGACCCACCCGAGAGTGGTACTCCGCTCTGAGTCGAGAAATGTTCAACCCTGACTATGCGCTTTTTGTACTGGCTGCCAATGGAGTGTCTTTCCAGCCGAACCCTCGGTCCTACGTCAACTCCGAACATCTGGATTTCTTCCGTTTCGTAGGGAAAATCATCGGAAAAGCACTTGTGGATGGAGTGAATTTGGAAGTGCACTTCACTCGTTCTTTCTACAAACATATCCAAGGGCAGCCAGTCACAGTGCAGGACATGGAAGACTTGGACCCCGAGATATACAAATCTCTGCAGCAACTGCTTAGTATTGACCTAAACTCCACCGACCTGTTCGAGGACTACTTCACCTATGAGGAGGAACACTTTGGGAATGTCGTGACGAAGGAGTTGGTTCCGAATGGAAAGAGCATCAGAGTGACGGAAGCCAACAAGGCTGAGTATGTGCAACGCTTGTGCAATATGAAAATGACGGATGGGATTCACGCCCAAATCGAGTCCTTCTTGGAAGGTCTGTACTCGCTGGTGAAGAAGGAGTTCCTGGCTATTTTTGATGCGAAGGAATTGGAACTGTTGATAGCGGGTCTGCACGAAATCAGTGTGGAAGACCTGCGAGACAACACAGAGTACCAAGGCTACGCCCCCGACAGCGACCTGATCACCTGGTTCTGGGAAGTGCTGGAGGAGTTCTCCAACGAACAGCGCGCCCAACTCCTGCAGTTCGTGACTGGCAGCAGCAAAGTGCCGCTGGAAGGCTTCAAGGCACTGCGTGGCAACTCTGGCGTGCAACTCTTCCAAATCCACAAAAGCTTCGCTTCGCCTGAGCGTCTGCCCACTGCCCACACTTGGTAAGTGCTAAGCAGCTTCAACCAGTTGGACCTGCCAGAGTACCCGGACAAGGAGACCCTGCGGAAACGCCTGGAGACTGCTATCAGTGAGGGCGCCAACTACTTCGGAATCGTCTAAGGCACACTAGCTAGTCATGATCAGGTTCTTCAACTCACTGTGTGCAAGTTACAGTGCCAACTGGGCCACAGCTCTGTCTTCATGACTCACCAGCTGGTCCAGCGCCTTGTGAGTCTTGCTCCAGTCCACGCCTGTGCTACTGCCTCCGAAAGCCCTGCGGAGGACTTTCAGAGTGCGTAGCTGCAGCTGAGGGTTGCCACACCCTAGCAGTTGCACCATTGCGCCGAGGAACTCGCCTGCGAGGAACTTTTCAGGCTGTTTGCTGAGTAGGAAGCCTGTCTAGTGCTCACCGTAGAGTTGCAGCATCAGAGAGACACAGTGCTTGGAGTTCTCCTGCACGCTTGGTTCGCCTGTGGTCATAAACTTCACACACAGAGGGAACCAGTTCAACAGCGGCTCTGCGAAGTTGAGTGTGGCTTCGTTGTTTTCCTTGCGCAGCAGTTCCGACGTGCAGAACAGCAGCTCATACACAATGTTCAGCAGCGAGTCTATGCACCAGTCCTGGTCCTTCTGCTGCACCATTTCCATCACAGTGCCTACCTTCTCCACCAGGCCAAAGCGCTCGAAGTCACTTACTGTCAGTCCCTTCGACTCCACGATTTTCCTCACTGCTTTCACGAGGTGAGCGTTCAAGCGGTGGGAATCAGCGTGGAAGTCCTGGATTACCACCCCAATTAATTTCAGTCTATGCAGCACTGAAACAATTTCCGGAATTTGCTCCAATATCACACTCAGCAGTTTAATCGCATAGAGCGGTATAGGGTCCTCATCCGCAAGCAGCTGTCCATACAGCGGCAAAAGCGACTCAGTGATAATTTTGTTCGCAGACTGCGTATACACTTTCGAGGAACCAGGGTCGTAAATGCTGTCATCAGTGAGCATCGTGATAAGTATGTCCGAGAAGATTTTGAGACACATAAAGCGAGTTTGGGAAATGGAGTTGCGCTGCTGCGCCAGTAGCTCTGGCAGCAAGTGGCTGAATAGCACCTCTGCATTTGCGCTTAAAGCCTTCGGGTTGGAGGATAAACTCTCTAGTATAAGGATTAAAACCCGTTGAAATTCTTCATTGGCGGGCTGAGATTCGCTCAGGCCGGACCTAATGAGGGCTGCTAGACTGACGATGTAGTTTTTGTAGGGAAAGCGAGCTTTGATAGGTGCACAGTTGATGACATGCAGTATAACTGGGGCGAGAGACAGTGAAGTGCGACTTGATCGGGTCAAGTCTTGCGCCATGTCAGCGAGTATTCTCAGCGTAATTTCCCCTATGGCGTCCACTAGGTAGTACAAGCAGCTCTGAATGTACTTAAATGTGTCTTTACTCACTCTCTCAATTATACTGTAGAACTTCAAGTCCGCTACTTTGGCCATTAGCTTGGGGAAGGATTTGAACAGCATCATAAAGACCAGCAGACTTTTCCCTCTAATCACGATCCCGGGGTTTTCCAGCAAAGCTATGAGAGCAGGAACGAAGGCCTTGTCTTCCAGCAGCGAAGCCATGGCTCTCTGTGTAGGGTCTTGAAAGACGAAAAGGAGGAAGGTGAGGAGCGCCTGCTGGATGCGCGCTTGCCCTTCGGAAAGCGCGGTAACGATGTTGCGGAGAGTGAGGCGTTCCAAGGCTGCGGGGATGAGGGCGAGGTTGGTTCTCACAAGATGGGACAGAGCCACGATAGCGCTCGTCTTCATTAGTTCTTGTTTGGAAGTCAGGTAGATGCTGGCCAGCAAGGGACACAGGTCGGGAGTGGCCAGACGCAGGGAGGCCTGTTTGCTCTGAGCCAAGATGTTCTCCACAGTTTTCACTGCATAGAAACGCACCACCTCATCCTCCCCCGCCTTCAAACACCTCACCACTATCTGCAGTTGAGCTCTGGGTATTTCCCAAGCAGGGTTACTGCCCTCTTCATCCATCTGTGTGGCGCTATAGAACAAAAACTCCCCCAGCGCAGCCATGGCTTTTCGCTTAGTTTTCTCATTCTGGTCTCTCAGCAACTCGCTGAGAATTTGAGCCATGCCTGAGGTCGCTAGGGAGACTTCTATCAGAGTGGCGTGACGGATCATTTGGCCGAAGATGGAGCAAATGCGAGTTCTGAGCACTGGCTGGCGAGAAGTCCGCAGAAGTCGCAGTAAGACACCGACGAAGGGACCGTTTATCACATTGTTGGCGATGCCGCTGTTTACGATCGTTTGTTCGAAATAGTTCAAAATGTTGACTTTGTCGCTGAGCTGGCTGCTGTCAATGGCAGCGAGGATTTCATCCAAGTGGACTTTGAACTCAGACCTGTCACACTTCGTAGTGATTTCATCCATAGTCCAAATCCTTATAGGCAGGTTGCCCAGACTGGCCACCGACTCCGACCTCTCAATGTCTCTGTTCCCCACGATCGGTTTGACTGTAAGATCCGACTGATGGACGATAACCTGCTCCAGTGGGAGGGGTCGGAAGGCGGTTTTGCTGGGTGTGTCGGGCTGCGGAGTGCTGAGAGTCCGTTGGTGTGATATGCTGCTCGGCCTTGCGTCTTCTTCAATTTGCACAGGCGGCGGCTTCTGGAAGACTGCAGCGGGCTGGTTGGAGACAGGGGCTGAAATCGGCCTAATTTTCTTACTGGGCGCCTTTTCCTCCTCTATGATGTTCAGTTCTGACCGAGCAGCCTCCTCCCCCTCTTCTTCCTGTTCCTCCTCTTCCCTGGGGTTGGTGAAGTCCACCTCTTGGTCCCGATTCTTGAGCCGGACGTCCTGCGGCTTGCCTTCAATCAGGGCTTCAGAAGTGCTGTAGCCTTCTTTTTGACTCTGCCTGAGCATGTTTTTCTGCACGTTGAGTGACAGTCTGACCATGTCAATTGCAGGGTCTGAACCCTTCTGTTTGAGAGGGGATTTGGACAAAGACCGCTGTGCCACTCCTCTTCCCCTTAAATACTGGTCGTAATGTGGCTGCTCCGGGAGCATCGCTTCCACCCCTACGAAGGCAGACCCCCAGAAAGGATGCGACAGTAGCTCTGGCCAACTGATGCGCTGGGCTGGGTCTTTTTCCAGCAAGTCTCCTAGGAGTTGGTTGAACTCGGCTGAGGTGTCGGGCACAGGCGGAACTGCTTGTGAGACGATCTGGGTGAGCAGCTCTTGGAAGGACTCACTGGCGAAGGGAGGCTGACCCACTGCTAGTTCATATAGCACGCACCCGAGAGCCCAGAAATCCGAATAGAAGGAGTAGACACCGTTGTCTTGGTAGAGCTCAGGAGCCATGTAGAAAGGAGTGCCGCGCTTGGGCTTGCTTTCTTCTTGGCCTTCGAGGATCAAGTCCGCGATGCGGTGGGCAAAGCCGAAGTCTGCGAACTTGACAGTGCCGAATTCATTGAGAAGCAGGTTGGAGGGCTTTAGGTCTCCGAAGATAAAGCCGTGAGAGTGCAGGAAGAGCAGGCCAATAATCAAGTCCTTGGCGAACTCTCGCACTGTGGCTTCAGGCAACTTCTTGTCCTGCTCGATGAGTGTGTACAGTGCGCCGCCTGGACAGTACTCGAAGATGAGCCAGAGGTGGTTGCGGGTTTCGTACCAGTTGTAGAACTTCAGGATGTTGACGTGGTCTAAGTTGTGCAGGATGCGGACCTATGTGCCTCTCACCTCATTCAGCACTTTCTTGCGGCGAGACTTCTCCACTGACTTCACCGCCACGTACTCAATTGTCTTCTTCTTCCTTCCCTGCGTAGCACTCACTTTGTACACCACGGAGTACTTGCCCCGGCCAATCTCTTCGTAGATGTGGTAGTTGTTCATATTCAAATACAAGCCTTTAAAGTCTCTATTGGCGCCCTGTGGAGTCTTACGTATCGGGATTCGACTTAGGATGCTGTCTGTCTACACAGAGATCCTCGGCGAGAAATGGATGGAAAAGGGAATGAAACAGTGCAAGACTTAGACTGCACAGCTGGAGAGCAAAAGCTGATTGCCTCGCATCCTTTGCATTTCCTCCCTTCAAGCTACCTAATAATTATCAAAGCAAGTCACCCAGTCTCTTCACTAGCAGCGTACTCCAGTAGAGTCACTACCTTAGTTTGGAGTTGGAAAGGCTCAGAATGTATGAAGTCACAAGGAGATAGGCAGTCCACTCCTGCAGCGCCCAGTACAATTACCCGAGTTTCAGGGATAAGGTTGGATACTTGCTGTGTGGAAGGGTGAGCATGGCATAGAGCAGGCTGATGTCCTGCTGGGTAGGGATCACATGCCCACTCTTCACTACGGACCCAGGGTAATAGATAGGCGAAGTAGGCCTCCATCACCTTGTGAGTCCGAATGTATGATAAATGCGGGGAAGTATCATAGGTGCATAGGTACTGAAAAGAGTCGTCCCACTTATTGGACTTGGAAGCACGGTTTACACGAATAACTTCCCTAGCAACAGCCGTAAATGCTAGTGCTGCCTTGTAGTCCTCCACCCTCACATGAGGCACCAGCAGAGTCACTGCAGGTGCTGATTGCGAAGGCAACACAACAGGCCAGTGCTGGGCATGCAGCCGAATGCCTAACCCAGTAGCACTGTATAGCAACTGCTCCCCAGCACTCAGTTCCCCTGCAGTAGTCTCAGCTAGCAGTGCACTGAGAACCAGGACCCGTGCACACACTTGAGTGGCCTTGATTCCGAGGTCGTCATAGATCGGACTGTAGTCCAAAAAGCTCATAGAGAGCTGCTCGATAGGGCGCTCGTCTCTGTGAATGGGCTGAATATAGTACGCAGCCGTTATTTTTACTTTCCGCTGTGTCAAGTAATCCAGTATCTTCTGAAATCGGTAAGGCGCTAAAGCACTCAACAGGACTAGAGAGAAAGTTCTCGACAGCAGTCTCAGTCCATCAATAGTACCCGCCCTCAGCAAATACTGGAAAGACGACAGGTCAAAAGGGTCGATTTTCCTCACATCCGCCAGCACACCGTCCAGCTGAATGACAAGCACTCTAGCAGCTACTTCCCCCTTCACAGCTTGGACAGTCTGCAGTTGATTCAGCTTCCGAGAGTTGAGGTTGAGACTCAGACGACTGATTCCCTGCACCAGGAACCTGCGCAGGTTGCGAGAGGTGAGAGGGTGGGGACAGGTGCAGGCGATACCATCTTTGAGAGTAGCCGCCTTGGGGTTAAAGGTAACATCCAGCAAACACATAGACTCGTACTCAGTATGCACGACATTGTGTTGCTTTTTGAGGTATTGAAAGACTTTGGAGTGCTTGTACCCTGCTGTTTCTATGACTTCTTGGAAGGGGGTGAGGTGGTTCGCCCAAGGACTCCACACTCCAGGCTTCTGCAGGTCGAGGCTCAGTTCCAGCGAACTGTCCGCATCAGACGTATTCCCGCTCATCAGACTTTCATTGGAAGAACACTCACTAGAGACTGGGGACAGAGGACTGACGGCTCGCAGACAGCCACTGGAGTGGCGTGAGGAGTCCCTGCGCAAGGTAGCCACTGGAGGATTGAGCAAATTCCCACTGCTAAATGTGTCGAGTGTAATCCCTCGCACCACTCTCGGACCAGAAGTCTCTTCCGTCTTGGTGTCGATCAGGTCCAAAGTAATGCTAGGTGCTGGGTCAATCATAGCAATAGTAGACCTTTTCTGCAGTCGAGAATTGCTGACGTGCTGTTTGAAGCGGACAGCAGAGCTGCGAGTAGCTGAGGCCAGTAGGTGTTTGGGCTTGTGCACTTGGAGAGGTGGCGAGTACTCCACCTCCAGCGAGTTCCCCCGCAGCAGCAAACTGCTGTTCACAAGTTTGCTGCGCTTTTCGCGGACTGGCGTTTGGCGGGCCCCGAAGGCTGGCAACTCCCCGGAATCGGCTTCGATTGGAGGAGGCAGCCGGATCTTTTCCTTGGCGATGTGCTTCATTGCGCTGTATAGGTTGGGTAGAAGCAGGGTCTCTTTGCCTCTCTCGTCAGCCTTGCCGAAACTTCCGCTGCCCTTGGTGCTCAGACTGTTCTTGCGTCCAGTTCTGCCTGGGGCTTGGAAAGGCGCAGGGAAGATTCGGAGACCGGTGCCTCCTCGGCTGCCTGCCAAACTCTCCACCCTCCTCAGCGGCTCTGCAAGCCCCGTCTCTCTGCCCTGGCAGAAACTGTCCATGTTACTTGACTATTGCCCACTTTCAGCAGACTAGCGAGCTCTTCTTTCTGCAGGCTGAAATGCTGTTTTCCAGGGCGATTGGCGTTGCTTTATTGGGGAGTGTTTGAACGCGGACTTAATGATGATCCACGTCTTTAAACAAAATGTCTCTATTCGACTGCGCTCATCTATCAGATAGAGGAAACTAAGATACTGAATCGGACTGAAGCGATGCCGAGGATATGTTCATTTTTTGTGCAAGTAAGTTCCAGTGGTCACTGCCCAGAGAGTGAATCTGTATATCACGCACTCTCAAGTGATAATATCCGCCTCAAAAGGCTATAAGTGAGTTGTCAGTTTGAGAGTGATTCAGTCCTGGTGCCCCTGGCACAACTAGGTCTGGCAGCTCCCTCACTGCTCCAGTCAAGTCCAGAATGCGCACTTTCCTATCAGTCATTCCTGTGAACCTGACGATTGCTGCCGCTTCCCAGGAGGACAGCATTGTAAACAGACAGAAAGGAATCAGTTCATATTTCCTTTTTATCTCCGCACATTTCCAAGTCTTAGTTCCGAAGTCGAATATAGTTAGCCATTGGATCAGAATCTGTGCGAGGAAGGGACCTCGAAGAAATAGTGGACTTCATGAAGCACATTGAGACTTAGCCTGGCAGAGAGGTAGTTTCGGACCATAGCAGCAGGACTGTCGGGGCAGGTATCTTAGAGAGGCCAGTTCAATTTCATGGTCTAAGTGTTTAGATGCACAGGACTTGAGTACCAACACATTTATGCTCCTCGCTGGTTCCAAGATCTGGGATAATACGCGTCCATTTCAGCTGAGCGGGAGATAAATGGCAAATCAGGAAATCTACCCGCATGATACACTAGTGGATTAGCTCGGAAGGCTCACGGTGGAGGATTTGGAGGCAGCTCAGATTCAACAGTTTGAGGGCGAGCCGACACCCGCTGGTATAGAAATCCAGACCACGCAAGGTGGGTGCAACTAGGTAGGGTGTGCATCTGTCCTGGTAGCGACTGGAATTCTGTTCTTGTTTGGAGCTCTGGGAATGCTCAATTCAGTGTGGAAGGTCGGATATTCTTAGCGACTTCAGGATTGGTGGTGTCAACTTTAGGTGCCTATTGCGTTGGCCAGATCTCCCGGGCGCTGTTCTTCTTGGTGGACTTTGATGTGGGCGATAGTGCTGGGCTGTGTCTTACTAGGGGTGTTAGGATAAAAAGAGATTGACTAGTTTTCGAGCATTGAGGGAGGATGGAGAGCTTCCGGACCTCTCCTTGGATGTTGCCACTACTTTGGCTCCCAGTAAGTCTGGGATCCCAAGTATGCCGCCTCTCTCTTGCACTCATTTCTCCCTCGTTTCCTATATGGCCAGGACAGGCGCACAATAACTCACAGGCCTTACCAGACTGCAGCTCCGCTATTACACTGAGTAAGCTGATATACCCAGCCGAATGTTTCTCTCCTGTATGAAGCAGTGAAAACAGTCTCCATCTATCAATAGGTTCTATTCCCTCAAATATCCTTGCTGCTTCCCTGCTTGGAGCTTGAGTTTGGTGAGCGATAGAGGGTTGAGACGGCTTCCTATCTATAAATCTGCGGCAGTCCCTGACCCTCTTCCTTTCTGTATCTGCGGAGAGCACCCATCTTACTATCAACGCTATGTTAAGCGGCTGCCTCAGCGCCCAGCACCACGTCCAGGAACTTGTTCCACTCAGCCGGCTTGAAGCGGTGCATTTCCATGGCGATTTGCTTTATTTTGTTGAGGACAATGTCGAGGTTGTCCCAGCGCTGACTTAGGGCTTGGAAGCGCTGGTCTGGGTCCACGTCTACTCCGAGAATCATGTGCTCCACGATTTCCTTGTACTCTTGGTCAGAAAAAGCCGCTAACTTCCCTCTCGAATAGGCCCTTTTGAGGGTTTTCCAGTGCAGTCCACTCCTCTCCGTCTCATCAAACATCAGCGAAAAGAAGTGGTTGCATATGCCGTGGTCCTCCCCCTCCAAACACTTATGCACCAGCAGTCCCGGCAGCGACAGGAACAGCTCCGCATCCCTGCACTCAATTTGCTCCTTGAAGCCGCTGTACTGCTCTCCCAGACTTTCCACCAAGTTGGAGAAAAACACCACTTGCTCAAAGCGCTTGCGATTGAGGAAGTACGTTTTCCCCTTTTCCCAGGTCGACTCGAAGAGATTTAAAGCCTCCACGAGTTCGGGGTTGTTGCGCAACTGCGGGTCCACAACCTCGATATTCAGCTCGTACCGTCTTAGGAGTAGGCGTATATTGGTGAATGCAGCTTTGATCTGGTCGGAAAGGTGCAGCACTGCCCTGCTTTGCCCGCTAGACGACCTTCTCAGTATGCTTTCCGCATACACCAATATGTCCACTGTGAGGTCGTCTCTGCCTTTGCCCTCCACATTCGCCACAGCGTTAATCTGCCCCACCAACTTCACCAACTGTAAACGACAATCATGATATTCCTCCGATTCAATCACCATGCGTCCAAAGCACTTTTCGCGGATTTCGAGCGACTGCAGTTCCTTCTCCAAATCGATGGATTGAGTGATGTACCGCCTGGCGTCTGACTCTATCAGCATCAATTCCAATACGTACAGTTGCTCGAATTCCACCCACTTTGCGTCGAATTGGTGCAGTGTGGTGGCAATTTCTTGGGTGATTTGGCTGACGGTGCCGTCGCTCGTTTCTTCGCAGACTCGGTTGTAGAGGTCTCTGAGGATGTGCTGGAGACGCATGAAGCTGTTGAATAGGCGTGCGCCTGCGTCCAGGACTTCCCTGGAAAACACGTACTTCTCGCTGTTGACCCAAAGGTGCGGAATTCTCTCCTGGGCAGAGTCGAGGATTTCAGTGAGGTAGCAGAGACTTCCGTCCTTGTACAGCACGCGGTACGCCTTGGAGAAGTCCTCTCGGTAGGTCCGGGCGGCTGTGGGCACCTTGAAGACTTCCGTCATCCGTTCGATCTGGTTGAGGAACTTCTTGCAGGCTCGCTGGCCTTCCTCGGAGTCCAGGTCGTAGTTCTGGTCCTGCCGCTGCACTAGCTGCGAAGCGCACATCACTGTATGTTCCAACAACATGAAGTCCGAAGACCTGCGGAATTCCTCAATGTCTGTCAAGGGCCGAGCAGGCGCAGTGGAGGCTCGCAGGGCGTTATGCTTTTTCTCGGGCTCCTCGAAGACAGGCACGAAGTCTTCTTTGTCAGAAGTGCTGACCTCGGTGTAGTTCTCGTCCTCGCTGTCTAGAGGCGAGTCCACTCCCTGACCTGAGAGGTAGGGCTGGTTCACTATCTGCACGCGGGGTTCGCCGCTGGGACTCAGCTGATAGGTGATGTGCCGCTCCATAGCGATAAGAATGGCGGCCGAGATTCAGTCCCGTATAAACGCACTTGCAGCCTCTCGAGCCCGGGACCTGCTGCAACTCCACTCCAAGTACTTCGCCCTCACCAAACCTTTGGCTGCAGCCCGAGCTCTGTGTCTCCAACAGCTTCCTGGCTTTTGGCCCCAGGCTCTATCTGCACACTACATCCGAGACCTGTGCACAGAGAAGGACTGTGAGCTGCTGCAAAGGCTCGAAGACGTGACAGTGGACGAATTTCCCTCACGAGATGGCTCCAAAACCATCAAAGTTGCCTTTGATCTGGGCAGTAATGAAGCAATTGCCAATGCTTCACTGTGGCTTACAGTCACTGACACACTTCCTAGGGACACTACTAACTCAGGAATCGTGTTTAAAGCGGGATTCAGCCTTGCAGACTTCGACGAGGCTGAGAAAGAAAGCCTATTTCGGCTATTTGCAAGCGAAGGCAGGACGCAGACAGCAGACAAAGCCTTCGATTTGGCCTACTGCATCCAAACCGACCTCTGGGTAGACCCTTGCAAGTACTATGAAATGGCCAGTAGCGAGCTGTCCTAGTTAGTCTGTAATGGAAAAAACCAAGGTATTAGCCACGGCTGAAGAGGTCCTTTCCGCCCTGCGAGGCAAAGCCCCAGTCCACAGTGCTTATAAGGCCTTTTACAACTCTCGGCTGAACGCAGTGGTGACAGACCAAGTGCTAATGCAGGTGCCTATTGACGACCATATGATACATCGCAGCCACGCACTCACTGGCTCGGTCCTGATTGTGAGGAAAAAGGCGTTTCTGCTGCAAACTCAACTACTCAGGATGCAGGAATTGGCGGAAAAGGCGCGCATTGAACTGCCCATGACCTGTGCGGATATCGGAATGAGGATCAAACAGGTAGCGGCCTGCACCGGCCTCAGCCACTGCAAGGTGAACTACTGGCTGTCCTCAGGACCCGGCAATATGGCTATTTGGCCTGAGCCACACTGCAGTGTCTTGTACGTCCTGGCAATCAGCACAAACGACCCTATATCAGACCTACAGAATTGCACTTTCCAGCATGATGTGACTGTGCAAGTGCCAGTGAAGGCGGAGGAACTGGCAATGGTGAAGTGGCTGAATCCACTGGTGGATGCTATGACCTGTGCGGAGGCTCGGGCGAAGGGCGGGGTCTGTGGAGTGGAAGTGGATGTGGAGGGCCGGGTCGTTGGCTGTGCGAGGGGGAATGTGGCTTTGCTGTTGTCTGGCAACAGATTCGTCACTCCACTGTACGACAAGTTACTCACGAAAAGCCTAATTACGCGTGTATTCGAGCACGCCCAAGCACTGCATCATTTAGGGCTGCTGTCCTCAGTGGAAGAACGGACTGTTTCCCTTGCAGAGGCTCAAACAGCACTGGAAGTCATTGAATGTCACGAAACTGCCCTAACGCCCTTAGCTTCCTGGGATGCCCACACCTTGGCCCCGACTTATCTCTGGCCTTTGCTGGCTTCCCGCTTGCTACAGGACTGGGAAAGTGAAGATACACACCTAGTGGAGTCCATCTAAAGTCTAGATTAGGCTAGTCACGAAGTAGAGAGCAGTTCTGAGCTTTCTGCAGCCAATGCGCACCTCAATAACCCGAAAACAGTAACTTCAAGGCTATATAGGGACAGTACAGAAGTTACACTACGAGCCAATTAGCACTTCCGGCTGCAGCCTTTGAATGTCCTTTACCATCTTTTTGTACTGCATCGCATATCCAGCAGTCATCCCCGGGTCTTGCCGTCTCAGTCTACCCTCGATTTTGAGCGCTAGGGACTTTGCGTCTTTCACATTAAAGCCGTTGCTTTGCAAAATGCGGTAAATGGTCAGACAGACATGTCTGCGCTTGTCTTTGTCAGCAACGAACTCCTCACTCTCAGGGAAAGTCACAGAGTCGCTGGCTTCGGAGAGGTCTTCAGGCAGGGAAAGCTCCACGGAGCAGGTGGAATCGTCGTCTTTCAGGGTGGGAACAGGGTCGGCGGTAGGACAAGGCACGACTAGTTCTTCTGGTCTGAGTTGAGCAGTATAGATAGGCGGAACGGGGAGTGGAAGAGGGACTGCAGCAGTGGGTGCAGAGGGCAGTTTGACCAGTTCTTCCAGGGTGTGCGTCAGCTGTCTGTGCTTGAAAGTCAGCAGTGTCCGCCGAACCAGCCGAGCAGTGCTTTTGCGAGAGGCAGGCAAAGAGGCTAGAAAGGCCTTCAGGTGACGATAAAAGCGCGGAATCAGAGGAGAGGGCAGGTCGACCTGCAGAAATGGCAATAGAAGGGTCGATATTTCGCTATCAGACATCTCCGTTCCCCGTGTAAACGCTGCTAGAGTCCTTTGAGTCAGTGCAATTTGGTCAGATATCGGCTTTGCCTGCACTTCTTGCCTAGCATCGCAGTCCTTTCCCCCTAGAAACTTGTCTTCATAGTGCGGATTCACAGGCTTACACAGTACTTTCGACTCACTTTCCGCCTGCTTACACTGCGCAGACCCGAGCCGCAGTCGCTGTAGGGACAAGTTGACACTCGGCAAGTCAGATATGCGCAAATCTCCAGCGTCGAACTGCTTGGCGCGCTCAATGCAGCGCAGTAGATGTGTGTTCTGGGTCTGAGAGTGGTGCAGCAAGTGCTCCACGAAGTTGAGGACTTGGGTGGGACTGAAGCTTGCACTTTGGGGGGACTGGGCGCACTCGCCGATGAACTGGACCGTCACTTGGGTGGAAGGCTCGGTGGCGGGGTGGAGGCTGTCGATCTGATTAGAGGGTACGATCCCGGGCCACCAGAGGTACCCGCCCAATTTGGCCCAAACCACCTGTCCCTTTTCTATGCCCGGCATTGCCATAAGATTTTATTATCAGCCATCGAAACATCTCGAACCAACTCAGCCGCCCGATACCCAGACCCAGCACACTTCCAGCCGTGACGTCTACTAGCCTCTTTCTCCCCACTGTGCGGAACTTTACCCATTTCCGAGGGAAACTTTAGTCCTTTCAGCTCCAGCCATCTGCAGCAACTGCCCACTTGCAAGGCCTTGGCTCTGGCTGGACTGGAGGCAAAGAGGCAGTTTCGTTTGAAGTTGCGGACAGCAAGGCGGGGGAAGGGCGTATAGGGGGAGATTTGACCTGGAGCAGGGCAAATAGCGCTGGTACGCAAGTAGGTGAAATGCACTACTGCTGCTTGAGTTTTTCCTATATATTTGCGCGGGCAGAGGCTTTGGACTGGCTGCATATTTGGGCTGACCAGGGCAAAATGGCAGTTCTAGGCCACATGTACTCAATTTTAACCAGGGCAGCCAAGGTGTAAATTTACCTAGCAGCATGGGCCGCAAGCAGAGGGAAAGAAGGCAGCGGCAGTGCCTTGGCAGGCGGCGGACTAAAGACACTGGCCTTGGCATAGGCAGGACGAGTAGAAGCCGCGGGCTGCAGCAGCGCAGGCCTGGAAACAGGACAGTGGGGCAGCATATCTAGTGAGTTTCAATATATACAACAGGCATGGGAATAGCACTATGGCAGGGGGAGTGCTGTGAGGGTCTAAAGAACTCGCTTCCTAGTCAGGGTATGGGCGTATGGCTGGTTGCGGCCTTGTGTTGGAAGAATGGACGATTTCTCTGCCAATGCAAGCGTGACTCACCCGATTTCCCCCTGATTTGGCTTATCGGCGGGGACTTTCACAGCCTATATCAGCCACTCTGTGCATACTGGAAGACACTTATTTTGCCGAGTGGTAAAGAAGCATATCAGTCGAAGCCACTTTCAAGGAAATTGGGAATTCGACGAAAATCACTGCTCCTCAGAACGAATTTAGCCTTGCATTGGTCCTGGCAAGACTGCATCCCGACTCAAGGCGAATTTGTGAGCAACTAAAGACTATTCCTTCATAAAGCCTATCCCCTCCTAACTCTGCAACCTCCCATACAACACGATTATTACGGCCTGCACTACTGCTTATTAGTCTCAAACTGGCCTCTGTTCATCGCAACTATCCTGGAAGCCAGTCCAACGCTCTTCACTGGTGACTTGGCCGCTCTTCGCAGGGCTGAAAGAGACCCACAGCGCTTGACCTGGCCAGGGCTCCGCTGAGGGTCGGGCTGGGGCTCGGCTTCTAAGTCCACTGGGAGAGCTGCGGGCTTGGAAAGGGCAACACTGCGGTTGATAGGAGAGGGACTGTTGGTATGGATAGGAGAACTCTCACGTATCCTGTGACTAATAAAACTCCCTCTCGCTTTCTCCAAATCGCTCTTCAGCTGCTCCACCTTCAACTCATACTCCAGCAATTCCTTGTCCTTTGTCCTGATTTCCCTACTAGTCAGTTGGATTTCCTCCTCTATCTTCTGCTCTGTCGCTTTTAGCCTGTCTGCGTAGGCCTGTAGTCCCAGTGGCTTCCGAGTGCTGTTTTGCATATCGACGATTTTGCTTTGCAGATATTTGATGTCTTCTCGAGTGTGTGCGAGCTGCTTTTGCATATCAGTAGATTTAGTAGGCGACGGATATCTGTTCCTTTCCAATTGTCCACTTATATAAAGTCGCATAAGTGTGATTTTTCTCTCCTTCGCCTCAATTTCCCGCTCCAAATAGTCAGCTTTTTCGTGCGAATTCTGGTCTCCTTTAGTGCGAAGGACAGTGCTTTGGTAGCTGTCCTGCAACCTCTGTTTCTCACTTTCCACCGTCTTCATTCTTTCCCGAATCGCTTCGTTTCTCCGCTCCAACGCGCCTATCCTTTTCTGCACGTTCGTGAATTGCTCATTGGCGGTCTTCCTCGAGGACTCCAGACGGGCGGTAAAGCCGCCTTCCCCTCCTTTCAAAAGCGCCACTTTCCGACTATAGTCTGAGATTTTTGCCTGAAGTCGAGTGACCAATAAGGAAAGTGAGCCACTAGGACTAAATTTCCGCCCTTCAGAAACCGCTAAGTCTCGAAATCCCTGAATTCGCAGTCTCAGGGTCTGCACTACTGCCCGCAGAGACTCTGTCTCTAGTTTCAGCTGCATGACTGCAGGGGGAGTTGGAGGACTTTCTCGTCTGGTGAAGGCGCTGGATGCGCTGCTGTTCAGTTCCTGTCCGATTTGCGTCTTGAGAGTGGCGATTTCTTCCTTGAGAGATTTGATGAGACTGGGGTAGTCAGCGCCAGTCTGCATATTAGCGTATACTGAAGTTGGTTATTAGCATTGAAATGCCTAGGGAATAGCTATTTCCCTATAACTTACCTACTACCGGCCGCAGTTCTCTCTATAAACTGCAAAATACGCAGTGGATAGGTCTCCCCAGCAGTTTGCCAGGTCGTGTTGTGCTCTCCGCCCTGCACTTCGAACCAGTCGATGAACCTTGCAGCCTTGGCAGCGGCGCGTAGAGCCTGCATGTGGGAGTGAGGGATGAGCTCGTCACTGGTCCCTGCTATCATCAGAATAGGGGCTGTGATCAGGGAAATGCGGGTGAGACTGGGCCAGTAGTTCCGCAGGACTAGGGACTTGAGGAAGGAAATGGCGGGCATTAAGACATCCACCAGCTTTGGCAAGGAAGTAAACGTGTTTTCTATGATGACGCCTGTGATCTATATAGGGCATACAGGCAGATTCTTGTGAGCTGCAGCTGCATATATAGAGACAGCGCCCCCTAGCGACGCCCCCATTATGAACACTCCATTAACAGACATATTCGTGCCGAATACATACTTCAGCGTCGCATCCGCGTCTGCCATTAGGCCTTTTTCAGTGGGAATTCCCTCACTGAAGCCGTATCCGCGGTACGACACAGCGAAAATGTTGACTCTGCACTGCTTAATGAGCCGCTCAAACAGGTCCATTCGGAAGCCCATATTCCCTGCATTTGCCTGGAAATAGACCACTAGCGGGGCTCGGCTTTGCCCGCTGTGTATGAACCAGGCGTGCAGTTTGACACTGTCGGCGGTCGTTACAGAGATGTTTTCGTAGGAAATCCCTCGGTCTCCAGGGTTGCGGTAGGGCTCTGGGTTGTCATCAGGTGTGGGTGCGTTTAGCTGCGGCGGATTGGGCTGATATATGAGTTTGTCCTGGAAGATGTACAGCGCCAGGCCAATAACAAAGGCCAAAGCCGCCACAATCACCACAGCGCTGTACACTGTGCTGTACACACTCTCCATATTACACTACTGCCTTTACCCTACTTCGGAACTATACGCTTTCTCTGCGTTTCCCCGGTACTCGGCAGGTACACATCTAGAATTGGCTGCAAGTCTCTGCTGAAGCCGCAGATTTCCACCTCTTGCAGGCTTTTCATGCTTGGCAAAGCCAGGATTACCCAGTAGTTCAGAGCGTCACTGCACCCCACTGCAGACAGCACTGTGAGAGCTGGTAACTTGGGGAAAGGACTGTGTCGCTTGGGCTGAAGTCCACTGGTACGCACTTCTCTGAGGGATATTAGGCGGAGAGGGGACGGAGGGGCACTGATAGGCCCGGTTTTCACTCGTAAACGGCTTAAAAAGACCTGTTGAAGTGTGGAAGATTGGAAAATTGCGAGGAAGGAGACGTTTAGCACCCTGGAAATGGTGCTAATTCGCAAGGATTGGAGCTGCAATATGGCTTCGGAGAGGGTTTTTTCCGCTGAAAGGCTGATTTCGACCTCAGAAAGGACCAAATGGCGCAGAGTTGATGGATTGGATAAGGGCAAGTCTCCGCGAATGCTGCAAAACTCCTCTTCTGCCTGCATATTATCGCAATGGGTTGGAAGTAGCGCTTTCTAGCGAAATTAAGCTAATGGCTATGGCGCTTCTAGCTTAAATTGCAGTTTTCCGCCTTCATAAGCAACACATTTCCTGCAATTTCGAAAAATCGAACCAGAATAAGTCCGAAATTGCCTAAATTTCCCTCCCTTATTGCGAAATAGTATAGATTAGCCAGGCAAACTACCCCTACATCGACAGTCTTAAGGCCTGAAATAAGCACTATGGAGCCTGTCCAGCCTCCCTCCGTCCACATCGACTACTCCCGCTGCGTCTCCCTCAACATCGAAGGCCTGTCCTCCGTCCTTTCCTCCTTCCACGAGTCCATCCAAGCCTTGCACGACCGATTAGACCTGTTCTTCTCCCACCTGCAAAGGTACTCTTTCCCTAGACTCGACGACAAGGACGCCGAGCTGGCCGACGAAATCATCCGCCTCAAGTCCCGAATCCTAAAGTGCGAGCGAGAGTCTGAAAAGGCAAAGGAAATCCCAGACATGCAGTACGAGATCAAGGAAATGCAGTTCAATTTGGCCGGCTTGGGAGGCAGCTTTGCAGAGCACCAGACGAAGTTGGCGGGACATGAAGAGCGCATACTGTACGCACTGGCGCGAGGGGAGGAAATCAAGGCCTGGCTGTCCAAGCAGATCAAGGACGACTTGGAGGACTTTGAGCATGACAAGCTGATGCCCTTGCAGAGTGAGGTGAATGAAAGCGTGAAGACGCAGATTGGGAGAGTGCAGGAAGAACTGAAGCAGTCCTTCGTACCTGCAGCAGTCGCTAAGGCGGCCAACGCTGGGAAAGGACAAAGCGAAGGGGAGTATGAGTCTCCTCAGCTCATTTTCTCCAAAATCGCGAATTTGCACTCCAGAGTCAAACGCTTGGAAGACACTGTCATTACGCCTGAAAAGAACCCTGATTCGGACCTGGACAGAGAAGCACTGAACAAGGTGATATCAGACCTGTCGGACTTGCAGGAAACTGTAAAGTCACTCACAGTGGACACTGAAGGCGGCAGGAAAATGACCCGGAAGCAGACTAGAGTGCAGTTTGGGTCTGGTGGACAGAGTGTGTTTTTCCAAAAAATGGAAGAATTCGAGAAAGTGATAGAGAACAAAGCCAGTATCGACCTTGTGGTTTCCTTGGAAGGTAGCGCCTACACAGCCAAAATCTTCGACAAATTGGAAGGACTCACGAAGCTATTCATCTCTCGCAACACCTTCAAATCAGACACAGTGCTGCAGCGCCTGCATGACCTTGAAGACCGCTTGTCCAAAGTCGCAGTCATGCATGCGTCCGAAGACGCAATGTTAACTCGCAAGCAACTGGGCCCTGTGCAGTGTGCGTCCTGCACCAAGGAAATCAAGCGGCCGCTGGGGCAAGTCTTGTTCAGCTCCTGGAAGAAAATGACGCTGACAGAGGGAGTGGCCCGCAGAGGCTTTTCGCAGACGCTGTCAGCGGCTAGTGTGGACGATGTGAGAGGCAGGCCGAACTCTTCCTTTGTAGGGTGATGTAAAGAGGTGCAGCACTACTAGCAATCATTACTTCTTCGCGGCTCGCGTCCAGGGAGAGTCGTAGAGAGGCTCACTGCTTTGCTGTGCGCCGGGCTTCCGGTCAGACACTGCTTTTCCTGGCTTCTTGGACACGGGCTTTACCACTGGTCGTGAGTCTGCACTGCTTTCGGTAGTGACCACAAGCGGCTTGAATGCTTCTACCTTGGCAACTGGCTCGAAAGCCACTGGCTGCAGCAGGGTCTGGTCCACACTTCTTTCCTGCAGCGAGTTCATCTCCATAGAGGGTTGGTCTACTTCAGGCTTTGGGAAGTCTAGGCCCAGGCCTATGCGCTGGAGCATCGTGAACACCATGTACGCCTATGTAACTGTTACCTGTGCACATACTGTCAAACTCAGGCCAAAGAGGTACAGCACGCCCATCCAAGCGCGTACGCTGCCGGTTACTTGACAGCTGCGGGCATCTTCAATACACGCTGTCCCAATCGACTCCTGACATGTGACAATGCTAGCCGACCTCACTCCAAACATCAAATTAAACGCCACACAGCAAATCCCCCCTACCAGCATCCCTACGGCAACCCCACAATTCCTAGTGCTCGTATACTTCACAGCTGTCCAGCCCACAAACAGGTTAAAGACGATCAGCACGAATGTGGCCACTCGGAAATAGCTCCCGTAGATAGTGAATGGGAAGGAAGCCATGTGAATGCCGAAGAAGTAGGGAATGGTGCAGGCCAAACCCACTGCGCACAGGCCTGCCGCTAGGTTGTAAGGAGGACAGGACATGTAGGTGTAGGGCATTTCTTTTACATATGTGGGAAGGAGAGATGGCACAGGAAATCGGGGTAAAGGGATTTGGACTCGCAATAGCACTGGAAAAGTGGACAGGATACACTGGAAATGACAGCAATCAACCCCAGAACTACCAGAAATGCTCGACTATGGGATTTGCTAATGGGAAAGTGGAGTGTTGGCTGTCGTCCAGCTGATAGGCAGACTCTTCAAATGCAAAGAAAGTAATCAATTCTAAGGACTACGAAGACGAATTAAGGTAAGAAGTCGAGTCGGGAGCGATGAACTCGTAGACAGTCCTGCCATTGAGCGGCTGCGTCTGTCTATTGTTGCGTGCATAGCCCTGGTTCTGGTCCCACTGTCCCGCCACCCAGTCGATTTGGTCCTGAGTGGCCGACAGTCCGACCTCACTCCCAAATCTGGGCAAAAACCAATTCACTGGCTCAGTGCAGGGCGGAGTCGTCAGCGAGCCACTATAGAAGTAGAAGTCGTTGATTGTACTGCCGAGCTCAGCCGCTATATTCAACGCCCCGCCCTGCATGATACTATCCAGCAAGGGACTTCTACTGTAGGAAATATAGTAGAACACTCCCAGCACGGCTCTTGCTCCATTTGGACCGTAGTGGACCATGTGCATTTCCAGGTCGAACACTTGTCCTCGGACTCTGTGCTCAGATGTAGAGTGGAAGTGGATATTGTTCAGAGTGAAAGTCGTAGGCGCGGACTCGCCGATTAGCACAGCTGTCAGTGTAGAGGCAGGCTGTGGGGCTGTTAGACGGTAGGTATCTACCTCCTCAGACACTGTATATTCCACTGAATCCGCGTTCGCCACTATCAGAGGCTGGTAAACGTCACTCACACGAGTGGGTCGGCGGATGCTGATTGGAGACTGGGAACTCCCTGTGGCGCACAGACCTTCCCAGTCCGCTCCGTGTTGGTCGTAGTTGAATTCCTGGGCCTGTGCAGCGCACAGAAGGACTCCGAAGGCGAAAAGCACGTGCATTGCTATTTTTACTAGGCGTTTGGAGTTTGGTGTTTAAGTGCAGTATGGAGGATTTCGAGGAAGGGTGGGTTTGGGTGGGTGTTTGCTGCTGATTGACAGTAGGAGTTAATGGCTTTTGCTTTGCTTATGTGTAAAAGCCTCAGTTGCACTCAGAAACAATTTGGTTATAGCGGTAATTTTAGAACTGAATCCGAGGACAGGTTATCTTAGCTATAGAGCTGTTCGCTACCCCTCTATGTGGCAAATGTGCTAGAATAAATGCACTTCACCCACATTTCCGCCCAGCAGAAGCATCGACATGTCGCTCTCCCCAATGTCCCGCCCACTCCCACCCTAGTCAGCGGCCAAACCCCCACTTCTGCCTACCGCCGCTTCGGCACTTCCTCTTTCCTCAGGAAAATCCCTCGCTCCAACACCACCTTCATCCCCAGTCCCAAAGGCGCTCTATCGGAACATCGGAGTTGGGAGACGCCGCTGCCTGCCAAGTACAGGGAAATCTGGCAGAGAGTCAGAGCAAAGCTCAAATCTCGACTGATGCTCAAGAACCTGAGAACTCAGTTGAATCTGTATGGGCCTGGGGCGTCGACAGGGCTAGAGTCCACAGAGGAAGGCGCTGAGGGGCATTTGAGGGTGTTGAGTCGAGGACAAGAAACTATCACAGTGACTGAGTCGAAGTGGATAATTAGGCCGGACAGTGGGCTAAAGCAGTACTGGGACCTATTCAGCAGTATCGCGATTTTGTACATCGCAGTCTTTTTGCCCTTTACCTTGGCCTTCGAAGAGGACAAACCGTGGGTCTTTCTGGACTACGGACTGAACTGCTTTTTCTTCATCGAGCTACTGCTGACGTGCAACTTAGCCTACGCCGGGGACGAGGGACTGGTGACTTCCCGAAAAGCGATATTCATCAGCTATTTCAAGTCGTGGTTTTTCCCAGACCTGCTGGCGTGCATCCCCTTTGAAGTGATATTAGCCAGTGAGGTTTCCAACCGAGGAGTGCTCCGCATGACCAACCTGTACCGATTTATCCGCCTCACCAAAGTACTAAAAGTCCTGCGCAACTCCTACAACAACCGCTTCTTCATGCGACTCCAAGACTTCTTCCACCTCGGCATCAGTGGCTATCGTCTGCTGGTGACGCTCGTAGGCGTCCTCCTGGTTATGCACTTTGTGACCTGCATGTGGGTGTTTATCGCAAAGATGGAGGATTTCGGGCCGGGCAGTTGGCCGGCGCAGAGCAACATATCAAGTGAGGATAAAGTGCGACTGTATATAGCGGCTTTTTACTGGACCGTGACAAGCTTTACGACTGTGGGGTATGGAGATATTGCGGCGCAGACGGATGCGGAAAGGGTTGTGGCGGTAGCGTGGATGCTCACGGGTGTGTACTTCTTTTCGTATCTCTTGACGACACTGACCAACTTGATATCCAATTCGGACACTAAGTAAGAGCCACATAGAGAACACGTGCTCGCCCACCGCATGGCCATAGTAGACGAATTCGCCAAAGACGCCCACGTCTCCCCAGCACTCAAGGCCGAACTCGTCAATGCAATCTGCTACTCCACCGAGAAATCCCCCTTTTCCTGGTACGACAAACTAGAACTCCTCTCAGAACTGCCCAAAGAACTCCGCTACGAAGTCGCAATGGGCATGCACGGAGGCGCAGCCCGCTTTATCTCCTTTTTGCAGAACAAGGACCCATCCTTCTTAGCGACTTTGCTGCCGTTGCTGCGCGGGGAGATGATGCGCAGTGGGGAAGTGATATGCAGGCAAGGGGAGTATGCAGGGGAGATGTACTTCTTGACGAAGGGGGAAGTGCACTTTGTGGATGGGAAGGAGAACCATGTGTATAGAGTGTTGAAGCAGGGCGCGTACTTCGGGGATGTGGAGCTGTTGAAGGGAATTGCTAGGAAATATACAGTTGTCGCAGGCACAGACTGCCACTTCTTGACCCTCTCCCGCAAGGTAGCGTTTACCCAGTTCCTCGGCCTCATCCAGCGAGATTTCCCCCTAATCTGGGACGAAGTCAACGAAGTCGCCGAAAAGCGAGAAAAGGTGAACTCACAGGCTTTAGTCCAATTCCAAGCAGATCAAAAGCTGCTTTCAGACCTAGGCCTACCGATTAGCAGAGACCCACCCCGCCGCAACAGCTCTGTCTTCCTTCCCTCGCCCACTGACCCGCTCTTTTCCCTTGAGGAGGGAGTCACGGAGTTGGAGCAGACGCTGGACTCGCTGGAGGCGGACATGCAGGCTACGAACGGTGCTTTGGAGGAGGCTTTGGACCTGCTAAGGTCGCAGAGAGGGGTGAAGATTAAGGCTCGGCTGGACCCGCTTCCCAACAAGGAAATGGAAAGCGGCAGTGAAGCCCCGAGCAAAGAAGCAGTGACGAGTGACGGCAAAGGCTGGGAAGGCTCATAGGTCTTTTTAGCCAGAAAAGCCTCATAGGAACATGGTGAGTAAATTCCAAAATCCAGCGAGCTCTTGAATCAGTCGTTCTCCCAGTCCCCATACCTCTAAAATAACTCTCTACTGAACGAGGATAAAACACTAATGGACAGGCTGAGGGAAGAAACAGAAAGCAGCTACCGCGACATTGCTATAGAGGGCGGCCAGGTAGTTGACCAGCCGACTACCACCAATCGAGTACATGCAGGGAGGTACACCTGCAGCACATTCATGCCGTTTGCTCTGGGAGACCTGCTCTTTCGCCTCAACTCTCTGTGGTTCGCAGTGGTCGTAGTGCTGGAGGCGAACCCCTTTCAGCTGGACTACAAGCCGGGCTACGCCACTTTGGGACTGTTTGCGGGGTATTTGGTGCTGGGGTTGGCGAAGGAAGGAGCGACTATGTATCGGAGCTGTATCGGAGTGCAAAGCATCAATAACCAGATTCAATCGGTCTGGGACCGTGGCCAATTTGTGTCTAAGCGCTGTGAAGACATTCGAATCGGCGACTGCGTTTTGATCACCAAAAGCGTGCGAGTGCCAGCTGATATGCTCTTGCTAGCGGTCAGTGCTCCTGAAGGCACCTGCCACATCAACAATGCCAGGACTCTTGGGGAGCGCGGCCTTGTGCTGAAATCAGCCCTAAAGGAAACTCAGCGATTGCTCGCCAACGATGATTCCCCTAGACAATTTAACTTTGGCCGCTTTGATGCAGTGGTGAAAGTCTCTCCGCCAGACTCGGACTACCTCAGCTTCGCGGGGTCTATCAAGCTGAAAGGAATACCCCGAGCTTTCCCTTTACGCCAGCAAAACTTCGTACTGAGGGGAAGTGCACTGCAGGGAGAAGGCTGGATGCTGGCTCTGGCGCTCTACGTCGGGAGTGAAACCAAGCATTGGAGCAATGCTCGTTACTCCAGACGGAAACCGTCGCAGGTGGAAAAAGTGATGAATCAGTGGATTTGCGTGAGTGCGGGAGTGGCGGTAGTGCTGGCCTGCCTTATGACCTTGGTGCAGTATTTGGCCTCGCAAAGTTCGCCGAGTGCTGGCGACTTTGTCAGTTTTTTGCTGCTGTACAGTCCTTTAGTGCCTGTCGGACTCTATATCGCCTTAGACGTGCTGCGCTTCATCCACTCCTACCTAGCCAAAAGCCGCACAAAGGAAGTCGAGGTCTACGCGAACTGCCCAGTAGAAGACCTGGGCGCAGTGAAGTACCTCCTAGCCGACAAAACCGGCACAGTGACCCAAGGCCACCACGAACTGCTGGAAGTCTTAGTCGGCTGGCAGAGCTACTCCAAGTTCCCCCTGCCCACTTCGATTAGTGAGCTGGATTCCACCTTTGCAGACCTGCAGAAACAGCTCAAAAGTGAAGCACTGAATGTGGGTTTGAAGCGGTTTTGTGAGTGTATTGCTCTATGCAATGGAGTAGAGCCCGTAGCAGATGGTTCAATCCGCGGGACAAGTGTAGACGAAGAGGCGGTTTTGGAGGGAGTCAAGGACCTTGGATTCACTCTATTAGAGCGCAGTGCTGACGAAATCACTATTACAGCGTTTGAGGAATGTATGCAGTTTCGGGTGATTTGTATGAACAATGTGCATGCAGAGGCGAAAAGAGTCCGAATTCTCGTGAAATTGGACTGTGCGGAGACCTCGGCGACTCTATATGTCAAAGGCACTTATGAGAATTTGAAGCATTTGTTGGCTTTGTCGGAAGAGGAAAAGCGAATTTTGGAGAGGAAGTTGGAACAGATGAGTCAAAAAGGCCTTAGGACGGCCATACTGTGCTATAGACAGCTCGAAGGGGACTACTTAGCAGAAGTCGAGTCTCGCGCCAATCTGATCAAATCGCTGCGGAACACCAACGGCAACGTAGAAGGGAACTTGGAAGTGCTGCTAATGGAACTCGAGCACCACTTGACCTACTTAGGGGTCACCGGAGTCAAAGACCACCTCCAGTCCGACGCTGCTGAGGCGCTTGCAGTACTGCAGGAAGCCGGAGTCGTGCCTTGGCTTATGAGTGGCGAGGGCGAGTCTCAAAGCCTGGCGTGTGCTAAGGAGCTGGGGCTGATAACGCCTTATATGCGCATTGTGAGTGTGGACACTCCCAAAAGAGAGGACTGTTTGAAGCGGCTCACTGCTATTTCGGAGGAAGCGGGACTGCACGACTCTTCGCAGACCGAAGCCTCCGCAATTCGAGAGAAAACGCCTGACACAATGATCGACGGCAAAGTGGAAATGCAGCAATTCGCTGTCCTTGTAACCGGCACAACAGTCGAAGTCGCTACCAGAGACGAAGACTTGCGAGCACTGCTACTAGAGCTGCTCCTCAAGGCCACTGCAGTCTGCTTCTGCACAATGTACCCCAGTCACAAGCGCCAAGTCGTGCACTTGCTGCGGGAAGACACGCGTCCAGGCAGAGTTATAATGGCGGTCGGGGACGGAGTGAACGACATTCCAATGCTAATAGAGGCGGATATCAGTGTGGCGATAAAGGGGGATAAGCAGGAGCAAATCAGTGCGGTGGCGTTAAGGTCCTTTGCAGCGCTGGCTGGAGTGGTGCTGGATAGTGGGAGAAGGAGCAGTAGTGCGATTGCGAAGGCTGTGCTGGTTTTCCTGTACGCACAGGTGATGTTAGTATGTGTGTCTATTGTGTTATCCGTAGTGGCGGACTGTACACCCACAGTGCTATTTTCATCGGAAATCCGCGCTTTATATGGAGCCATTTTCACCTTTCTCCCAATCGTCTTTTTCGGGTGGTTTTCTCATCGCAAGCATCCCCCGCCCTCTCCCCACCAACCCGCCCTCACCTGTTTCACCCTAATCCGCTGCATATCTCTATCGGCTTTCCAGTCTTTAGGCATATCCATGTTCCTACTAGCCTCCTGCTATGACGGAAACGCCTCAATTGTGTCTTCCTCGGAACTGACTTTTTTGTTTTTGATGGCTTTGATTGCGGCTGTGGCTGTGCATTGTGCAGTGCTGGTAGTGGGCTTGTGGCCGGTTCGGGTTTCTATGCCGGTATTGGCAATTGGAAGTTTGTGCTTGTCTTATTGGATAGTTGAGGAAGGGGAAGAGGTAATTGCTGTTGTTTTGGCGACTCCAAGGCTGATTTTGGGACTTTTAGGGTCGATTTTAGTGTCGATTTGCATCTCGTTGGCCAGTAAAAATGTATACGAAATGCGAAAATACGCAAATTCGGCCTCAAAGGTAGTTCCTCAGACCGACTTCCAAAAAACCTCTCGAAAATTCTCAAAATCGCCTTCCAGTCTAATATCAAAAAAACCAATTCAGCCTTTAAAGGCAAATAACGACCCTTTTGCGATCAAGCGGGTGTTGGGTTCTTTCCAAAGCAATCAGACCGAGCGGAAGTTCCAAGCTTTATTCCTGCAAACGAATTTAAAGATATATTGGGTCCTTTTGGCTGTGGTTTTAGTCCAAGCGCTGGTTCCCTTTTTACTGGATTTTGCCCTAAACGACTCCACCAGTACTTCAATTTCCCTCAAAACGACGCTTTTGATATCAGTAATTCTCTTCCTTGCGGCTTTTACCATCAGCAACTTGGCGCAGTGCTCGGCCGCTGTGTTCGCTTTAGGTATCACTACTGCGACTTTCGCTATCAACCTGGCTCTAAACAGCCTCAACTCCTCTGTTTTCCTATATGTCTCTGTGTGTCTTTTGCTGTTTCTAAGGGAAAGGTGGGTTCCGAATATGGCAATTGCGGGCTTCGCCTCGATTTTGCTACTGATTTCTGAAGTGAAAACGCTGTGTGCAGTTGAGGAATTCGACGTTGGGAAGTTGTTCTGCACAGTTTGGACTATAGGAATTCAGCTGTTTGTGTTGATATTAGCAGGGAAAGTCTCGCACAAAGGAGCACTGCAGGCCAGGAATCAGTTCAAATTGGTGCAGGAAAGCATCGCGAAAATGGAGCAAAGCGACACAATTCTCAACTACTTGCTTCCTGATTTCATCTGCAATAAAGTGAAGGACGGCAATCGATACATCGCTGAAAACCAAGGAGAAGTATCAGTAATTTTCTTGGATATTTGCGATTTCGACGAAATCTGTATGAAATACACGCCCAGGGAACTGATGGAGTTCCTCGACGAAGTCTTCCAAAGGATCGACGAAATGTGCTTTTCCCTGCATGTAGCCAAGATCGAAACAGTGGGCAAGACCTACCTCGCCTGTGCAGGCCTGCGTGACTTCGAGTTCGAGCGGACAGGGGAGTACATCCCAATCCCACACGCAAAGCGGGCACTAGACCTAGCCTTCGCCGTCCTGCGTAACTTCAAATCCACCAAGATGCAAGACGGCCGGAACCTCAGTTTCAAGATCGGGGTTTGCTCGGGACATGTGATCGCCGGGGTCGTAGGCTGCCACAAGCCTCAATTCGTCCTAGTGGGAGACACTGTGAATACAGCCTCCAGGATGGCGACGAGTCTGATTCACCCGAATACAGTCCAAGTCACAGCAAGTGCTTATGCCTTGGTGAAAGATTTACCGGAGTACGAATTCAAAGGGAGAGATGTGAAGGTGAAAGGCAAGGGGGTGATGGAAACCTACCTAGTCTCTCAGGCTTTGCACCCGCCAATTCGGCTGTTACCCCACAGGTCTGCACCTTTCGCTCGTCTGACGAACAGAAGCCGGAAACTTAGTTTGAGCATAGCGGATTTGGAGAGTTTGAATGCGCAAAGAGAGACGGAGTTAGTGCAGCACATAGGCTGTCTGCCTGGCAAAATTACCCTTCAGGAGATAGAGTTCCGCAAGCAGTTATTTCCCATGGTGTTTCCCCTACTCCGCTTAGGCCTGACTATGCTGAGTGGACTGCTGTATGCGATGGTAGCGGCGAGGGATGTAACTGGAATTAGCCTGATTACGACCGTGGGAGCAGCTCTATTAGCGGCCTTTTGCACTGTTTTTGTCGTATTTCTGAGGAAAATGTATGAGAAAATGTGGTTTCAGAGAGTATTAATTGTCCTGTGTTTTTGTAGCTCGCTGTTGATGCTGGATACGGGGTATAGTACACGGATGAGCCTCAATTGTATGACTTTTCTGGTGAGTTTCCTGCAAATACTGATAAATTTCGCGAGTAGTCTCCTATTTCGTTCCTCTCTGATCGCTTCTATCCTGGTCACAGCCCCTCACCTCAATATCCTCCGCCTATGTGACCGCGACTCCATCCAAAGCGCAGTGTTCTGCCTGCTCTTCACCCTCCAATGCTGCACTCTGCGGTACTTCACCGAGCAAAGTCAGCGGCGACATCACACAATCGACCAACTCGCAAAGCGAGAAATCGCGAAAACAGAGCAACTTCTGACGCACATGATTCCCTTCCACGCCATCGAAAACCTGAAATTAGGCATTTTCGAGGCTGATAAAATCGCAAATGTGTCGATTTTGTTTGCGGACATCAGCGGGTTTACGAGTTGGGCCTCCAAACATAGTCCTGCGCGAGTGATTGGGAAATTAAGTGCGATCTTCAGTGCGTTTGACCAAATCTGTGTCCGGAAGCAGCTGTACAAGGTGTGCACGATTGGCGATTGCTATGTAGCTCTCAGCTCTTCCGGAAATGTTCACAGCCGGAACCCGCAGAACGAGTGTCTGCGAATGGTCCAATTCGCCTTGGAAATGGACCAAATCGTGGAGCAAATCAGCCAGTCTGATGGGGAGAATTTGAAAATGAGGATTGGAGTGCATGTCGGGGAGGTCGTAGCGGGGATAATCGGCTCTCGCATAGTCAGGTATGACATCTACGGGGCTGATGTGGCAATTGCGAACCGCATGGAAAGCAGTGGAGCAGTGGGGAGAGTGAACATCAGCGGCCCTGCAAAAGCACTGTTGGAGGCTACAAAGGAGTTCGGGTTCAAGTTCAACACTACTGTGGAAGTCGTGAATTGCAGATGTGAAGCGTATTTCATCTGCGACCGAAGTCCCGTCAATTTAGGCCTGTAATACGCTTTGTTACCTACTCTTTTAGCTACTTGCAGCTTATTTGTGGGAGTTGCGCATAATCGTTGCAAGTCTTTCCTGCATCTTTGCATACTCTGGGTCGGTATTCAGCATGCTTTGTAATGCGGTTCGATAGCAAAACACGGCTTCCTCGTATCTCCCCATCTGATCGAGTGAACAGCCGAGACTGCGGCAGGCCGCGGAGTGCTCCTTTACAGCCTCTACGGAATTGTATAGACTCACAGCCCGTCTTAGGAAATCGGAGGCTTGGGAGGGCTGATTGACTTTCAGGTAGAAATCGCCTATTAAATGGGAAGACTCAGCGATATAGATAGGCGGCAGAGTTGGGTAAGTGAGGCAGTAACTGTCCAATTTGGTTAGAATCGACATTGTTTCTTGGGTGTTGTTCAGTCCTATAGCCGTTTTCGCGATCCCTATATAGGCCTCGACCAGTTCATCCGCTTCCAACGCTTCCTCCAGCCTCCCTGCTGTTTGGAAGCACTGCTCGGCTCTCACATATTCCCGCTTCTCAGTGAACAATAGTCCCAAGCGAACCTCCAGAAGTGTACATCTCCTCAAGTCATTAGTGTCTGCACTGCCGATGTCTCTAGAAGACTGGAAGCAGTCCTCTGCTTCTGTGTACTCTTGGAGGGATTGGAAGGCTTCGCCCTTCCTGATGAATGCCAGAGTTGCAATTGGGATATGGCTAGAGCTCAGGCTGATGTCTGCGATTTCGCCCCAGAGCTGAATTGCGCTTCGGTCGAAGTCTGCATTTCTCGTGAATTTCGCTTTGGATTCTGGTCTGTTCCCTATAGCTCTGCAGTTTTCAACGATTTCTTGAGTTATCAGTTCCGATAAAGTCACTTTCGACCTTTCCACTTCTCGCACGAATTCCATTTTCCCTTCCGCGACTTTGCTTCCGATGATTTGAATCGCTTCACACATTCTCCTGATCGTCTTTCTCTGAAAGTACCAATTCCCACTTTCCCTTTCCCCCAGCTTTTTCACCTCTCTCAACACACTCATTAACTTCACAACTAGCTGGCAGGCCGAATCGCACTTTAACACAAACGACCGATAGTCCACTTCTCCAGGCGGAAGCAGCAACACAGGCAAATAGCGGGCGTAAAGGACTTGGCAGGCAAGGATCACACGAGCATTCTGCCACTGAGAAGCAGGCAAATTCGCCTCCTCTTTGACGGACTTGAGAATAGCGGTGACGTATGCAAGCGCTTCTTTGTCGATTTGAGGCTTTCGAGGCTGGGTAGGTGCACTATCGGATTTGATATTCCGCAACTGCCATTCCTGTATTTGAACAGCTTCAAGTCTCCTAACAGTTCCTTCAATCGATAAAAAGTCGTTCACTAGTCCTGGGGAAAACTCAGCTAAAGTCTGTGCGAACTTCCATGCGACCACTGGAAACACGGTGTGGACGTTTGAAGATTTCAGCCTTTCTAGTAGGTGTTCCGGGCAATATAGTACCAATCTGTCGTCTGTGACCACTACGTGCTCCGCTTTCTTTGAGCAGGAGAAACAGGGTATTAACGCTTCCACCATTTGAACTCTTTATATAGTCGAGTGGGAAGAATAGAGACAAAGGACTATTTCCACACTTCTAGAGTCTTTCCCGAATCACATCTATCATTAGATTTCCCACAAAGCCCAAATCTTCCCCTTTTCTCCGTCTTTCCAATACCATCAATGGCCGACGAGTCCCGTCGTCTCCTCCTCGAACCCGGCAGCTTCGTCGACGCCCACATCGAAGAATCCTGGAAGACAGTCTACATCTCCAACTACCGGCCTGCGGAAAGCCAAGTCACAGTCCTCATTCCCACTGCCAACTCCGAGGATCTGACTTACATGGATTTAGCGGTGGCTGACTGCTGCCCGGTTTTCCTCTACTCCAAGTCTATGCAGAATGCGTACCTGAGGCAGATATTGAAGCTGGTCACGAGTGAGCAGCTGGGAGACATGATGGTCGAGGTGAAGAAATTGGTGGTGGCGGGGTCGGAAGAGCACTTTGTGCAGCTTTACCGCTGTTTGATGCCGATATATGCGTTGATTTCTGTAGGAGCGGAAGCTGCATCAGAGCTAAAAAGACTGGAAATCGCTTTGAGTCTGGCATCTGGTTTCCTAGAGAAAGTCAGCGAAACGCTGACTTCGCCCATTCAATCGAACTTTTCAGTCCTAATAATCAACACTTGGGAGGACTTTAAACTGTGCATTTCCTCGATTATTCAGAATTTCACTGTGTCCCAATTCGCCCACCAAAGCATTTTACTAGTGGAAAAGAGTCACTATTTCGAGCAAATCTGCTCCCTGCTGAACCACGAAAAGTGCCCTTTAGACATAGTGCACGACCTGGCTGGACTATCGTTCATATGGCTGACCCACAGGAGAGATCTAAGAGTGGAGCTATTAGCAGGCTATAAACTGCACATCCGATCCACTAAATTGGCAGATTTCGCAGGTTTTTCCCAAAGTCCGCATATCGCCAAAAGAGCGAATTTCCTCTTTCTGAAGTCCTTGGGGAAAATATTCACCCACGACGATGAGTCTTTTATTGCCTTTTACCAAGAATTGATACTGAACTGCTTGCAGTCCTCTAACTCCGACCTGGAGCTTGCAGCCCTCCGCCTACTCCGCCAAGCCGTAGCCGAGGACAAGGCTTACGGCACAGCCACATTTCACCTCCCTGGAGTCCGATCGTGCATAGCGCGTAGCTCGCTGAGCGCCGCTGCTTCTTCCGAAGTAACGGAAATGTTCACGAAACTGATAGGAAAAGGAGACTTGAAGACTTTTCTGCAGGAATGCGGAACAGACACCAGCTACTTCAACCAGCCGGGCCTAGTTTTCCCTATGATAGAGAAGAAGGACTGGGACGCTTTGGGCGTGATGGTGTCCAACGGCCTCAGACTGTCAGCCTTCGCAGCGAACCCGGAAGCCGTGAGCTTGATAGTCTATTGTGCTATTGGAAGGACAATTCCCGTGCACCTGTTTCAGACTTTGGCAGACATTGAGATTCACCCGTTGATCGAGGTGTACTATTTACTGGTGCGCAGGTACTCCAAGGCGGACCAAATGAGTCTGTTGATGTCTATGGCGCGCTCGCATAAGCAAGCCAAAGACCTGGCCTTCTCACTTCCTCGAGGCCAGGAAGAAGTCGGCGACATGCTGCTTCGATTTGAGTTCTTTCACCCACGGTTGCAGGGACTTTGGACGCTGGAAAGGCTTGGAGTCGTGCGAAGACTCCCGAGAGGCCTGCTACGGTGTGTAGTGCTGGAGTTCGCCTACCCTGTCAAGTGGGTTTCTTAGCAATAGAGGCTTCAGACTAGCAATAAAGCGGGAAATTACCGCTGGAAGGGGTATTTCTATAGCTGAATTTCGATAATTGCGCTGATTTCGGTATTTTCATGAAATTTTGCAGATTTTCCCAATATATCTCTCGCAGATACACTAATAATGACAAATTTGAACCAAAAACAGCTGAAAATTGCCGTTTTAGAATGTAGCGAAAGTCTGATATTAGTTCATTTTCTCGTCTTTTCGCTGTCTATCTTGCTACATCTTCTTCAAAGCAACTGTGTACTGCAGGAATTAGGCATGTTTTTCCTCCTTACCTGCAGTGCTTTTTGATATAAGTACTAAATAGTTTAATTTCTTCTCACTTCAAAGAAAAGCCATATAACTCCCTTCCCTCAAAGTAAATACCAGGGCAATGGCTCTATATAGGCTCAAAGCCTGATATCTGCATAGTTAGCGGGGGCTAGAGACTACGAAAGAAGCCCGCCCTTGTAATGAATAGGTTTATCCAAGATCTCAGGAGCAGACCCTCGCAAGAACGGCGCGAAATCCTCATGCGGCGCTTTCGAATCCGAGTCAAAAGCATCCACAAAAGCGTCTTTGGAGTCCAGCAAAAGTGCACTCGCAAGGAGCAGCCGGCCTGCTACTGGAGCCAGGACATAGAAAACGTCCCATATGAAGAGCGCGAGCTGCCCATACAGTGGCTTTAGCTTTAGTCTTTTCTTGAGATAGTGGCCTTTCGCAGGAAAACAAGAAGTCTGGAACTGACCTGTGACTGCCTCTAAGTCCTTTTCAGCAGAATTTGCAGAGCCAGAAGCGCTAAATAGCCTAATTACCTATTCTAAAGCGTACCGTTTGTGGTAAGGCTCAAGAAAAGCCTTATTAGTTTCCCAGCCAGCGGCTTCCAGGCCAGCCATCAGCGCCTTCGAATCAATAGGAAAGCGGACTTTAGAGGAGTAAAGCAGAGAAAGCGCCAAGGCAAACCCTTCAATCATCTTTTCCTCCGTGCATTTCATAGAATAGAGGAGGAACACCTGGCCTGCGTGCGGGACTATGAGGAAAGAGCCGGCCTGGGAAAGCGGGGAAAAGGACTGGACTGGCGGCTCCTCACATAGTCGCAATCCCTTCACTTTCCGCTTTAATAGAAAAGGCTCGTTTCCGTTTATTTCCTCCGGCGACAGGAACTGCCCGCTTTCGAAGAAATGCGCAAACAGCATTTCCCCTCTTTCCACATTGATGTTCCGCAGAGTCACACACTTCAGTTCTCCCCAGGTTCCATACAGGTTCACACAGGAACACAGTGCAAATGCAAGCAGACTTTGGCTGTAGCTCTGGCAGGTGTAGGCCAGGACTGTCCCTAGCGCAGTCCCTATCAGGCATGCGGCAGTGGTCTGAGTGCCGTTCTTCGCTGTGACGTCTGCAAGGTTGTGAGCGTTGCAGAAGGAAAGGTTGATAGCTGCTTTGGTGGCGCTGGCGGAGAGGTAGGATATGTTCTTCCCTGTGGTGGAGAGGGAGGCAATCAGCAGGAAATGAGATGGGTAGCAGTTGGCGGCCATCTCGAGTCCGCAGGCCACATTTAGCACAAGGGAGGACACCCAGCGGTAGTACTTCACGCTTCCGTCAAATCGACTCCCCACAGTCCCTGCGAACACCACTCCCCCCAGTTGCCCCAAACCGTCCTTCAGTACCCAATTCAGCGCGGCGGAGGAAGACACGGACCCGATCCCTAGCGCTAGTAGGAGTTGCTGGGTCGATAGCACTCCCAGAGCGCTTGAAAAGGTCATCTGCACCAGGTTCCAGCCCACGAATCGGCGGTAGGCACCTTGCACTGAGCCGGGGTAGTTCTCGGGGAGGAAGAAGTTGCGGCCGGTTTTTTGCTTTGGGAAGCTGAGTTTGGGCATGTGTAAGTATGGCGCTTTTAGGGAATTTCAAGGCGAGTTGCTGAGTTTAGGTGCAATTCTACTATAGAAGAGGCTGGAGACGCTATTTAGACCTGCTGGAAGAGCCTGTCTTTTCACATTTTAAACTATTGACAGCCTTAATATTGCAGTCTGCATGCTACTGCTACCATTTC